>TARA_B110000305_G_scaffold182932_1_pt1 | contig 14351 bp, 7 predicted proteins | sample TARA_B110000305 | Tara Oceans TARA_B110000305 (sample SAMEA4397930) | marine metagenome | biome: Polar Biome; feature: [SRF] surface water layer (ENVO:00010504); material: water (ENVO:00002006), including particulate matter (ENVO:01000060) such as... | depth 5 m | reverse complement strand
GGCGAAACATCGGCAGCAGGTCCTGCGGCTTGAGGTGGTCCACCGGCTGGATTTGGTTGGCCTGGTAATTCGACATAGGTTTTTCCACCTTGTTCATCGTATTCATCGAAAAGGTCTGAATCGTCACCACGACGGCTCAATACAAACACCAATGTTCCAAGCACTGCCACAGCAATACCGAGAATGGCAAGGATGAGCATAAACCCAGAGGAATCTGAAGATTCACTTTCCACCTTGACGTTGAATGATTCTCCCTCAGATGAACCGTTATAGAGGAGTTCATCTGTCGTATTATCGGAAATGAGGTAATACATACCGGTTGTAGCTAGATTAAATTCTGTAAGTGTCACCTTGACCCAAGTAGAATCTCCCACACCGATGACACCGGTCGTGATACTGTTCTCAAGTACTGGCACGCCACTGTTGACGACTGAACGGATATTCAGAACTGTTGAACCATCCATTGTCCCAGTATTCAATACTTTGATTTCCAAATCCATGTCTTGGCCTACTTCAGGTTTAGCCGGCCTCATCACGACATCAGTAATGGTAAAGGATGCTTCTTCGTGAATCAATTCATACAATGATTTGTGTTCTGGGTTGCTTGAAAAGATTGGTCCAATTCCGCCTTCATCTGTCGGTCCACCGCCCAAAATGGCTTGTGTACCTGCAGAGTCGGTTGCATCAATCCAAAAGACAACATCAACGCTGTCAATTTGTGATGCATCTGGGTCGGATTGACCTTCTGTGATTGGCCACAAGTCCACACATTCTGCGGAGGCAAAGTAAGAACCGCCGCTCGGACTGAGCGTTAATTCTTGGGTCAATGGCATGTCACCAAAGGTTGAACGGTATATCGGCCATGTGATGTTATTGGTTGGGTCTGAATAGAAACTCCAAGCCACGGAAACATCGCCTTGGAACAAAGCTTCTTGCTCTTCAAGAATCACTTCAACATCCACACAGTGGAACGTTGAGGTCGGCAAAACATTCGCAAGAACTCCACCGTCACCTCTACCATTCTTGAGCGTCCATGTGTTTGAAACAACTCGAGGAGCAGTTCCATCGATTTTGAGGTTGAACGATTGACATCCATAGGATGAAGATGAAGAACAAATGGCTGCTGTTGTATCAACTGCACCGAATGGTAATCCTTCAATATCATTCCCGCATTCATCATTGGATCCACCGTCTCCACCGCTTGCATCGTATGGACACAAACGGAAGGTGTAGGTGTAATCATTGGTCACTGGAGGTGCTGTGATATTAATATCAAAGACCCCACCTGTAAAGGTGTGATAAGTTACTTCGCCAGGATAAGCGATGTATCCCTTTGATCCATCCATCAAACCAGGTTGACGAGTTACTTCAAGCGTCAATTCGATTTCTGGGGTGATGTAGACTTCGTTGAGAATTCCATCAAGATATGCGTACTGACCTTGGAACGAGATGATGTCACCTGGGTAAACAAAGCCACTACGAACATCTTGTGTAATCGGAGCCAGTAAGTCTGAAAACAAAGGAGTAATCATCTGGTTATTGGCTGAATCTGCTCGGAAATCAAGTTGGATTCCATCGCTGTAATGCCAATCTTGAATGTGGCGACCTGGAGCAGGAAGCATTCTGTAACGAGGGTTGTCAAGGTCTTGCATGTACAAGATTGGATTATTGAGAGAAGTCGTAGCACCAGGGAGTCCCCATGCCATACGGATTGGCAAATCGAGGTAGAAATCAGATTCGAAGGGGTCAATCAGTACATTCCCACTCATTCGAAGTACTTGTGGCCCATCGGAATTACCGTCTTCAAGTAGAATCTCGATGTAAGGACTGTTGGTCCAGGCAGTTTCATTTCGAGGGAAATAATACACGGTCATATCGTCTCGGTCATCGGCCAAGTCGATCCGGAAATAGTCAACGTCTCGCCAACCGTTGTCATCACTCGCTTCTACGATGAGATGGTATTCGTTACCAGCATACATTGTATGATTCCATTTCCCATTGTATTGTTGTTGATTTGACTTCAAGAAACGACTGTCTTGAGAATCCTCAATAAAGAAATTGCGAATCACTGGTGCTTTCGAGTTCATCGAGACATATGTGAAATGGTCATTCTCAAATCCAGAGGCACCACCGTTAATCGGGTTTCCTGCTTTATCGAATCCTTCAATCCACACGCTGACCTTGCCAACAGGGTCCTGGCCAACATTTGCATAATCGTTGTAAACTGCTGAATAATTAGCGAAAGGCGCTGCGCCATCGCTGTATGCGGTAACCGTGATGTATTCATCTGCATCTGCTTGACCATTCGAATTGCTATCGTGATCGTATTCAACCCAAATCTTCAAGTCAAGAGATTCAGGAGGATTTGGCAAATCACTTGCATTCAAACGAATTTGTTGGGTGGCAGAAGGTACAACCCATGTGTCATCAACCATGACTCTCCAGTTGCTGTCCAAAGACGGGTCGACTTGACCGTTGAGAATACGGACATCAAGCAAATTCGGGTCAAGTGTGTCGATTGACAGGTTAAATGGAATACCACATGAACTGTCTGGGCGGTATTCAGCCGCAGGACAGAGGGTATCTCCACCTTCGTATCCATCGATACGGAATCGGTATGTGTCTTGACCTGCAGCCATTCCAAGGTCAATAGCCCAATTGAAATCGCCATTCGGAATACCTGATTGGTTCGCTACAGAAATCCATTCGATGGAGATATTTCCATTCGAATTATTGATTATCTTTTGTTCGAGAACCATGAAATATCCACTCGGGTCTGGTGAAATCGACAAATCCTCAAGGCGGATTGAGCCAGCAACTGTTAGTGTTTGCCCTGTCGTTCCATCATCAAGGTCTTGAACAACACCAATGTTGTTGAGGACTTGGAACGACGTAATGATTGCATCATTTTCAACTGCATTACCACCAACAGGGGCGAGTAAAGTAGCATCTGGCAGTCCATTGACTCCATTTGATGCGACAAGCCCGGAATAGATGCGTACCTCATCGGTATCCTCCCAATTCGAAGTGACCACAAATCTCCAGGTGATTTGTTTGCCGTCACTGATGTCGACCACACTTGAAGATTCGAGGGTGAGAATATCTTGGACATCAGATGCCTCAGAGAAGAGTAAAGCGTCACTGTAACTCAATACGGCATCGCCAGTTTTTGATTCAAAAGTTAAAGTGGCTTCAGCCAAACCAGCACCGGTAAGAGGGCTAACAGTATGCGTTGTTACAATTTCATAAATCCCGCCATTTGGATAAAGCCCAATTGGATTGCCAACTAAACTAATGGAATTATCATAACCACTTGAAGTTGTAATTTCGAGATTTGAAAGAGTGACTCCTCCCCCGAGTGAACCACTAATCTTGAGTTCCACTTCCGCAGTAGAACCGCCATCCCATAGAGCAACACCTTTGTTCAGTTCACGATCTAAACCATCTGCATTGCCAATTGTAACTGAATAATTGTAAATGATATCGAGGTCTCTGGCAATCATTTGGGTGCCCGTAGATGCATTTGGAGAATCTGCCCTCAATCGGAACGTATGCCATTCATTGCCATACGCATCGTAGTGACTCACTGGAATCAAGGCATTGGAAAGCAGCGTATTGATTGCTGCCTTCATATCGAGTGTCCCACTTGCGTATTCCGGGAAGAAAAGTGTGCGGTTCAAAATTGAACCGAGGTACACTTCTTGGGTTCCTGACAAAAGAGTAAGTTCGAATCCTTCTGCTTGATCGTTGCTTGAGTGGATCTCAATCTGATCAAAAGCAAAGTCTACCGAGGTGACTTCAGCGCCTTTAGGAAGCATAAACATGGCCCCTTCAGCAACACCACTGCTGTCAATGGTAAGGTTCGATGAAGATTGGCCGTAATTGATGTTGTTGATTTTGCTTTGTAAGAAATTTGTTTGACGACCAAATCCGCCGAAAGCAGGTTCTTCAAAGCCCCAGTCCATGTGTCCATCGTTTGCTACATCTAATTGGACATGTTCAGTATGATGGCCAAAGGTCAAATCAAACCAAAGACCGCCAACATTACACGCATTTTGGTAAGAAAGGCCGGATTCAAAACCGAACACTGGTTCAGAAAGAATGTACTCAGTACCACTTTCCAAATTTGTGAAACCTGCCCCAAGACCAAAAACCTCTAAGCTTGGTATTTCAGAACAATCATCTTGAATAAAAGGTGTAATACGGGTGATTGGACGATTGAAATTACTTCGTTCAATCACTGGAGTGTAGGTTGTGTCGCTGACAAGAGGAGAGTACATGAGCGGGATGCCATTACCCGGAGTTTCCCAAATCCCACCGATGATATTTTCCATTCCCATCAAACCGGAAGTTTGATTGAATCCAGTACCAACTCTAGTCCCGATACTAAAACCGTGGAATATCGGTGAAGAAAGGCGACTTGGTCCCGAATCAAAAGTTAATTTGAAATTAATTGAAGGGTGCAGAGTAGAATTAATATCCCATAGTTCAATTATTTTTCCTTGAAGATTGCTCATTGTCTTTCCATTCCGGTCAACAACGGTTAGGCCTGTTGCGGAATCAAGAACTTCAACTGAAATCGATGCTGAACTGGTTGTCTCAGATTCAAGAGTAAGTAATCCGAAGCCATTTGGTTGATTTAAACCACTGGAGGCAGAGGGCAGGAAACCGTTAATCGACATATCTGCAGATTGAGGCAATAGGTCGCCCACACGGAAGTTGTCAATATACCATCCCGCTTTTCCACCATCAGTTCCACCAATATTATTGTCTTCCATAACGAAACGGAATTGAATGTATTGGCCGATATATTGGTACAAGTCAACTGCAATATTAGCCCATCCTGTTGGGTTAGATACCGAAGTAGAAGAACCAGCGAGCCCGTAGTCACCTTGACCGATGCCTTGGCATCGTGAATCGATTTGACCTGCATTTGAGGAACCCGAACCTCGAGCATAGTATCCGTTACTATATCCAACGCCAGTGGAGTTCGAAAGGTCGATATCAATTGAAGAAAACCCTGCTGGGTCATTGTCATTAAAATCGTCGCTAAAGGAGCCTCGGATTTGCAGATATGCACAATCTCGATAGTAAACCGGAGGATTCGTACCCGCCCCAGTATCGATGTCAAGGTCGTGCCATGAGTCAAAGATAGCCATATGGTTCTTCAACGAGGAATCGACATAAATAGTCTCTGAAGTCATACGGTACGACATACCGTTTTGCCCGGCTGGTTCAGTAGTATAATCGTCGTCAGTCAATCCTGTGCCCCAGCAATCTGTTCCACTGGAACAGTTCGGTAGATTCGAGTTTGGGCCGGTTGTCGTACTATCAATCGTACCGTGATCCCAACCTACGAAGTCTTGAGTGAAGCCACGATGGTCCAGGAAACCAGCATCCGTTTCTTCAAAATCTGTAAGGAAACCTTCTGATTTTAATTGAACTGGGACGGCGTTGGAGCCTTCTTCATATGTGAAATGAGTGTTGTTCGAAAACTTGGTGAGTTGATTGTTATACATTGGATTCCATACACGGGGCATTGTTTCAAGATCAACACGTGTATGCGCACTGTGTTCAACCATGTTGGTTGATAGATCGAGTGAAGCACTTGTCACAGTTTCGGATGCAGGAAGATGAATTGTACCAGCATCAGTATCGACAAACGCTGTACCATCTCGCAATTCGACATCTGTAGTGTCATTTCCGTTACCAAAAGTAGTCACGTTTGCAGCTGCAGCAAACGGTGCTAAAATCATCAGGAAAACGAGGAATAATGGGGTTCTTAATTGTCGATTATTATGGGTCATAGACTCACCTGTTCTTTGTCCGAGGTTTCCTTCACCTATAATCGCAACGGACTCTTGCCCCATCAGACCCCTCCTACGGAGGGAAATTTAGGGGGAACTCGGTTTCAAAGTTCAACGACCCTTCGTCGGACCCAAGCATTCTGAGTTATTTGTTCCAAACCGCCGAGACGATTCTCGCTTTTTTCAAGCCATTCTAAATTGGCAATTGTGGTTGGAAGTGAAGGACCAAGGGCATCACAGACCTCTGCTCCAATACTCAAATCAAAGGTCCCTAATGCTTGGGCCATATGCATAATGGAGGTCTTGTCAAAACCTAATAACGGCCTTAAGACTTGCAAAGAAGTCACCATTTCAATTGCCCCGAGGTTTCCTAAAGTTTGAGATGAAACCTGCCCGAGATTCTCCCCTGTCAAAATATGGGTTGCACCAACATTTTTTCCTGCCTGTTCTGCTAAACAACCGAAGAGACGCTTCATGTGAATAAAGTATTCAGTATGGCACCATTTTTCAGTAAAAAGGGCCAATTGTTCTGCGACAGGAACGACTGTTAGTTTTCTTGAGATTTGACGACGTGCTGCATCCCCTAATGGACCTTCTAATTCGAGCAAAAAACGTAGTACTGCAATCGTTTTGTGCTCTGCTTCGGGGCCGGTAACTGGCTCTTGAGTACAATGAACTGGATGAATGATCCAGCCTTGTTTGAGCATTCGAGCTACTGCGATAGGAGAATCGATGCCACCTGACACTAAAGCAATACAGATCTTATCCTCCATAACAGGTGCCACAGCCTCAAGGTCAAGAAACCACCTCTTGACCTTATGAACTCCGCATGAGTTCTTGAGGGAGAACCTTATCGCCCAACCATGGAACCTTACTCGAAAGAGGCCGCTATGCTCATTGAGCATGTTTTCCCAGGTGATACGAATGCATACGACACCTTGTTCGGTGGAAGGTTACTGTCCCTCATGGACAAAGCCGGCGGAATAGCATGTGCGAAATTTGCTCACAGGGAATTCGTAACTATTTCGATTGATGCGTTGACATTCATTGCTCCAGCACGTCAAGGAGATTTACTTGAAGTGACTGGACAAGTCGTATTTACCAGCAGCCATACTGCCTGTACCAAAGTTACTGCTGTAGCCGTCAATAAAGCCAATTGGGAAAAGAAGAAAATTTGTGAAGGGTTCTTCTTTTTCGTCGCTATTGATTCAATGATGCGTCCCATTCCAATCCCTCAATTTGTCGTTGAAGATGAATCCGAACAAGAGGATTGGGATCATGCAAAAAATATCCGTGAACAAATGTTAGCAAAACGGAAGAAGTGAATTTACCCCTACCTTCATGTGACCCATATTGGTGGACGAAGTATGCCTGTCCTCAATATCGCTATGATCGGGACCGATGAATTAGCCCGTGAGATTGCGAAAGCGACAGACCAAAGAGATGTCCACACATATGTTCACAAAGAACCCGGTCAAGATGGCCCGCGTATTCTTTCTATTATCCGGCCAGCGAAATATCCTGAACGCCTCCGGCCCTTTTTGAATGCACTTTCAGCCGCTCGTGTCGGTCTTCTCGAGATAACGGGAATTGATGCGACCCTCGGAGAATCATTGGTTGCTTTTGCCAGCGCCAATATCACTGATGGAATAGCAGTCATCAATGCACCACAAGGTGAATGGGTCGATGAAGATCAAGTCAAGATGTTGTTCAAGCAAGCAGGTTTAGCAAAATGGACATTCGGTTCAATGGATGGTATTCAATTACGCAATACTTTGTACCAACACATGGATGACATGTCGGAAATATTGTCGTTGAATGCAGCGGCACCATTGGTGATTCCAATCGACCAGCATTTCAACGTCAAGGGTATTGGCTTGGTCGCCATTGGCTATGTTCAATCTGGCACTGTGAATGTGCATGATGAACTCGTATTACTGCCTGCAAACGGAACTGGAAACGCCAAGTCGTTGCAAGTGATGGATGATGATGTGGCTGCAGCTGTGGCTGGTGACCGAGTTGGACTTGCTTTACGCAATGCCAAGGAAGACCACTTAGGCAGTGGAACTCTTTTGGTTCGACCTGCTGTTGAAGATAAGAAAACAAACACAAGTATCCCTCTCGCAGTCGTCGCACATGAACGGTCAATGATGAAATTGAGTCGTTCACCTTTCCAAAAGCGAATTCTGGCCGAAGGTGATGTCGTACACGCAAGTGTCGATTTACAATTTGTCGTCGGCCGAGTCGGCGCAGTGAGCGGAAATGAAATGGAAGTGGTTTGGGAAGCTCCGCTCTTTATTCGCAGAGAAAATCCAGAGGCCACATTGATTGCCCAATTGGACTCAAAGCCACGCATCATGGGAAACGCGATACTCACCCTCTTTAACGAGGAGTCGGCGTAGAAAAAATGGTAGTGTTATCGCCGTTAAAATACGCTGAACAATCGGTGGTTTGATAACCCAGCACAATTGGTTTGCGCGCTGGGATGCGCATTAATGTAGAGGACGAAGGTCCTGTAAGTGCAGAAGACCACGAGGTCTTCAGAGCGTTGCACTTGGCAGGTTCGGGTAAAGTACGAGCTTCTGTTAATGAGCGTATGCTTTCATTGGAAACTCGGCGCGGTCATGCATTGGATTTGCGCCTCTCAAACATAACGAGAGTTCATCACCATCACACCAGACTTGTTTCCTTTACCTATGCGTTGTTTGGTTGTGCCTTGATTTACGCAGCCGAACGCATATTGATTCCTGATACACTGCAAATTTTGACTGCCATCGTAGGCTTGGCTATGATCATCGGTTGGTTTGGAACCCGCAAACCAACACTCACTCTTGATACTGAAGTTGGAGACTGCCACACAATTACAGGCAACGATGCATCGTTGATGCGATTGTCAACATTGCTCAAACGACTCGAAAGTGGAATGGGACTTGAAGAAGCAAGAATCGGTTTGGATATTTTGAACAGAGACTTAGAATATCCTCGGACCGCCATGTTGCATCTCCAAGAAGTTCCAGTCGAACCTATGCATTTGAGTTCATCGACCTCAATCTCATCTTTCCTTACGGACGAACTCCCAGGGAATGACCTACCTAATTCAGTCCTTTCGCACAACACCATGGACCAGAATATCGAATTAGATTTTGATGAAATGGAACAGACAATTGCAAATCAAATGCAGAACAACCATCGAACAGAGAAATCTGATCGTTCAATAACGGAGCATGGACTTTTCAAACGGGGTATTGCAAATGCTCAAGGCCGTCGTGGCTCAATTGAAACTTCGCCTCATCAACCAATACCTCAACCTCAGCCCTACCCACAACAATTAGAAAATCATCAACACGCACCTTATCAGTCGTACTCAAACCCAACACCAGTATCCTCCTCCTATCATCACATAGCACAGGCATCCCATGCCGATATGCCACCCGAAAACCAAGCACCTCAACCGACTGAAACACCGAGTATGTATCTACCGAGTTTTGTTGGGAAAGAAGGAGCACATATCCCCGGCCATACCTCGGCAACCACCATGGAAGCACATTCTGATCTTGAAGCGTTCCGTTCATCGGATGCCATACTGTCAAATCATGAAATTGAGGAACAGACATCACTCATTCAAAAGGCACGCCGCCATACACCAGAAATCCCAAACATTCCAACTCAAAAGATTACGCGTGGACAAAAGGTGAACAGTCGATTACGCCCAAAGGCCGGACTACGTTCGGAATCGCGCCTGCGCCCGAAGGCTCGAAGCCAATCAGGACAAACAAGTAAAATTCGTGAAATGGTTGCCCCTGCAGCAGCCCATCTTATTGAGAACGCAACTCTTCTGGCAAACCGGGTACTCAACGGACGCTCAACAAGTCAGCAGAACAGTGGTTCCACTTCAACACGAGAACTTCGCCATCGTTCGGCTCAGAACCATCAAACTGAAGCAATTGAATCAATTAAGAATCTGTCAATAGCCCGTGGAGGAAATTTACCAGACAGTGAAATTCAACATATGCTCGCACATTTAGAACGGCGGCAACCGTTCTTAGAACAAGAAGTTCAAGAAACTCAAGAATACGTACCTGTGCTTGATGATATCTCTTTCGATGAACTAAAAGACAGTAAAACACACCATGCAGAACATGCCGGGGAAGCTGGCCTTCCACGGATTGATCTTTGAATCAGTTGAGCATTTGCCCAAAAAGAGACAAACGTTGATTGAATCGTTCTTCTGTCATCGAGTGTAAGCCTTCGATTCCAAATGATTCAAGCGTAAAACTCGCACTTACCGTTGCAGCAAGTAATGCTTGACGAAGTTCGTCTCGAGTTAACGGGCCCGAGCCTGATGCCAAATGGGCGGCAATTGAACCGGCGAAGGTATCACCACATCCAGTGGGATCTACAACTTTGTCCGTAGGGAAGGCTGGAAGCGAAAGAATATCTGAGCCATGAAAGGCGATGACACCATGTTCACCGCGTTTAACGACAAGTGTCTGGGCACCAATCATTTGGATAACCTTTCGAGCTGCACGTATCAAATTCTCGTCATCAGCCAGCATTCGAACTTCGCCATCATTAATGATGATAAGGTCGACTTTCTGCATAACTTCAATCAATGAGTCACGTGCGATATTGATCCATAAGTTCATCGAATCAAGCATTGATAGACGTCGTGGTGTCGCTTGTTGAAGTACACTGGCTTGCAAAGCAGGATGAAGATTTGCACAAAAGGTAATTTGAGGCGATTGATGGGATACTGGAACTTTTGGTTCAAAGTGTTCAAACACATTGAGATGCGTCTCATGCGTTTGTGCTTCTGCCATCGAACCATGGTAGGAACCTGCCCATCGGAACGTCTCACCCTTTGCTGTTTCAATACCGCTTAGATCTAAACCATAATCAGCCAGCAGAGTTCGGTCTTTCTCAGCAAAATCTTCGCCTACAACACCTACGAGACCTACATGCTTCAATGAAAGGCGCTTTGCATGAAAGGAGCATGCAAGACCGGCATAGGTTGCTGAACCACCTAACGTATCTTTCACATTACCAATTGGAGAAGCTACACTGTCGTAAGCAATACTTCCAACGATTAAGACATCCATAATGGGTCCAGTAGAAGACGCTTCTTCTCCCTTTCGTTTCATCAAAGTGCTCAACCAAGTAATTCTTGATGCATGTCAATATATTGAATCGTGATATCTCTTTGAAGGAAATCTGCTTCGTCCATGATTCGACGGTGGAGTGGAATCAAATGTTCAACACCAGTGATCGTTGTTTCATCTAAAGCGGTTCGCATACGCTTCACAGCATCTTCTCGATCTTTGCCCCAGACCAGTAATTTGGCCAAAAGTGAATCAAAGCAGCCTGGCATTTCATATCCTGGATAAGCATGAGTATCGACTCGAACTCCATATCCTGAAGGAAAGTGACATTCCCAAAGCCGACCCGGACTTGGAATAAAATTTCGAGGATCTTCAGCATTGAGGCGGCATTGAATGGCATGTCCTCGTAACACGATATCTTTTTGCTCAAACGGAAGAGGTTCTCCTTGAGCCACACGTATTCCGAGTTCAACTAAATTATGACCAGTGATTAATTCAGTCACCGTATGTTCAACTTGAACACGAGGATTCACTTCAAGGAAGTAAAAATCACCATTAGCATCACGTAAAAATTCAAACGTTGCTAAACCTTTGTAACCCACCGACTCTGCACCCTTACAAACCAATGCACCGATTTCTTCTCGTTTTTCATCACTGAGCCAAGGCCCTTCTTCAACTAACTTTTGATGTCGACGTTGAATCGAACAAAATCGTTCACCGAAATGTATGGCTTTTTTGCCATCTCCAAGCACTTGAAATTCAATGTGTTGAGCGCCTTGAATGTACTTTTCCACGAAGACTCTCTCATCCCCGAAAGCAGAACGTGCACGAGATTGACAGAGTTTCAAAGCATTTTCAAATTCGCTGGATTCTTCAACGATCTGCATGCCGATTCCGCCCCCACCGGCGGCTGCTTTAATGATGACTGGATACCCTATTTCCTCAGCCAACGTCGATGCAACTGCGGCATCAGAGATGGATTCGGAAGAACCCTTTGCTGTAGGCAATCCTGCTGCTTCCATTGCCGCTCTTGCTTCAATTTTATCACCAAGTAAAGTGATCACATCCGCAGAAGGGCCAATGAAAGTAATGCCTTCTTCCTTCAAACGACGAACAAATGTTGCGTTTTCAGCGAGAAAACCATAGCCAGGGTGTACTGCATCGCAACCCATCTCTTTCGCTGCAGTGATTACAGATTCGATATCTAAATAAGTGTCCAATGGGTTTTGTTTGTAGTTCGCATAAGCGATGTCTGCAAATCGCACCGGGAGTGATAATCGGTCTTCTCGACCATGGATAATAGCCGCTTCAATACCCATGTCGCGCAGGGTTCGAAGTATTCGTAGAGCAATTTCACCACGGTTAGCAATGAGGACACGCTTGAATGCCATAGATGAGTCGAAGAGTAATTACTCTATGATGCCAACGGTTCAAGAGTCGTAGAAACGTGCATTTTTGAAACGAATAGTTCTTCTCGGAAATCGGAATTTTTCGTATTTTTTTAACATAAAGCGGAAGAGAATTGGGAATTTCCTTCTATTTTATAGAAAAAACACGCAAGTTTAATATCACATGACAGCGATGGAAGAACATGGCGCGGAAACACCAGACTGGAGCAGAGGCCCTCGACCGATTGGCAGGAATGGATTTGAATCGAGATGGGAGGGTTGTGAATTTGATTATTTGCGGCAATTCTAAATTTTACGACTACGCTTGGCTCGAAGAACAACTTGAGCGATGGGTCGAAGCCAATGGCTATCCTGACCTCATCATTCTTGGAGGAGCGAGTGGTGTCGACTATCTCGCTGAACGATGGGCGGATAACAGCAACATCCAACTTGCGGTATTTAGTGAAGCTTGGACTGCACCCCGCCCGCATTCTGCACATGACTCAGGACGCCCGGAAGCGGTAGCCACTTTGGCTCGGACTATGCTTGCACGAGCGACTCACATGCTTTCTTTCCCCGGGCCAGACTCGATCTGGACAAAGCGTATGGAAGAACGGGCCATTGAACAGGGCATCCCCGTAACCAGTGTCCAATTGCCGATAGAAGGACTTCAATAAAGAGGGAAACTCTCATTGGAACTTTCGATGTGAGTTAACGAAACCCAAGGGATAGAAGAGTCAAATTGTTCTTTCTTCTGAAGGAAGAAGAACTTTTGATTTGAAGCAAGACCATCAGTAAACGTCACGTAAGTAACGCTTTTCTTCACGCATCATTGTCGTTCCAATAAAGTGAGTCGCATCTTCTTCAGACATTCCGCCGTGTTCCATTGCAATTTCAATCAATGCTCGGTGAACATCTTTTGCCATGTAGGTTTTATCGCCACAGATGTAGAAGTAGGCACCGTTCTCGAACCATTGCCAGATCTCTTCTCCGTGTTCTTTGAGGCGATGTTGAACATAAATCTTCTTTTCTTGGTCTCGAGACCACGCTGTCGTAAACCTGTACAGGCTTCCGGAATCCATCCATCCTTCGATTTGTTCTTGGTAATAAAACTCCGTTTTGGACGATTGGTCGCCAAAGAAGAGCCAATTCTTACCTTTGCCGCCGTCGAAAACACGCTGTTCCATGAACGCACGGAATGGAGCAATTCCAGTCCCCGGTCCAACCATAATAATATCAACATCCTTATCTTCAGGGAGAATAAATGATTTGGTAGGTGACATAAAGACGCCAATCGGTTGACCATTGGTCTTAATTTCATCAGCCATGTATTGTGTGCATAATCCGCCACGGGCACGGTTGTGATACTCAAAACGAACGATACCGACGGTTAATTCAACAAGACCCGGGTGGGCGTCATGTGATGAAGCAATTGAATACAAACGTGGTTTGAGCCTCGATGCTAATTCAAAGAATTCTTGTGGAGAATACTTGACACCAAATTCTCGCATGATGTCGACATAATCACGAGTCCATAGATAATCGACGACTGCCTTTTCATCACCAAGAAGTGCTTCGACCTTTGCTGAAGGGTCATCTGAAGGCTTACTTGATGCAAGACCCGGAGGGAGAGATGAAGACTCTGAAGATTGCCAATCATCATCTGAACGACTTCGTGCAACTATTTTTAATGAAATTTTCATTCCAGAGGACACTACTTTTCCAGCAAGTGATTGAACAAATTTCTTATTCGCCAGATGGACTTCAAAATCTTTTTTGAGAGCAGTATAGAGGTCGCGTTCACCGTTGTGAGTCTCAACCATTTGGTCTCGATCCCAACCCTGGATTTCAATCAATTCTTCAACAATGTGAGGGGGATTTTCAGATACAACTCCAAGTGCATCACCAACCTTGTAGTCCAAGCCTGAATCGCCAAGTGCGAAGACGATGTGGCGAGTTTCTTTACGGGAACCTTCACCGTTAAGAACATAATTCTCAGTAATTTGAGTCTGGTATGGGTTTTTTGAACTCCAATCGGCCATAATATCACTACCAAC
>TARA_B110000305_G_scaffold80772_1_pt1 | contig 14449 bp, 23 predicted proteins | sample TARA_B110000305 | Tara Oceans TARA_B110000305 (sample SAMEA4397930) | marine metagenome | biome: Polar Biome; feature: [SRF] surface water layer (ENVO:00010504); material: water (ENVO:00002006), including particulate matter (ENVO:01000060) such as... | depth 5 m | reverse complement strand
CTGGCTCTATAGGTGCTTCAATTATGATAGGTTCCTGCACAGGAGCAGCTACGACTGAACCAACATTTGGTTCATATAAACTAACATTTGGTTCAATCACCGTTTCAGCAAGTATTGAGTCAATAATAGAATCACCAGTAACACTTGGTTCGACAATGGTTTCTGCACTAACAACAATAACTTCAATTACTTCTTCAGCAACAAAACCTGGACAGTGAGGCATAGGATTTGTAATACATTGTTCATTTTGAAATGCTACACCATATCCCGGGCAACCTGGGTCATATGTCGCACTAGCTGCACAGTTTGTATTATATTGTTGTGTAGCAAATGCAGTTGCATACCCTGGACAACTAGGACTATGTAAAGGAGTACTTGCACATATGTCTACTGAAAGTATTAAACTTCCTACCATATTTTTAACACGTGGACCATAATTGCCACTCCAATAACCAGCGTCATATCCAGCAATAACTATATCTACACTTGCAATGCCTGATCCAGGCGTTAGTTGTTCTGATCCAACCCAACTTAACACACTTTCTTCATACCAATGAGGATCCTTTTTATATGGATCAATGTTGTGTGTATTCATAGCGCTATAGTCGAATGTTTGACTATGTATGCTATTGCCGTTTGAGTCTTTAGCAGAAAGTGTTATCGTTAAAGGATCAATACATTGACCGTTGGTTTTAGCTACACTGCATGCACCGTTAATTGTATTGATATGTCTATTAAACACTTCCCAACTAGCTGTATATCCGTCTACGTTGATACCTGCATTCGCTAATGCAGTTGTGATTGCAATTTGTACTGCCCATGAATCTTGAGTATGTTGAAACCATATTTCATCATAACCATTCCAATCTGTTATAATGCTAGTAGCACCAGTACGAGTCATATCGTTAAAGCCAGCACCGGTATTACTATTAAAGATTTCAGTTGTTGATTGTGTGGAATTTGCACAGTTTGTGCCAGTAATGAAATTGGTACTGTTATCTGTTGAGCAGTCGCCTGATCCTAATGGTGTAGCATTAGAGTAAGAGGAGAAGCAGAAGACCGAGACTAATACCACCAGCAGCGATAGCGCCTTGTTTCTTTTGAACATCATTTTTTGTCTCCAATACTACAGGTGCTGGTCTCTTTTTAGGATTCTCTTCCCATTTAGTTTGAGCTGCTTGGCCGATTTCACCTAAGTACGGACAAGGTGTACCTGCCATACTCATAGCATCAAATACACGTCTGTCTTGGCAGAGTACACTAACAGCTGCCACTTTCATACCCATATCATATAGGGTCTTTGATAATTTTAATCTTTCACAATTAGGATCTCGTACAGTCTCACCTGAACTTATACCAAGTATTTGTGTTTGAACTGCACCTGCTACACCTACTGTACATAAGTCACTATTTGAACTATTGACACTCGGAGCAATGGCACTTGCTGGTGGACTAATAACAATTGTCTTTGTGTTAGCATCTGTGTTTACTTTACTATCACTGGTGCTATTCGTATTAACATTGCTGGTTGTTTGTGCAATTGCGATCGAGCTACAAAATACCATCATTATTAATACTGCAAATATCCATAGAGGCTTATACGACATAAAGACTTCCTTTTGTGTTTACATTGTTATTTATAGAATATAGTGCCACTGTCAAATAATTGACAGAACAATAATGTGACAGTTTCCTTTGTCAATTTTTTGACAGTTAGTCATAATAAAGATATCAGTGGGGGTAATACCTCTATTTATACAAATTAAATGCATATTTGCTCATTATTTTGTGTACATTTAATAAAAAGTATGGTATAATAGACTTATAAAATTGAAAAGGAAAGGATATTTTATGAAAAATTCAACAACAGATCGCAACCTAACACCTGAACAGGCAGCTTGGGTGGCTGAAGGAAATGTAATCACTATTTGCAGGCCGTATAATAAGAGGCCAGAACCAAGAAGGTTCTCTTATTCAATTTCTAATCGTGGTGCTAAGAGAATTAATTTACAGAATGCAGGTATCACACGATGATTAATCATGAATATCGATTAAATCGAATTAAAATGGAGTTATTTGATCAGATCAATAGACTTCAGGCCATTACACCAAATGCCGGTGGTCTCAGTTCTTTTGAGAAAGGACAGCTTCAGGTCTATAAGGATGTGTTTGATAAACTTACGAGGAAGGACTATGATATTGAAACTAAAGTTTGAAAAGCCTCTTGTATGGTATATTAAATGGATAGCAACAGTACTTGTTATCATTTCAGTTGCTTGTCGATCAGTCGAAGAGATACCAAGGATATATGATCTTACATTCTCATTTGCTGGTACGATTTTGTGGTGGTGGGTCTCATTCATATGGAATGATCGTGCTCTACTTACACTCAACACAACACTTCTTATTATCTTAAGTAGTGGTCTTTTAAGGAGTATTTTTATATGACAATGCATCTCGTAAGGGGTATGTCTTCTATAAATAATAAGACGAGGAAACAGAACAAGAAACCCGGCTGGCAGAAAGCTCAGGCTGAACATGACAAATGGCTCATGGATAGAGGTTGTCACTCATCGCAAATCAAAATGAAAGTTAAGGAATTTAAAGAATATGTACCGAGCAAGCCAGCGCCATCGGCAGATGTCACGCACACTTACCCAAGCCTCTCGACGTCGGACACAATCCTTGACACTCGGGCCACAGCCAAGCGAGAGCCGATGCAATACACCGGAACTCTTATCGTCGGAATCGGACAAATGCACAAATCAAATGCTGTCCCCATTATGCGGGGAACTAGCCAAGCCAAAGATATCGCAAGAATGAGGAGGTAAAACGATGGATCCAGTATCAGCAACTCTCGTATGTCTAGCTATGAACGTATACTTTGAGGCTCGATCAGAGCCGCTTGCAGGACAGATCGGTGTAACACAGGTTGTTATGAATCGCGTATTTGATAAACGTTATCCGAATACTGCATGTGAAGTGATCAAACAAGGACCTACACGTCCGAGTTGGAAAGATCGTACAATATCATATCCTGTAAAGAATCGTTGCCAATTTTCGTGGTACTGCGACGGCAAAGCTGATGTCATTACAGACAAAAAGGCCTGGAACACAGCTCTTGCCGTGGCACATGGTGTATATAACAACAACGTACATGATCAAGTGAACGGAGCGACACATTATCATGCTTATTATGTGAAACCAGGGTGGGCAAGTCAAAAGACTCCGACAGCATATATAGGAGATCATCTTTTTTATCGATGGGAGATCAACAAATAGCAACATATCAACAACATCTTTTATACTATATGGTAAAGGGTCAACTCGTTCCTGACTCATGGAGTATCAAAGATTGTCAACAAATGGAAGAATCATATACAGAACGTCTATGGAATAACAACGAACGACACGTATATTGTATTGATTCCTTTCATTCCTTATATAGAGCAAACAAATGTTAATGTTTATCCTCTATATCATCCTTACATATTCCTTTATAGGATGGATATTATACCTTTGGGACAAGGAAACACCAATAGAGAAAGAAAACATATGAAAAACTTTTACATCGCTATAGGACTATGTGTAGGTCTATATAGTACATCAGCGCTTGCACAATCAGATAGTGTATTTATCCATAGTGTAACAGACCATGAAAAAAAGAGAGTATACCGTTCACACTCTCTCTCAGAGATCTGCGAGAAGACTCGAATACAAAAAGATCATACTGGAAACACTCTGAAAGGAGCCTTAATCGGCGGAGCGCTCGGTAATAATCTTCTGAAAGGAGAGAATACCGGTGCCATGGGAGCACTACTCGGAGCCTTCATAGGTCACTCAGAGTCCAGTAAGAATTCACCTGAGGGGTACACCTGTTACACTCGAAAGACTCCTATCGATGAAGTGGTGAAGGTCTATAGCCATTCTGTGTTAGAGTTCTCTATAGACGGAGTGACATATAAGGTCCAGTTTACCAAAAGATAGTGTGACATTTATATCACATATACGAACTGATTTCATTTAAATTGTTAAGCCATTGTTTTTGTTGGATATTTAAATGCACTTAAATGAAATCAGTTGTGTACAATCGGTTAAAAGTATGGTATAATAGACTTATAAAATGGAAAAGGAAAGGAAATTTTATGATTAACTATTTAACTAAGACCGAGTATACAGGTATCAACTACGACACTCTTGCATGTGCAGGGTTCGAAGATGGTTCAGCCTTTGTTACATTTAAGCAGGCTATTAAAATTCCGGGTGTATCTGGTAAGAAGCTAAAGGGCATTAAGTCTGTGGCATCTCTTGTAAGGTTCACGAAGAAGGAAGATAAAAATGGTAAGGAGCAGATCGTACCGAGATACTTTAACGTATTCGATGCGGCTGATGTCCTTAAGAGAAGCAAATAAAAGTGAGCAGCTGCTCATTATTTTGTGTACAACTACTTAAAAGTATGGTATAATAACTATATTAAATGAAACAAAAGGAAAACATATGAAAAACTATATTACTCAAGACATGACTACCGAGCAAAGACTACGTCGTATTAAACTAGTCCATGAACGTATGATCTTGCGAAAAGCTGTTGATGCCAAGAAAGCATTGGCTGAAGCGAAGGAAGAACGCGCTCTTGCACGTCAAATGGCGAAGGAAGGATTCACTTCTGATCAAGAGAATATCAATGCTTATACGGACGGACCTAAGTATCTTGCCGAACATTATGGTGAGCGTCTTGCCGAACAAACTCATTATGAATCAGCCGAAGGTTGGAACTAATGTTTAACTTTGTTCTCGGTATGGGAGCTGCGATCTCAATCTTTTATTTCCTACCAGATGTAGGGAGTCAGATCGTAGACTTCTTCCTGGTAGTAGAGGACGCTGTGCGCAACCGGCCATAGTAATAGATCGTAATTCGCGAGCTGGTGTACAGGGCCTCTAGACCGGGACTGATCATTTACACAAGTTCTCAGATTTCGTTCTGAACAGTAATAATAAAAAAATATTTCTCGGGAAAAATTCAATGCAAATAGGTGATTACATAAAAGTGTACGATAATATGTTATCCGAGAAAGTGTGTTCTGACCTAATCGCTCTATTCAATAACGAACAATATCCTGTAGAGAGAATCGATAATAAATTGCATCCATTGTTTACACAGATGCATGTCACTCAGGTACTCGGCGAAGATCACAAATTGCATCGTCAATGTTTATCTGTATTTAAATCTGTATTAGAACGATATAAATCAGATGTCAATCATGGTGGTTGGATCCCTCCTTTAAAGAGAATGGAAGACTTCCGTATTAAACATTATGCCACAGGAACAGAAGATCAATTTGCTGAACACATAGATAATAGCTATGAAGGATCTATGAAACGTTGTCTGGCTCTTTTCTTTTATCTCAATGATACCACCGGCGGTGAAACTGTTTTTACTGGAATGAAAAAAGTTTCTCCTCAAAGAGGTCGAGTCGTAGTATTCCCTCCGATGTGGATGTTTCCTCATGCCGGTCTTCCTGTAACCGGAGAGAATGATAAATTTCTTCTCTCTACTTATTTACATTACCCGCCATTGAAGGAGGCTGAGCATGGATCTTGAACAAGAATTCGGACCACAAGACAGTCCGGCAATACAGACAATCAAAGAAAGAATACGTCAGCGACGTTCTCAAATGTTAGTTCATTCTTATATCTACTATGAAATGGATGACTCTGTGGTCGATGATTTTAAATGGCAAGAGTGGGCTGATGATCTAACAGCTCTACAGAATGAATATCCAGATCAATGTAATATAGACTTTTATGATAAAGAATTCGAAGGCTGGACAGGAGCCGGTGGTAGTCATTTACCACTCAGAGATCCTGATGTAATGAATAAGGCTCAAAAAATTCTTTCCTATTATGAAAATAAATGAAAATAAAGGTGTACATTCAGATCAAAACGTGTTATAATAGACTTATAAAATGAAACTGAAGGAAAATACTATGAATACAAATACTGTACGTAATCTATCTGGAATGCCAGATGCTGAAAAAAATCTTAAAATGACTTCTGATTTAAAACTATATGTCTGTGAAGTGGCCTTTACAAAAGTAAATGGTGATGAACGTCTAATGAGATGTACTCTATTAGAAACTGAAATGCCTGCAAGCGATGCAAGTAAGTCTACGAAAAAAGAAAATCTAGATGTAATTGCTTGTTGGGATACGAAAGCCGAAGGTTGGAGATCTTTCCGAGTTGACTCTGTGAAGGAATTCAAAGTCATCAATGGATAATCAACCTCTTGAAATCTGGGTGTTAATCGCGATCGCTTGTGTAATGTGTTACTACTTAGGCAAGCGTGAACGTAACCAGAATATCGGAAGTACAATTGACCATCTGTGCCAGCAAGGCTATCTTCGATATCGACGTGAAGGCACAGAAATTATATTATTAAAGTGGCGTGAAGAGGAAAGCAAAAATGGCGAAAGTAAATAAAATAACTGGAAGAGTTGTAAAGAAGAAAACTGTACGATCTGCTCGTAGAACTGGTACTGCCGGTGCTCCGTTAGATAAAGGTTTTGATGCAGTTAAGTATTACTTCCATAATGAAGTAGATAAAAAAGAAGGTGCTGAATGTATTAAAAACTATGTAAAGAAAACATATTCAAAAGAAGATCAAAAGATTATCTTTGCAAATCCTGAATATAACTTTACTATGTTTAGTCATTATCAGGCTGCATGTTTCTGGCTTAATACTGGAATGAAACCTGAAGATATGTATGTTAAAACAGGTGGACCTTGGATTGACTCTCTTGGTAAATGGATTAATAAACTAATTGAAACTGGTGTTCCATTGCTTGCTGAAAAAGAAGCAGCAAAGAAACTTGCCGGCAATGTGGTTATCTTATCTCCAATGCAAAGACTTGCAAAGAAAGTACATGAAACTATTATGTACGAACTTGACGATATGGAAGATCTCTGGATTGAAGGAGAAGATGCTTCTATAGATCTATACACACGTATGAAGTTTCATGCACTCGGCGGGTCAGCCACAAAGATACCTCAAGAAAAGATTGAAGGTTGGTTACTCGATTTTGGAGATGCTTATCATAAACGTTGTGAACAAGCTGTTGAAGGTTATGCTCATGTCTCTCGTAAAGAACTCAAACGGAGGATTACATTATGTGAGCTAATGTTATCTGACCTTGATAAGATTCGTTCTTCTACAAAAGCAAGTAAGACTATTAAGATTAAGAAACCTGCTTCACTTGAAAAACAAATCTCTCGATTAAAATTCAAGAAAGAAGATAACGAATATAAGATTACTTCTATTACACCAGCTCTTATTATTGGTGCCATGCGAATTTATACTTTCAATACGAAGTATAAACAAATAACTGAATACGTTACAGAGAATCCACGTGGATTTGAAGTGAGTGGTTCTACATTAAAAGGTTTAAACAGTTCGCTGTCTAGGCAAGTTAGTTTAAGGAAACCAGACGAATTCATTCCTATTGCTTTGAAGAAATCAATTAAACAGATTGATGACGCTTGGCAGAAACTAACAACCAAGACTAAAGTACCAAATGGTCGTATCAATGGAGATACAATCATACTTAGAGTAATGGATAAATGATGGAGAACATATTGACTACAGTTAAATCACCAGAACAGTTTTTAACTAAATCAAAATTTGCAAAGATCGTTGAACAAACGGTCCTTGACTTAAGAATTCCCTACCTCGAAGCAATCTTAGAAGTTTGTGAAGATAAAGGAATTGAACCAGAAGATGTAAGTAAGTTTATATCTCCTGTGATCAAAGGTAAGCTAGAAGTCGAAGCCCAGAAATTAAAAATGGTCAACCCTTCTTCTAGTGAATCAATCACTTTAGAGTGATTATAAATAAGAGTGTATAGCAACACATGTATGCTATATAATATTTCAGCTAATATAATGTACATATTTCAGGAGAACATAAACATGTCATTTGATAATCTAAAGCGCAATCGCGCAAATATATCCTCACTAATCCAAGCAGCAGAAAAAGTTGGCGGCGGCGAAAAGAAATCGTACGGCGACGATCGTATCTGGAAACCTGTGGTCGATAAAGCCGGTAACGGTTATGCGGTCTTAAGGTTTTTGCCTGCAGCCGAAGGTGCGGAACTACCATGGGTACGATATTGGGATCACGGATTTAAAGGTCCAACTGGTCTCTGGTATATCGAACGTTCTCTTACATCAATCGGTCAAGAAGATCCGGTTGGTCAATTGAATAGTAAACTATGGAATACTGGAATCGATGCAGATAAAGACACTGCTCGAACTCAGAAAAGGCGTCTTCACTATGTGTCGAATGTCTTAGTCGTAAGCGATCCTTCAAACCCTGATAATGAGGGTAAAGTATTTTTATATCAATTTGGTAAAAAGATATTTGACAAAATCATGGATGTTATGCAACCTGATTTTGCAGATGAAGAGCCGGTTAACCCTTTCGATATGTGGGAAGGTGCTGACTTCAAGCTCAAAATTCGTAATGTAGAAGGTTATCGTAACTACGACAAATCGGAGTTTGCTTCGAAGAGTCCTATCGATCAAGACGACTCAAAGCTTGAAGCAATATATAACCAATGTTTTGATCTTAACGAGTTTCAAGATCCTAAGAACTATAAGTCTTATTCTGAACTTCAGACTAAGTTACATAAAGTTCTAGGTCAAGAAGCTCAACTTGGTTCCATGACAATGGCACAGGAACGAGTTATTAATGATCCATCACCAGCAGCTGAAGTACGATCTGAGCCAATGACGGCTGAGGCAATCTCTTCTTCTGAAGATGTTGATGATACTTTGAGTTATTTTGCTAAGCTAGCAAACGACGAATAAGATCTCCACGATCTTAAAAGAAGGGATATCAGAAATGGTATCCCTTTTTTATTTCCTATAGAAAAAGATATCTGTATGAAGTGGTCTTTTGCGAGGAGAGATACATGACCTAGTGCCGGGTGAGTTGTCGACTATTCCTTTACCAATCGAAAGTGCAAGGATTGGTTTTTCCACAGGAGCATCTTTCCATATTTTATTTTTAGCAGAAAGAAAACATTTTGTATACGAAACATGTAATCCTAATTCTAAACAATTCTGAGTAAGATTAGCACAAAACATTCCTATTTCAATAAAGATAGTTTCTTTATTCATTTGAAGACCTTGTGAATTTTTATTTGTTCTGTTATAAAATAATAAAACCCATGGAGCTTTTACTTGATGATTGTGATCACATAGTATTGTTGGATCTTCGACTGGTGGATTAATAGTTGATTGATACAAAAAATCTTTTATATCAGTTTGATCAGGTTCAAGGATCAAGACTTTGTATGGTATTGTTGATTGTTTCGAAGACGTAACATTTAATGTGTCTGATAGTAATGCTTTGATATTATCTTTTGGATAAGCATAGTCTGTATAACGATTATATTGAATGTTTCTTTTAAGCATTAGAATTTATTTCTCTATTTGCCTTCTATATCTCGATCTTGCTGCAGCTAAAGGATCATGACCCGCTTTAGCTTGAGAACTTGCAACGTTATTACTTGTATTAGAAGTATTATAATAATTGTTTATGACTGTTGTAGGAGCAACGGTTGTTCCGCCACCAGCTGGATTTCCGTCTGGTCCAGTCTCTGCGGCGAGTTTAGGACCTGACCCAGGCATAACACTAATAATCTTTTTAAGGTTACTAATAGCTTCATCATATTTAACGTCGGGAGAAGCCAAACCTTTGATGTCTGTTCCAAAAAACATTCCACCCTTTTCACCCATGATAGCTGCTTCAATAACAGGAACAGCATCTTTTAAATCATCAGCAAAATCTTTTAGTTTTAGTTTACTACCATCAAACGTTAAGCTACCAAGTTTACTTATTGACGCTGTTAAGCTATTCATAGCTATTGCGCCCTGCTCTAGACCTTCTCGTTGATCAACGATATCCATGATCTTTTCAAATGGAGATTTAACACCAAAGAAACCTAACAGAGCTTCACCTGCACTGGCCAATGTTCCAACTAGCGAACCACCAGCAAATTTCAATAACCCAGCTCCAATAGATCCCATTGCTCCACTAAACAATGCAGCTTTTGCTAAAGGATCTTTTCCAAGCTTATCTGTAATACTCAATAGTGTTACAACTGAATCAACTGTCTTTTGAGCAAAATCTGTACCGGAAAACTTTTGAGCGACTCCAGCAATTGCAGTACCAACTCCAAAGACTGCTAAACCTGCTCCAATTCCTGTCATGACTAAGAAGAATGTTCCACCTTTACCAAGAGCAGCTTCAGTTCCACCTAGAGCTGGAACAATTTTCATTAATGTAACTACACTATCTACAATACCTTGAGAAAATGCTGGATCTTGAAAATATGTAAGAGCTCCAGCTAAAGCCGATCCTGCACCGAATACTGCTAAACCTGCAGCAACACCCGTCATTACAATAAGAAATACACCAGCTTTACCTAAAGTTTTTAATATTCCACCACCAAGTTTATCTTGTAATCCGAGTAATGTAACAACATTGTTAACGATACCTGATGCCCAATTAGGATTAAGAAAACTAGTTAGTGCTCCGGCCAAACCTGCTACTGCAGATCCAATTCCAAAAACTGCAAGACCCATTCCTACACCAGTCATAACTGCAAGGAACACGCCAGTAGATCCCAAGATTTCTGCAATGTTTCCGCCAAGTTTATCTTTAAGACCTAGAAGGATAACAACATTATCGAGAATTCCTTGAGCCCAATTAGGATTAAGAAAACTAGTTAGTGCTCCACTCAAACCAACGATGGCAGATCCAACTCCAAAAACTGCAAGACCTAAACCGATTCCAGTCATGGTCAATAAGAAAACTCCACCCTTCATAAACATATCACCGACACCGCCAACCTCATCACTGATTGAAAGAAGATCTTTCACAGAAGATTTGATTGCTTTGGTATCAATGTTAAGGATAGCAACAATTGCTGCAGCGGCCATTCCTAATGCTCCACCGATTGCTAGTGCTGCGCCTCCTCCAAGAAGTTTACCAAGTAGTCCACTTACTCCGCCTTTTGATTTTTCTTTAGGTGCAGTAGGTCCAGCAGTAGAAGCTAATGATGCAGTGCCTGCTGCAACCTTTTGCGCAGATTCTCTATCAGATTCTAAATTGTCCATCTTAGCAGCGTTTTGCATGTCCATCATTTTTTCAAAATGACTTTGAAGCCCCATTACTGCAGCCTTAGTTTCAGCCTGATGTCCATTAGCTTCAATGAGTGCTTTCTTTATATCAGTGAAAACACCTTTTTGACTGCCACCACCATCTGGCGTTTTAGGTCTAACTATATTCTCGGCCATATTACTTCCTCATGTTCTGCTGATCTTGTCTACTCTTTTCTTCTTTTAAATAATCTAATAACATACTAACGTATAACTCCCTCTCCCATGGCATCATCCCCTCTAAATCTCCCAAGCTATAATGATAATGTTGCATTAGCTGGAAGTTAGTCTGGAAATGATTAACCAGACTATCATGAGAGAGGGCTATGAGAAAAAACTTTGGATACCACTCAATTCATGCGTGTTAGTAGTTGAGCATTCTTCACAATCAAATATTGCAGTATGAGATAGCTTTGGCATACTCTCTACAAATCCTCTAATCATTCCGAATTGCTCTTGATTTAAAGATTCTAAAAATTCTTTTACTTCTTCTTCTGATTCATCTTTTAAATCAAAGTATTCATCTTCAGTTTTTACGCCTTCAATACATTTACCAATTAGTTTAAATATAACTTCAACGTTATTTAATTCTTCTTTATTGATTCCACCTAACAATAAATCTTTATAGTTAGGAAATTTCATACTCACAGTAATCTCTTCAGTGATTTTTAATTCAGCTGAATCTTTGCCTGTGGTTATTTCTAATTCTTCTAAGTTGATAATATGAGCATTTGGATGTTTGCAATTAGAACACTGTATTGATACTGTGGATTTCTCTCCTACAGATTTAGCTCTAATTCTTAAAAACAAATATTCAATATCATATGATTTCAATTCATTAACATTTAAATCATCTGCAACACAAGAGGTAATAGTATCTACAATAGCACGAATGCCACCTTCATCATCTCCTGTTTCCATTGCCATCATTAATACTTTCTCTTCTTTCACAAGGAAAGGCCGGAACATTACTTTTTGTCCGGATGATGGTACGGTCATTTCATACTTAGGGACCGAATTAATTCTTGGTAAAGCCATTATAAACTCCAGTTATTATGTGAATAGTCTTGTAACATTAGCGAGGGTTTCTAAGATTCCACCCGATCTACTGTTCCAATTAGTATAAGATAGCTGCACGGTCAATTCACTAGTACCACCTTGTTCATTGTTAAATTCTTGTGCAGCCATTGATGTGGGGAAAGCGTCTTGCAATACACAAGTGTATGCAATTTGATCCGGACCTATAACATCTCCCCCAATGTTAAACGGACCAATATTAAAATTAAAACCTAGATCCATAATTATGTCTTTTCGTAATTGCTGAATAATTATATCTTGACAATATTCTTTTTTATAATTAATTTCTAGAGTTTCATTGTTCACTGCCATGTTCATCCAATTATCGAAATAGTTTTTTACACCATAATCATTTAACAAATGAAATGTCATTGATACATCATCGATTGCATATCCGTATGCAACCTTTTGACTTTGAATACCGATTTTTCTTTCGGTAGTTAATATTTGACGACCCGGCATGTTTGTAGTCTTACATAACAGATTGAGTTGTCTACCAGATGATCCGGGTAAGCTAGGTAATAATACTCTAAACATATTATTCATAGCGACACCAGATCTAATCTCTGCCTTGAATGTATCGATTGATTGAGCCATTAAATCTTTTTCCTCGAATCTGCGTATACAGCTCTCTTACCAGATTTTTGGAAGTTAGCCATAGGTAAAAATGCAGCAATTTCCCATTCTGGTGCAGAGACTTCTGCGAACTTTGATTGAACGTGTCCAGTTAAGTAATGCTTAAAACATGGTGCAAAGTGTTTGTACTTACTCGCAGCTTGTAACATTTTATAATTAATTCTCATACGTGTACTGTCGTCATATTTCTTATTTGAAAGATTATCCATTAACGCATCAAGAAGTTTAGCTCTTAACAACGGTGGAATATAATGTAGATTCAATCCATAGAAACCACCGGCAGCTGGTTCGACTGGTATGACTAAAGGGAACGTATCATAGTAAGGCATTTTATCTTTCGTCTTTGGATCATATGTAAACATATACATTCCTCCAATACGAAAACTTGCTTTCTTCTTAATAGGCTCTTCTTTAACAATAGCCGCACGATTAACTCTGCGCATTTGATTGGCTTTCTGGCGAAACCATGCCTGAGACTCTTTAGTCCTAGGTTGGATTCCAGCACGGAAAGCAGCAATCTGCATATTTTGAAATATATTAGACATACTACTATTTATAACTTCTTTAACGGCTTTATGCGCTTCAATTCTTTTTTCATGATACCCTTTTTCCTTAATGTTTCTTCAGTCCAGATTTGAAATTTCCATTTGCGATCTTTACAATAAGATTCTGCAGCTTCCCACTTATTCATATTCTTTACATACTCAAAAGCCTCATTCATATAAGCTTTTGTTTTACGTTTTCCTTTGGGAGGTTCTGTTTGTCTTTTAGGTTTTATCTCAACTAATATTACTTCTCCAGTTTTAAAAGATATTTTTAAGTCAACAAAATACCGGTGATACTTTTTATCTATGTCGTAATAATAAGGAACTACTATTTCTTCACTTGACCACGATTTAATTGTAGGATTACTATCACACCACACAAAGCAATGTTTTTCCCACATAGATCTATATATGACCTGTGTAGAATCACCAGAGTACTTTGATTTGTGTTTTACTGTATAACGTCCGCTGTAAGCCATATAAATACTATTAATAGATTTTCAAATTACTAGTAGTATATATCGGGAAAAGAAATGGCAGATTTAAATTTAAATAATGTTGCAAACAAGATCAGTGGTGGAATAGAAACGTTTGTCAACGATAAGATTGGTGGAGTAACAGGTGCAATAGAATCTGTACTAGGAACTGGCTTCACACCTAATCTCTCTGATCAAAATTTTGGTAAGAATCGAAAGCAATTAAAATTTCCAATTGATAATCAAGATCAATATCATGCATATCTTCGATTTAAAGTTAAAAAGATTGAACCTGAACAGATATCAACTAAAGCTTTAGTTGCTGCACAAAAGGCTGTTGCTTCTAGTGATAATAAAGCGACATCAACATCTGCTCAAACAGGAGATAATCGAGGAGATTTTCCTACAAGAGCAGCTGAAGATTCAAAAGCAAGAGTTTCGGCTGGTGCAAAGAAGAGTGGCAAAATCATTAATCCTAAAAGATTAATCAA
>TARA_B110000305_G_scaffold77034_2_pt1 | contig 14474 bp, 8 predicted proteins | sample TARA_B110000305 | Tara Oceans TARA_B110000305 (sample SAMEA4397930) | marine metagenome | biome: Polar Biome; feature: [SRF] surface water layer (ENVO:00010504); material: water (ENVO:00002006), including particulate matter (ENVO:01000060) such as... | depth 5 m | reverse complement strand
AACTTAATTGCTTTTACCACTTCTTCGGGAACGTCTTCTTCCCAGCTGGATGCTCCAACCTTAATTTTTGAAAGCACATCATCCGACATAATTCCTAATAGTTTAGGATTGTATTCTTCAAATTTCGCCAATTTATTGTTGTCTTTCAAGTACTGTAAAAGCCCCTCTAAACTCTTAGGAATACTGAAATTATCGAGACTGTAAATATCTCCAGTATCTACATTATTAGCCGGATACACATATAATTTAACGTTATGTCCAAACCCGCGTCCGAATGCTTCCAACAATCCTCCGGGAAGGTTCTCGTAATATTTTTCATCGAAGATTATTTGAAGATTGTAAACTCCAACAATTACTCCCATTTTACGTCCTCTTGCGATGGTCGCTAAATAATCAACCATCTTATAATGTTTCAAATAATTCGAAATCATTACCGTATACCCGAGGGATCCAAGTAATTCTGCTCGATCAACAAAATCCTTATCCGAAATTTTCCCATCTGCCGTAAGGTCTTTAAGCGTTAACTCAACGATCACTCTTACGTTTTCTTCGTCAATTCCTTCTTCCGCTAAAAACTGTTTTTTTCCCTTCTCGATCATGTCGATATGGATTTTCGTAACAGGACGGAAACGACCTCTCATGAGAAGAATGTTCTTTTTATACAATGCTGATGCTGGCTGCAAAACGCTTCCACTTAAATCAAACATAGTTGCGTCAGTGATTCCTCTTTTCACTAGGTTCAATGCGATAATTCTATTGTCTACTTCTTCAAAATCCGGACCGGATACACGAATCATATCAATCTCCATTTTATCTCTTGGAAGAGGTTGAACGATACTCGATAAAAATTCATCTAAATCATGCGAATGAAAATAGCAAGCGTAGATCAAGTTGACGCCTAAAACCCCAAGAGTTTCTTGTTGCGCTTTGTGACTATTATCGTGCATTTTTATGTGCAGAACAACATCATTGGGTTCTTCATTTTCCAATTGGAAACGCATTCCAACCCAACCATGGCCTTGATTTGTCTTATGATAATTTAGGGATTCAACTGTATTACAGAAAGCGAAAAAACGCGATTCTTTATACTTTCCTGGCAATTTGCTTTTCAGCGAATCGTACTCAGTGCTTAGCATTGTAATCAATCGATCTTCGCAAACATATCGTTTTGCTTCACCGTACATAGAGTCCGATACCTTCATGTCGTAAGCCGACTGAGAGTGAGCAATAGTTCCTGAACTTCCACCTGCCTTAAAAAAGTTAGCTGCTACTTCTTGTCCTGCACCTATTTCCGCAAAACATCCATAGATATCCGAAGTAAGGTTTATTTTAAGTGCCTTCTCTTCTGTCGTTAATCTTCTTTCGTCTACCATAATTTGAATCTACTGTACAAAAAAAGCAAAATAATCTATTGCGGCTCTTGAAAATCGGGATTATTAATAAATGATTCATCCGACAGGGTCAATAAAAATCTCTTGACTAAATCAGCTTCGAATGGGCCAAGTTGCACGCCGCCTTGAGCAGCGTACTCGATCAATGGATCAAGTGTCGGGCTAATATTGATGCCAAATGAGTAATGGTTAATGACTTCATCTAGTGTTGCGAATCGGCCATCATGCATGTATGGTGCACTGTAGGCAATATTTCGAAGGGTTGGAACTTTGAATTTACCATTATCGCTTGGGTTACCTGTCACATCCCCCCTGCCATTATCTGTAAATACTGGATCAAGTCCGTTATTACTGAATTTTTGAACTTGCATTAATGGTCCATTGTGACAATGAAAACAATCTGCACCGTTCAAAGATTTGAACAAATCATATCCTGCCGACTCTTCAGGACTGACCGTCGCGTACATGGCTTGATCCGAAGCAGAAAGTGGCAAGTTGTTTTCAGCCTTGTACATTACGTCGTACTTTGAATTTCCAGAAATCATTGTCCGTAAAAACTGTGCGATCGCTTTGGAAACTTTTACAGAGTCAATTCCAGTTTCTCCAAAGGCTTGATAAAACATATCCCGATATTCTTGAGAACCATACAATTTTGACACGGCATTCGGCCAAGTTTCGTGCATCTCAATCGGATCGATAACAGGTTCTAGGATTTGTTCTTCTAAAGTCGCCGCGCGCCCATCCCAGAAAAAGAAATTTTGCCACCCTAAATTGATTAAGGCCATTGAATTTCTATTTCCTTCTAAACCGTCAATTCCTGTTGAAAATTGATAACCATCTGAAAATGCGGTTTGTGGTGAATGACAGGCTGCACATGCTTGAGTATTGTCACCGCTCAATTGTTTTTCGTAAAACAACTTTCTTCCTAAGGCCACACCTTCAAATGTCATTGGGTTGTCGATAGGAATAATCATATCCGGAAAATGAGATGGAATATCTAACTCATAAGGTGTTGGTTCATATCCAACATTGTCCTTTTTACAAGAAAAAAAAGTGGCAACTATTACAAAAGCTATAAGGGCGTATTTCATTTACAAAAGAGTAAGGGCTTCTTTGAAATTCTCCATTACTTTAAGCGTCAATGCTTCTTGCCCTGGAGCTGAGTGCGATGAATATTCGGTTTGCAAATCGATGCTTTGGGTGCTTCCTTGAAGGAAGGTTGCAAGGTCCAACCCAAATTGCAGTTCGTGAACATCGTTTCCAAGTGCTAGCCAATTTAAGTTGGCGTAATCTAATGTTTGCATATTCGCATCCAAACCAACATGGAAAACAACATTGTGATCGAAAATATCATTTCCATCGGCTATGGTATCGGCTTTCGCTTCAATTTTAACGAAGATATATCCAGGATTCCAGCCCCAATGCATGTCGTTTGAGTTCGAAATATTCAACCAACTTGAATTCGGAAATTCAGAAGGGTTGTCGTGATTGATAGAAGAATCAACACCAAGATTGGCTTGGAGCTCTATAAAGTCGAACGGATCGCCAGAAGCTTCTAACAACAATGTTCCTCTTGATCTAAAATCAAATAGACCATCACTTATCATTGTTGATGAGCCATTTTTGACATCCTGAATATAGAATTTAATTTCTGTGAATTGAACCTTGTATCCTTCAGCCGTTGTGTAGATAGAATCAAGATGTAAATCTTGTGCCCCAAACGTTGGTTGAACCGTCAATTTTAAGGTTGATCCCTCCATTGGTGCGCATGTAACGATCTCATCATCCTTACACGAAATAAGAACAAGTGCCAAACATCCTGCGATTAAAATTGTGTTTGCTATTTTCATGTTCTCAAATTTAATCATAATCATCTGCTATTAAAACCTTATTTCTTTTAAATGTTGGAGACTTTAGATTGAATTCAAGGAATGAATCTTAATTTTAACTAACCCTAAAATCAAAACGATCTGTCAAAACCGGTACTAAATATTCTCAATGCCTCTGCTGGAAGTGGAAAAACTTATTATCTCGTTAAGGAATATATAAAACTTTTAATTAGCCAAAAAGACCATTCCAACAACTTCTCAAGCGTTATAGCTATGACGTTTACAAACAAGGCAGCGTTGGAAATGAAGGAAAGAATTATTTCTGCTTTGGATCAAATAAGTCGCGAAAAGAACCAAAATTCGGGAATTAAAATTCTTGCAGAAACATTAGCCACTGAAATTGGAATCTCACCAGAGGAAGTGAATAAGCGCTCCAAGAAGGTTTTAGAATCTATTTTGCATCAATACGAAGACTTCAATGTAATGACTATTGATAAATTTAACTTGAGGCTGATTAAATCGTTTGCAAGGGATTTGGATTTACCAAGTGAATTTGAAGTTGTTCTGGACGAAACCGAAATCATTGAGAAAATCGTTGATGATCTTTTGAACCAATTGGGCAATGAAAAACAATCGGCTTTAAGCCAGATTTTGATGAAATATGCGAAGTCCAATATTGATGATGGTGATTCTTGGAATTTCAGAAGAAGCCTAATTGATTTTGGAAAAGTACTTCGCAACGAAAAAAATAATGCATCGATTGAACGCTTGATGGAATTGAACTTGTCAATTGACGTGCACAAAGAACTGTACGCGGTAAATGCAGCCATTGACAAGAGATTTAAAGGGCTTTGCACCTCGATTGCTGAGAAAATGAGTCTTATTGATCCGAGTGTCCTTCCGGGTAAAAAAAGCACATTCAATCAAATCAGTACGATTCTTCGAAATGAGAAATTTCCGTTGGCCACAGAATTGGTAAAAAAACAATTGAGTCAGAATTTAGAAAAGGAATTTCCGGACAACATAAATCGTGACTTACTCGAACTGAATACTTATTGGGAAAAGACATTACAAGATTATGGAACCGTTCATTTATTTCTAAACAACTTCTTCAATATGGCTTTGCTTCAATACATGGCAAAGGCGCTAGAAACAACAAAAAGGGAAGAACAAATCATCCGAATTTCTGAATTCAACACCTTAATTTCGGACTTGATTCAAGATGAAAACGCTCCGTTTATTTATGAGCGCTTGGGAACGCGATTCAAACACTTTCTTTTGGATGAGTTCCAAGACACATCGCACTTGCAATGGTTGAACTTGGTTCCACTTATTCATGAATCCATTGGAAATAACTTAAAAAACCTCATCGTTGGCGACCCGAAGCAATCGATTTATAGATTCAAAAATGGAATTGCGGAACAATTTGTTGAATTGCCTCAAATTCATAACCCGGATAAGAATCCGAAAATTGAACGGAAGTCGCAGTTCTTTAAGCAAATGGGAAGCGTTTCTGAACTCGGCGATAACTGGAGGTCAAGTCCAAGTATCGTCAATTTCAACAATTCTTTTTTCGAAGACATGAAAACTCGGATGCCTGAAGATTCTCAGGTGTTTTACAATTCAATTTCTCAAATTCCGAAATCAAGCATCAACGGAAAGATTCAAATTTCATCAGTAAAGATGTCGAAAGACGATAAGGTTGCCGTTTCTGATTTACTTCCTACTATCATTGATTGGATTGAAGAATGCAAGCAAGACGGTTTCAAACCCGCCGACATTTGTGTTCTCGGGGGAAGAAATAAAGAATGTAATGTTTGGGCAGTTGGATTAAATGACGCGGGCTACAGAGTCGTTTCCGCTGATTCATTGTTGATTCATTCTAATTTAAAAGTTCAATTGTGTATTGCGTTTTTAAAATGGAGATTGCGTCCGTCAGGAGAAAATGAGAAGAAACGATTTGCTGAACTGTTCTTCAGGAATAATTCCAAATCCTATGACGATTACAAACAATACATTAAGGAAAAGGAACTCGAATCGGGCAGAATATATCGCTATTTCGATGATCGACAATTCTTAGCTGATCATTTCGAATCGTATTCAAACTTCTTTTTCAAGTACGAGAACATTTACGATCTGATTCAAGGCTTCTACCGCATCATTCACTTTAAGGAATTGCAGAACCCATACCTCCATCACTTGGCGGACATCATTTATGATTTTGGTTTGAAAAGAGGGCCTAATTTGAAAGCGTTCTTGGATGAATACCACAGAAAAAAGGACAAGATTGCCGTTCAGATTCCAGAAGCGGAAGACGCGATTAAAATCATGACGATTCATAAATCCAAAGGGCTTGAGTTTCCAGTGGTTTTAATTCCAACCTTGAATTTTAGTATGAAAATAAAATCCAGTTTCTTAGTGGGAATTGATGATTTCATCGTTTACAAACAACCCACACAATCGGAGGTGCTTCAACCTTTGATTGATCTTTATAACAAGGAGATGAATCAGATCATCACCGACAATGTCAACTTGTGTTACGTTGCAATGACAAGACCCGTGGAGCGCTTGTATATTCAAAATGATTTTGAAAGCACTAAATTCGGAGAGCTATTCCACAAAACACTTTTATCAAGTGGCTTGGCCCAAGAATCAGATGGAAAGTTAACTGTTACTATAAATGACGGTGATCGCTCTCCAATTAAGCAAGCGAAAGAATCTGCATCTCTTTTTGAACCAGATGAAGTTACAGATCGATTGTGGTTTCCCGATATTGCTTTTCAAGACAATCCAGATTTAAACACCGCTGATTTCCTGAGTGACGAAATGCAATTTGGAATTCAATTTCACTTATTGACAAGTAGAATTAATTCTGTTGATGAAATCAAAAATAAAGTCGACGAAGGAATTCATTCGGGTGAAATTTCAGTTGCCAATTCGAAGCAACTCATTGAGCGCTTAACGAAACTGTACAATCTGGCTGAATATCAAAGTTTGATTAGTAATAACATTCAGGTTTTGAATGAGCAAGCAATTTTAGTTGATGAAAACACAATGGCTCGCCCGGACAAAATTGTGATTAAAGCAAATGAAACAATCATCATTGATTTCAAAACTGGATTACCTAAAAACAAAGACGAAAAGCAAATCAAGTCTTATCAGAACACACTTGTGGAAATGGGCTATCCAAACGTGAGTTGTTATTTGTATTATTCATCGATTGGTGAATTGAGGCAAATGTCTTAACGATTGAACTTAAGGTGTTTATCATTGTATGAAAAATTGAATCAACGCCTCCAAATTATAAGAACAGTATTAACTGCACTACTTTTTCTATTAAGCATCTCGAATTCCAATGCGTACCTTGAAGTTGTAAGTTCTGATCCAACCTTCTACAAAATGCGCATTTCATACGTTTTCACCTCGGCCACTCTAACAGGTCCATCAGATAATGAATTAAGTTTAATGGCTAAAATTGAAAGCCAAGAAGTTGCAATGAACAAGTTTGTACGATCATTCGGACTCCATTCATATCATTTTAAATCAGCAGAAAAACACCTTAAAGAAGGCCGAACTCAAAGCAGTTCAAACCGATGAACTTCTTAAAAGAGAAAACCAGCTGCGAAAAAAATTGGAAAAGAGTTTGGGCAAAATGGGAATAGCATTGGGAATAGTATCCCTCATTTCCGTTTTCCTAGTATTTATGTGGCTTCGATCGAGGCGCAAATGAAAAATTGAATTTGCAGAACGCGAATTGTAAAACACTAACTAACCAATAGATTGCTAAAAAGGCTTGTCAATTAATTCGACAAGCCTTTTTCTTTTACTTCTTTTCGAAGATTCCTTCGATAATTTCATCATCCACCAGTTCTGGAATCGTGACCTTCAAGTTTGGTTCAATTTCCATTGCCCGTTTAATGGCGAAAATAGCGCCTTCGTTTCGTGCCCAACTTCTTCTGGAGATTCCGTTGTTGACATCCCAATGCAGCATAGATTTCAAGCGACGCTCTGTTTCTGATGAACCGTCTAATAACATTCCGAAGCCACCATTGACAACTTCTCCCCATCCTACACCTCCTCCATTGTGAATGGAAACCCAAGTTGCTCCTCGGAAACTATCTCCGATCACATTTTGAATTGCCATATCTGCCGTGAATCTTGATCCATCATAAATATTTGATGTTTCTCTGTAAGGTGAGTCCGTTCCAGAGACATCGTGATGGTCACGTCCTAAAATTACAGGCCCGATTGTTCCTGCTGCAATAGCATCGTTGAATGCCTTCGCGATTTTCATTCTTCCTTCAGCATCGGCATATAAAATACGCGCTTGAGATCCGACAACTAATTTATTTTCTTGTGCCCCTTTAATCCATTGAATGTTATCAGCCATTTGTTGTTGAATTTCAACGGGACTGTTCTTTTTAATTTCCTCTAGAACTTCGCAAGCAATATCATCTGTAATTTGAAGGTCTTCCGGTTTCCCTGAAGCACAAACCCATCTAAAAGGTCCAAAACCAAAATCGAAACACATGGGCCCCATGATGTCTTGAACGTATGATGAATATTTAAAATCAATTCCGTTTTCCGCCATAACATCCGCTCCAGCTCTAGATGCCTCTAGTAAAAATGCATTTCCATAATCGAAGAAATACGTTCCTTTTGCGGTATGCTTGTTAATTGTTTCTGCGTGTCTTCTAAGCGTTTCTTTAATCTTTTCCTTGAATAGCTCTGGATTATCTGCCATCATCTCGTTAGAAGCCTCAAAAGACTGTCCCACAGGATAATAACCTCCAGCCCAAGGATTGTGAAGCGACGTTTGATCCGATCCCAAATCAATGTGAATGTTCTGTTCGTCAAATTTCTCCCAGATATCAACAATGTTTCCTAAGTAAGCGATCGATACAACTTCCTTGTTTTCTTGCGCAATTCTAACGCGAGCAACCAATTCATCTAAATCTTCAATGATTTCATTTACCCAACCTTGATCTTGTCTGATCCTAGCCATCTTAGGATTGACCTCTGCACAAACTGTAATACATCCCGCAATAGAGCCTGCTTTTGGCTGAGCACCGCTCATTCCTCCTAATCCAGAAGTCACAAACAATGATCCAGCGGGTTCCTTATTTATTTTTCTAAATCCGTTTAAAACAGTGATCGTTGTTCCATGCACAATTCCTTGCGGTCCGATATACATATAAGATCCTGCTGTCATCTGTCCATATTGAGTAACACCCAACGTATTGAACTTCTCCCAATCATCTGGTTTCGAATAATTTGGAATCATCATTCCATTCGTTACAATCACGCGTGGGGCATCTTTATGCGAAGGATACAATCCCATCGGGTGGCCTGAATACATCGTAAGCGTCTGCTCATCAGTCATTTCAGCCAAATATTTCATTGTCAATCGGTATTGCACCCAATTTTGGAATACAGCACCGTTTCCTCCATATGTAATTAATTCATGTGGATGTTGAGCAACCGCGTAATCCAGGTTATTCTGAATCATAAGCATGATCGCTTTGGCTTGTTCGCATTTCCCAGGATAATCTCCAATTGGTCTTGCATGCATTAAATAAGCCGGACGGTAGCGCAACATATAAATTCGACCCAAATCATTTAACTCTTCCAAAAATTCAGGAGCCAATTGAGCGTGTTGCTCTTTTGGGAAATAACGCAATGCATTTCTCAACGCCAATTTACGTTCTCCTTCTGATAGAATTTGCTTTCTTTTGGGAGCATGATTAATTCCGCTCTCTTCAGGCAATCTATTTGGGATTGATGTTGGTATTCCTTCTAAAATCTGATTTTGAAAATCTGTTAAGTTCATCACGTTTTATTTATACCGTAAAAGTATAAAGTTCCAACGGATTCTTTAGTAAAACATCAACCTCTTATTGCAATTTCAAAGCAACCCATTGTTTATTTGCGAAAATCACAATAAACAAAAACGCCCTCTCATAATTGAGAAGGCGTTTTATTAAAGCAATTTAATCTTCTATTTTATGAGATTCACGTGTCCGTTGTAAACGTATTTGTTATCATTTAATATATCTGTCGCTCGGATAATCCATTGGTAAGTTCCTTCTTGAACAATTTTACCATTGAAAGTACCGTCCCATGGAACTAAAATATCATTTGACTCCCAAATTGTCTGTCCCCATCTGTTGAAGATTAACAGTTCGAAATCATAAACATCAATTCCTTCCATGAATACTTGCCATCCTTGGTTGAACTCATCACCATCTGGTGTGAATGTATTCGGAGCGTAAATCAATACCTCTGGAAATACAACTAGTTCATACTGCATTGTATCAACGCACCCCAATTCTGATGTTGTAATCAATTGAATGTCATACGCTCCAGTTTGTCCATCAGGGAACTGAACTTGAACATCTTCTTGAGTTGAAGTAGAAGGATATCCATCTTCGAAAGACCACTGGTAAGAATAACCCTGCCAAGAATAGTTCGTAAACAAAACATCCGTATTGAACATCAATACTGGATTTGGTGAATGTTTGAAATCAGCAACTGGTTTCGATTTCACATCAATAGCATCTATGAATGTCAATGAATCAACGCATCCTTCGAAAGAAGTAATGATCATTTGCAAGTCATATAGTCCTGCGTACATTTCTTCAGTTACAATTGTATCTTGATTTATAAATTGCTGATCTCCGTCAAATAACCAATAGTTGTATTGACTTAATGTAGGATCAGTTGAATTTACAATATGGAATATCGCCGGCTCACATTGCTCAGGATCTAAGACAGTATATGCAGGAACTGGAAGAGGTGATACTCTAACGTCTGTGGTTAACACCAGCGGTGTAGTCTCACATTCATCAGTTATTGTGACAGTATATGTTGTTGTAGCCGCTGGTGCAACATTAAAGGTATGTGAATTTAATGGGCCAGTTTGAAATTCTCCGTTGCTCCATGTAAATGTATATGGTGCTCCAATTCCGCCCATTACATTTGCTGTAATGTCAGTATCATATGTTGGACACACTGTATCCCAAGGGGTAATTGTTCCTGTTAAAGGTGGGTTCATTGTAACTGTAATATCTACAGGATCAGATTCACAACCATTTATACTTTCAACATAAACAGTATAGACACCTGAAACTGTTGGATTCTCAATTTGTGTTGCTTGTGTATCTGCTGTATGACTCCAATGATAAATATATGGACCTCCTCCACCTCCAGCACCAAGGGCATTAAGGAAAGCTGTTCCATTTTGACATATAGTTGTATCAGCACTCACCGTGATTGAAGGATCGAGCAGTACGGTTATGGCAAAAGTATCCCTTATCCCCGTACAGCCAGCAAGACTTGGTATGACAATAATGGTCGATATTTCATTAGTAACAGTTGCAGTTCCAGTAAATGAAGGAATATCACCTAATCCCGCTCCAGCCAATCCTGAACCTGTATTATCATTTGTCCAATTATAATTGGTACCTGGCACAATTCCAGTAAAGATAATCGCAACTGTATTTGAACCATCACAAATAGTTTGGTCAGCAGTTAGATCTAATGTAGGCATAGGCTCTACTGCTACAACAGTGAAAGCAGAATCCACTCCTGGACATGTTGAGTCTGTTACTATAACCCAATAAGTTCCGCTATCAGCTACTGTTGCAGCTGAAATCGTTGGGTTTTGAAGATTAGAAGTAAACCCTCCTGGGCCTGTCCAAGCATAATCAGTGCCTCCACCAGAGTTCAATTGTATCAAATCTCCTCCACAATAAGGGCCTGTATTTGTTGCAACTGGATTTATACCACCTACATATGTAAAGCTAACTATACCGTTTCCAGCATTTCCTCCAGGAACACAACCTCCACCAGCAGGAATTAAACTTGATCCGCCTCCTCCAGCACCACCACCGTTTGCTCCAGCACAGCAAAAATCACTTCCGCCGCCGCCGCCGCCAAAAACTCCGCCACCGCCGCCGCCGCCAGATGCACTTGCAAAAAATGCTCCGTTACCTCCTTGTCCAATAGATCCGGCTGTTCCCCAAGCTCCTCCACCCCAAGGCGGACCACCTGCTCCACCAGCACCAATAGTTGCTCCAACACCGCCAGTCCCAGTATATATAGATCCTGCTCCGTCGATACCTGCGGGACAACCGCCTCCGCCTCCGGGAGCTGGTGCGGGATCACCACCACCAGCACCACCGCCACCGGCAGCAACAATGAAAGGAGCTCCACCCATACTAAGAGTTGTAGTACCACCACCACCACCAGAACCTGTGCCACCCACACCTGCTAATCCATTACCTCCTCCCGGCCAACCGGCAGTAGGTATAGTTCCAGCGCTTCCAACAATAAAATTAAAAACTTGGCCTGGTGTCACTGTAAGTGTTATAGTAATTGCAGAACCATTGCCCCCTGTAGCTCCTCCTCCTTGACCACCGCCAACTGTAATATCTACACTTGTGACGCATGTTGGAACCGTCCAAGACTGAGAACCTCCGGAAAAACCAAAGGCATCTGTCGAGGTCACGATTTGAGAATAGCTATAAGAAAATGATAGAAAAAGGAAAACTACTACGATTCTACTTATGTAAGAAAATAAACTTTTCATGTCTTTGAAAGCAATTATAATATTCGCGTTAATAACGTTAAATTAGCTCAAAAGGTTGCTTCAATATTTAATATCAACACGTAAACGCTAGAATTATATCATATAATCACTAAAATGTGATAATTTTAAAGTTCACTACTACAAAAAGGGAAATTTATTCCCCGGGTAAACAGCAGTTTGGCCTAATTCTTCCTCTATTCGAATTAACTGATTGTATTTAGCCATACGATCACTTCGGGATGCAGAACCTGTTTTAATCTGACCGCAATTTAAAGCAACAGCTAAATCAGCAATAGTATTGTCTTCTGTTTCACCACTTCTGTGGCTCATAACTGAAGTATATCCATTTCTAGTCGCCATTTGAACAGCTTCTATTGTTTCGGTTAATGTTCCGATTTGATTTACTTTAATTAGAATAGAGTTGGCATAACCACCCTCTATTCCTTTGTTCAAACGTTTTGTATTTGTCACGAATAAATCATCACCAACAAGCTGCACTTTATCACCTAAAGCCTCAGTCATCAATTTCCATCCGTTCCAGTCATCTTCGTCCAAACCATCTTCAATTGAAATAATTGGATATTTCACGCTCCAATTTTTCCAAAACTCGACCATTTGCAAAGAAGACATTCTTTCTCCTGTCGATTCGAACACGTATTCGCCTGCCTCTTTGTTGTAAAATTCAGAAGCAGCAGCATCTAATGCTACAAAAACATCAACACCTGGTTTAAATCCCGCTTTTTCAATAGCTTGAATAACAAGTTGAATTGCTTCCTCATTAGATCCCAAGTTTGGAGCAAAACCACCTTCATCACCAACATTAGTTGACATACCATTCTCTTTCAATACTGATTTTAAGTGGTGAAAGATCTCAGTACCCCATTGAAGTCCTTGCGAAAAGGAATCCGCTCCAATTGGCATAACCATGAATTCTTGGATATCAATTTTATTATCAGCGTGAGATCCACCATTTAAGATGTTCATCATTGGAATGGGCATTGTCGTTGCTCCAACTCCACCGATATATTTAAACAAGCTCAATCCAGATTCATCAGCTGCTGCTTTCGCCGCGGCCAAAGAAACACCTAGAATCGCATTGGCTCCTAAATTTGATTTGTTTTCTGTACCATCCAATTCAATAAGTTTTGAATCGATGGCCTTTTGATCACAAACATCAAATCCTTTTAATGCTTCATCAATTATTGAATTTACATTCGCAACAGCTTTTAAAACACCTTTTCCAAGGTATGCCGCTGGATCTCCATCTCTCAATTCAACGACTTCATGCACTCCTGTTGAAGCTCCTGAAGGAACTGCCGCCCTTCCTAAAACTCCATTGGCTGTTATTACATCAACCTCTACTGTAGGGTTTCCCCTTGAATCAAGTATCTGCCTCCCGATAATCTTTGCTATGTAACTCATTATTTTTTGTTTTTCATATTGTCAACAAACTGATCAAACAAATACCTCGAATCGTGAGGACCTGCTGACGCTTCTGGATGGTATTGCACCGAGAAAATGTCCTTTCCAATCAATTCTATTCCTGCAACCGTATCATCATTCAAATGAATGTGAGTCATATTCACTTTCTCATTTTGAACTGTGCTTTCTTTCGATATAACGAATCCGTGGTTCTGAGAAGTAATTTCTCCTTTGCCAGTTTTTAAGTTCTTAATCGGATGGTTAATTCCTCTGTGACCGTTAAACATTTTTTCAGTTGTTAACCCTTGACTCAATCCTAAGATTTGGTGTCCCAAACAGATCCCGAATACGGGTTTGTTTTGATTTACAATCTCTTTAACTAATTCTATCGAATTTGGCATAGCAGATGGGTCACCAGGTCCGTTTGATAGCATATAACCGTCCGGATTAAATGAATTCAAATCTTCCATTGTCGAATCTAATGGGAACACTTTTACATGACAGCCTCTATCCACTAAACAATTAACAATACTTTGTTTTACACCAAAATCAATAAGCGAAACTTTAAATGTTGCATTCTCAGACTTCGACTCGTATGCTTCTTTCGTTGTAACTTTGGAAGACAACTCCAAACCATCCATTGACGGAACCGTACTTAACTTTTGTTTTAATTCCTCAACGTCTAAGATCTCAGAAGAGATAATGCAGTTCATTGCACCTTTACTTCGAATATGACGAACTAAAGCTCTTGTATCAATATCTGAAATCCCAACTTTGTTATTTGCGATCATGTAATCCTGCAAAGATTTAGCTCCAGCCGGGCGCGAAAATCCATCAGAGAATTTCTTAATGATCAAACCTGCCACTTTCATATTTTTAGATTCTGCCTCATTCAAGTGAACGCCATAGTTTCCTATGTGAACCGATGTCATTGCTAAAACTTGTCCGTAATAAGAAGGATCTGTGAAGACTTCTTGATATCCGGTCATCCCAGTATTAAAAGCTATTTCTCCCGTTGTCGTTCCAATTTTCCCGATTGCAACTCCGATAAAAACGGTTCCATCTTCGAGCAATAAAACTGCTGCTTTTTTGTCTTCCATTTTGAAAAAAATTTTCTACAAAGTTAGGGATTCACTTCGAAATAATCATCCAAAGTTATAAACATAAAATCCACAAAAAAGTATTCTTAAACTTACCCCCTTCAAAAACGGTATTATCAAATTGAAACCATCTTTATTGCAC
>TARA_B110000305_G_scaffold236705_1_pt1 | contig 14555 bp, 12 predicted proteins | sample TARA_B110000305 | Tara Oceans TARA_B110000305 (sample SAMEA4397930) | marine metagenome | biome: Polar Biome; feature: [SRF] surface water layer (ENVO:00010504); material: water (ENVO:00002006), including particulate matter (ENVO:01000060) such as... | depth 5 m | reverse complement strand
TTTTTTCTCTAATCCTGCCTGAACGTCCCTGTCCGCGATGGGGGTGATGGCGACCTTTTCCTTTACCCGTTGACCCCTCGTGCCCTCCCTCTAGGCAAACGTTTCCCTAAATGAACCGCGTCTACATTAAGACTTATGGCTGCCAGATGAACGAGCGCGACAGTGATGCTGTTGCGGCGATGCTTCGTGAGCGGGGATATCGGATCGTCGATGTGGAGGCTGAATGTGACATCTTGTTGCTCAATACCTGCAGTGTTCGCGATTCCGCCGAGCAAAAGGCCCTCGGCAAGGCGGGTTATGTTAAGCGCCGAAAAAGGAAGAATCCGGACTTCGTATTAGGGATCCTCGGTTGCATGGCCCAAAACCGGGGTGCCTCGATTCTCGAGACGTTACCGGACGTCGACCTCATCGTCGGCACTCAGAAATTTCACCAGGTCCCCGACTATCTAGATAACATCCGGGCCGCGAGGGACGCCGGCGTGCCGATCGGCGACTCCATCGTTGATATCGGGGATGAGGTCGACTCGCAGAACACGATTCGCGATCACCTCGAAACCGAAGAGCGCCAAGTCAGCGCATTTGTTTCGATCCAGCAGGGCTGCAACATGTCCTGCAATTTTTGTATCGTCCCGAAAACCCGCGGCGACGAGCGCTCGCGGCCGATGGAAGACATCATCTCCGAATGCCGCAATCTTGCCCAACGTGGCGTGAGGGAGATCACCCTTCTCGGCCAGATAGTGACGAGCTACGGGCGTCGCGACTACCAGGGAATCAATGGCATTTCGCCGTTCGTGCAGTTGATCGAGAAGGTCCACGAGATCGATGGCATCGAGCGTATCCGTTTCACCTCGCCGCATCCTCGCGGTTTCAAGCAGGATCTAATCGAGGCGTATGGTCGGCTGTCCAAACTCTGTGAATATGTGCACCTGCCGATGCAAAGTGGCAGTAACACCATGTTGCGCGCGATGAATCGCCCCTACTCGCGGGAGCGTTACAAGGAAATCGTCGATTCGCTCCGCGCCGTGCGTCCGGACATGTATTTCTCGACCGATGTGATCGTAGGTTATCCTGGCGAGACGGAAGAGGATTTCCAGCAAACCAAAGAACTGTTCGAGGCCTGCAACTTCGACATGGCCTACATCTTCAAGTATTCGATCCGTAGCGGCACTGTGGCGGCCGAGCTCGAGGATCAAATCACGGACGAGGTCAAAGAAGCCCGTAACCAAGCCCTCCTTGACGTGCTGCGAGTAAATTCGAAACGCCGCAACGAGTCACTGGTGGGCACTGTGCAGAAAGTCCTGCTCGAAGGTCCGGACAAGACCGGCCAACACTTCACCGGTCGCACCCGCGGAAATCGGGTCGTGATTATCGATGCCGATCCGCGTCTGGTCGGCGAAATCGTCGATGTAAACGTAACCCGTTCGACGATCAGCACCCTCTACGGCGATCTCGTGCTGGCTGGTATTGGGACGGAATAAGGCCAGCTGCGACCTCTTTATTCTTACTCCTATTCGTTCTCATTCTCCCTCGTTCTGTATGAAGACTCGTTTTGATCACGAAAAACTCCGAGTCTATCAAGACGCGGTGAAGTTCTGTGGTTGGGCGGGAAATTTGATCGAATCAACCGAGGGTAAATTTGCGGTGAAGAATCAGTTGGACCGCGCGTCCACGAGCATCGTGCTGAACATTGCGGAGGGGAACGGGAAGCGCTCCCACCCGGATCGGTGCCGATTTCTGGATATCGCCCGAGGTTCGGCAGTTGAGTGTGCCGCCTGCTTGGATGTCCTTCAGACGAGGGCAAGGGTGGATGATGCCACGGTCGCAGCAGGTAAGGACCAACTCGTTGCGATTGTCTCCATGATTGCGGGATTGATTTCTCGATTCGGAGGCAACGGCCCCTCTTCCTCGGTTGCAGAAGAACAATCTGACTATGGCCTTGAAGATTATATCGAGAACGAGAAAGAGAACGAGTAAGATAAAGATCCCCTAGCCCATGACAATCACCCTCGCTACGCTCATCACCGGTTTGCTCCTCCTCATTCTGGGAGTTTTAATTCTGCTGCCGTTTCCCGCGATCGTTACCTCGATCAAGCGGTTTCCGCGTTCGCGCACCTTGGCTTATGTTCTCTTCGGGGCCGGAGCCGCGTGGTTCCTGTATCGTATTGCTAATTTATCCGCCGCAGATTTCGGGCAATATAGGAAAGCGCTCTTTGTATTCTTCGCCATCGTGGCGATTGGATCTTTCAAGTTTGTCCCTGACTTCCTCGCCGTGCGGGGAGCCTGCGTATTGATCCTGCTGGCGGCATCGCCGCTGCTTGATGCCAGCTACATGGTGTGGGATTACGGAGAAGTCACTGACTTTGGCCGACTGTATCTCTACAAGATAGCGATCTTCGTTGCCGTCGCTTTGGCGATCTATCTCGGGGCTTCCCCGTTTCGCATGCGTGACTTTCTGGAGTGGCTCTATCGTAAACCGGGCCGGCCCCGCCTCGTCGGACTGGTGATCGCTTGCTACGGTGCGATCGTCTCTACGGTTTCATTCACTTACTGATTTGGGCATGTCGGCTGATTCCACCAGTGCTGCTCCCGTCCTTCTCGTCCTCGCGGGTCCCGCGGGTTCGGGCAAAACCACCCTTTGCGAACGCATGGTGGCCGAGGTTTCGGGCTTCTCCCGGATTATCACGAGCACGACGCGTGAGCCGCGACCCGGCGAAGTGAACGGCCGCGACTACCATTTTTTCACTGCAGAGGAGTTCGATGAACGCCTCGCTGCTGATGCATTTTTGGAGTGGGCATGGGTTCACCGCAAGAACCGCTACGGCACGCTCGCTTCTTCGGTGCTCGATCCGCTGGCGGCTGGTCAGAGCCTGATCATCAATGTTGATGTGCAAGGGGTGGGTAATTTCCAGCGAGCGGCCGCGGGAAACCCGCTGCTCGCTCGTCATATGGCGACGGTGTATATCGACTTACCGATCGAAGAGTTACGGGTGCGTCTCTCGGGCCGCGGTGAGGCCGAAGCTGAAATTGAGGGACGGATGATCACGGCGGAAAAGGAACAGCAGGAACGGGACAACTTCGATCACGTGATCACGAGCACTTCAAAAGAGGCGGATTTTTCTGCCCTCCTGGAAATTTGGCGGACGATCGCGAGTCGAGTTGCCGCAGCGGAATAGTGGCCCGGTCACGCCCACCTTAACGATTCATAAATCTGGCACTTGCGCGAGTGAGGGAGGATCGCTCTTTATGGAAGTTCACCCGTTTAGTGATTTCCTTCGTCTTTACCCCTATGACTTGTTTGCGCCGAGCTGAGCTGATTTTCTGTCTCGGCTTAATTGTGTCTGCGAGCGCGGAACCCATCCCTGAGCAGATCGAGTTCAACCGCGATGTGCGGCCAATCCTGTCCAACACGTGCTTCAAGTGCCACGGACCCGACACTGAGGCTAACCAGTCCAAACTGCGTTTGGATCTACGCGATTTAGCCATCAAACCGCACGTCAACAAGGCGGGTCGCACCATCACGGGAATCGTGCCCGGAAAGCCGGCGGAATCGGAAGTGTGGATGCGCCTGACAAGTTCGGACCCCGTCAAAATCATGCCGCCGCCCGATGCCCTGCATCAGGTGACCGAACAAGATCGCGAGGTCATCAAGCGATGGATCGAGCAGGGCGCCGAATACCAACCGCACTGGGCTTACATTAAGCCGAAGAAAGTAGCGCCACCAGCCGTAGAGCCAACCGGTTTTGCGCGCAATGCGATCGACCAGTTCATTGTTCGCAAGCTTGAGGAACAAGGCATCACGCCGCACCCCGAGGCTGACCGTGCGACCCTCCTGCGCCGCGTTTCGCTCGATCTGGTTGGATTGCCACCCACGACAGACGAATTGGACCTGTTTTTAGCCGACGATCGGCCCGATGCCTACGAGCACGCCGTCGACCGGCTTTTGAGCTCTCCCCACTTCGGCGAACGCATGGCGGTGCCGTGGTTGGACCTGGTGCGCTTTTCCGACTCAGTCGGGTTTCATGGCGACCAAAATCAAAACATCTTCCCTTACCGCGACTACGTCATCGGCGCGTTCAACCAGAACAAGCCTTACGACGATTTTGTGCGTGAGCAATTGGCCGGTGATTTGTTGCCCGACGCCACTCCCGAACAAATCGTCGCGACTGGTTTCAATCGCCTGAACCTCATGACCCGCGAGGGTGGGGCGCAGCCTAAAGAATACCTGGCCAAGTCCGCCGCCGACCGCGTTCGCGCCGTTTCGACGACCTTCATGGGTTCAACCGTGGGCTGCGCGGAATGCCACGACCACAAATACGATCCGTTCACGACCCGCGACTTCTATAGCCTCGCCGCCTACTTCGCCGACGTGAAGCAGTGGGGCGTGTATAATGATTACAAATACACGCCCAATCCCGAACTAAAGGGTTTTAATAACAGCTTCCCATTTCCTCCCGAGATGGATGTCGAAAACGATTACCTGAAGCGTCGCGCGATTCGACTCCAGCAAGCTCAGGATGAGCGTGTCGAACGAATCGTCGAAAACATCCTAGCCCGACCCAGCGAGAGAAGGCGCGTGATTGATTGGGCCCGCGACAATGCCGACGTGTTGTTTGAATCAAACGGTTCTTGGTCGGTCATGGAGGTTGTTCAAGCGACCGGGGATGATCTCACCGTGGTTACGACGCAGTCCGACAATTTCGTGCGGATGGAGAACATCCCCAAAGCGGATCAAAAAGGTAACGATAAATCCGGCACCCTGTTGGTCCTTGCTCCAGCCTCTGGCACGATCTCGGCGGTGCGGCTCGAAGCCTTACCCGACCTGCAGGGAAGTGGCACTGTGGCGCGAGACACGTTTGGTTCCTTCGCGGTGAGTCCCCAGATCGAACTACGCCGTAAAGGGGCGACGGAATCCCAGAAAATTGAATTGGCGGGAGGATATCCGGATCGTGATTCGTGGACCTATATTAACGCCTACCTGATCACTTCGGTGGAATCCCGTTGGCAAACGGCGCCGCAGTTTGCTCGCGAAAAACATAACGTGGTTTATCAGCTCGCGGCACCGATCGAAATTGAAGCGGGGGACCAATTGGTGGTGACGCTCAAGACGACCAATTTGGCCCGGACTCGTTTGTATTCCTCGCCGTTGGGCGTGCGGCGAAACTGGGATAACGTGGTGAGCGGCCTGTCTTCCGCGGTGGCGACAGCGGTATCAAGTGCCGGGGCTATTCTAACCGACGCCCAATTGCGGCTCTTAGCCGCAGAGTATTTTAAAAGCACGGGTGCAACCGATGCCACGGCCTATGCGACCGCCTTGGAAACCCTACGCGAGATTGCGGCGTGTCGGGAAGGCATGGCATTTACGATGATCACCGAAGCGATGGAGCCGCTCGAGACCCGCGTGCTGCCGCGAGGAAACTGGCAGGACGAATCGGGTGAGATGGTGCAACCGGCTCCTCCTAGTTTTATCGCGAAGGGACTTCCGGTTTCAGCGGGACGGTCGTCGCGCCTGGATTTGGCCGAGTGGATTGTATCGCCCGAAAATCCACTTACCGCGCGGACACAAGTGAACCGAATGTGGAACCAGTTTTTTGGCACAGGTCTTTCGGCGGTGATTGATGATCTGGGACTGCAAGGGGAGTATCCGAGTCATCCAGAGTTGTTGGATTGGTTGGCGGTGGAATTCGTCGAGTTGGATTGGGATGTGAAGGCTATGGTGCGTTTGATCGTGAGTTCCGCGACCTATCGGCAACAGTCGACCTACCGTGAAGATCTCCGGAATATTGATCCCGATAATCGGTTGCTGGCATCGCACCCGTCGCGACGTTTAGGGGCGGAGTTTGTGCGGGACAATGCGCTGTTCGCCGCCGGTTTACTGGACCCGGAAATCGGTGGCCCGAGTGCGAAACCCTATCAGCCCGAGGGTTACTACGCCTCGTTGAATTTTCCGAAACGCCAGTATCAAGCGGACCTCGATGAACGCCAGTATCGTCGCGGCGTCTACACCCATTGGCAGCGCACGTTCCCTCATCCGATGATGGCCAACTTTGACGCGCCTTCGCGCGAAGAGTGCACCGCAGATCGCACGGTCTCGAACACCCCGCAACAGGCCCTCACCTTACTCAACGACCCTACCTTCGTGGAAGCCGCCCGGGCGTTGGCGGAGCGAGCTATGACGGAGCCTTCCCAGACCGATTTCGAATCACGGATCGAGCATGCGTATCGACTGGTCTTGGCGCGTTCCCCGACTCAGGCAGAAGCCACTGGGTTGAAGGAATTTTATTTTACTCAACACGCGAACTATAGCGATGAAATGGAAGATGCTGCGAAGCTGGCGGCGGTCGGGCTTCGTCCGACAAATGCAGTGCTGGACCGAGTCGAACTTGCCGCTTGGACCCAGGTCGCTCGCGTGCTGCTCAATCTCAACGAAACCCTCATGCGTTACTGACGCGTGACCCGACCATGATCACCCCTCAGGACATTAAGAACTTGGAGAACCACCAGCGCGCTTGGTCGCGGCGGACGTTTCTGGGCAAGTCAGCGCAGGCGATCGGCACGCTCGCTCTTGGTTCGATCATAAACCCGAATCTACTGGGCCAGCAGCAGCCTTGGCGCGGGGTGTTGGATGGACCTCATTTTTATCCGAAGGCCAAACGCGTGGTGCATCTTTGCATGGCCGGCGGTCCTTCCCACGTGGACCTGTTTGATCCCAAACCGATGCTTAATCGACTGCACGGTCAGCCGTTTCCCGAGTCCTTTACCAAAGGCGAGCAACTGGCGCAACTGCAGGGCGCGGAGCTGCTAGCTCGCGGGGCCGCGGTCGACTTCCGCCGGTGTGGTATCTCCGGCCAAATGATCAGTAATCTGTTGCCGCACACCCAAAGCATTGCCGATGACATCTGCGTCGTGCGTTCGATGCACACCGAGCAAATAAATCACGACCCAGCGCACGCGTTCATGAACGCGGGTTCGATCAACAAAGGTCGGCCTAGCATGGGTTCTTGGTTGCTCTATGGTTTGGGTTCCGAAGCCGAAAATCTACCCGGTTATGTGGTGCTCGTTTCGGAAGGGGGAGGCGGCGCGCAACCCATCTCGGCCCGACAATGGTCGGCCGGATTTTTACCAAGTAAATTTCAAGGTGTGCAGTTCCAGAGTCGCGGCGCGCCGGTGCATTATGTCGGTAATCCCGATGGCGTATGCCAGAGCACTCAACGCCAGATCATCGACGAAGTTGCCCGTCTCAACAACCTGCAAAAGGAGCATTCGCTGGACCCGGAGATCGAGACGCGGGTGTCGCAATATGAGTTGGCCTTCAAGATGCAGACGAGTGTGCCGGAGCTCGCGGATCTGAGTGAGGAACCGCAATCCATGCTCGACCTCTATGGCGTAAAAGAAGCGGGGGATGGATCGTTTGCCGCCAACTGCTTGCTCGCGCGACGTCTGCTCGAACGTGGCTCCCGTTTTGTGCAGCTCTATCACCGCGGGTGGGACCATCACAGTAAACTCGATCAAAATATCCAGGTGGCGAGTACGCTGGTGGATCAAGCATCGGCCGCTTTGGTGAAGGATCTCAAGCAACGCGGTATGTTGGAAGACACCCTCGTGATTTGGGGCGGAGAATTTGGTCGCACGCCAATGGGGCAGGGCACCGGGCGCGACCATCATATCAACGCTTTCTCGGTTTGGATGGCAGGCGGCGGAATTCGTCCGGGTATGACCTGGGGTTCGACCGATGATCTTGGCTACCGTTACCTCAATGATGGCCAGCAAGTGCACGTCCATGATCTCCACGCGACGATGTTAGCGTGCTTTGGGATTGATCATAAAAAACTGACCTACCGTTACCAGGGTCGCGATTTCCGCCTCACCGATGTGCATGGCCATGTGGTCAACGGCATCATGACCTGATCTTTCGGCGCCTCTTTTTTGCATGTCTGATTTCGCGATATTTGTTGGCCGTTTTCATCCTCTGGTCGTTCACCTACCGATCGGGGTGTTGCTGGTTTTGGCCGTCACTGAATCGGTGGGCTGGCGGTGGTCGAAGCTCCGACTCACGCCCGGTGCGCGCACCGTAATTTTGGTTTTCGCGGTGGTCGGTGCGTCGTTGGCAGCGGGCTGTGGCTGGTTGCTCGGACAACAGGGGAGTTACGACGAGGTTCTCGTAGATCGGCATCGGATTCTCGGGTTTGTGACGCTGGGACTCACGGTCGTGCTCGTAGTGATTCAGCGTTGGCCCAAGTTTTACGGTGCGGTGCTGGCAGTGGCGTTGGGGATCATGAGCTGGACGGGCCATAACGGCGGGGCTTTGACCCATGGCCCGGGTTACTTGGCCGAACATGCCCCGGCCATTTTGCAGCCGTTATTGGGTGGAGGTGAACCCGGTCGCCCGACGCCTACAACTCTGGCCGAGGCCGACGTGTTTCTCGATGTCGTGCAACCGGTGCTCAATGCGCGATGCGTCGCCTGTCACGGCGAGTCGCGTAGCGATGGGGACCTGCGATTGGATTCGTTTGAGGCGATTGTGGCCGGCGGCGAACATGGCGATGCCCTGGTTCCCGGTGAACCGAGCGATAGCCTGCTCCTACGCCGACTGTATTTACCGCTCGATCACAAAGAACACATGCCACCGACAGGCCGGCCGCAACCCACCGATACTGACATCGTGGTCTTGGAATGGTGGATCTCTGACGAGGCTCCCGCCGAGGGTGGATTCATGGCGCGTTCGCCCGATCCGGAAGTGGTTGAAATCGTAGCGACTCAACTGGGTCTTCCGCTTCCGCCGATTCCGGATCGCGCAGAAATGCTGGTTTTGGCCAAATCTCTCGAGGTGCAGCTTGGCATCACGATTCGACCGCTCACTACCGAGGATCCCTGGCTGGGCGCGAATGCACGCTTGGCGGGTGATGCCTTCGATGATGACGCGTTGGCGAGATTGATGCCGTTGGCCCCAGCCCTACACCGATTAGATCTCGGTGGCACAAGCGTGACCGATGCGGGCTTGGCGCTGGTCGGGGAAATGGCCGGGCTGCAACGCCTCCGGCTCGACGACACCGCGATCACCGATACCGGTCTCGCCCAATTGAGTCCGCTGAAGCGGCTCGTTTCGCTCAATCTTCATTCCACTAGCGTCACGGATACAGCCCTGGAAGCACTCACCGGGCTTCCTCGTCTTCGGCAAATTTATGTATGGCAAACCGGCATAACTCCAACCGCCGTGATGGCCCTCGCGGAGGAGTTGGAGAATCGCCGCAAGCTCGACCGTTACCGGCAACAAATCGCCGCCAATCAACGCCGGATTGCCGAGGAAACATTCCGGGTGGATTTCGGAGCGAAGCCGCTCGTTTTGCCGGAAGCTCCCGAGGTCGAGGCCGAGTAATAACTTTCAAAGAAAGTTACGACCTCCCAATAACCAACCGTAGCCGGGGTCGCTGACCCCGGAATTCTGCCTCTTAGAGATTCGTAGCAATACCACCGCACCGGGGTCAGCGACCCCGGCTACAACCATCTCGGACCAAACCGAAGCTGGATCCATCGCGAGTAGGTAGCCAATTTCGGCTGGGTGAACCCGCTGTATTGATTTGCGGCCAAAAGCTGGCATGGTGATCAGGTGCCCCAATCGGAACGCTCACCATCATCCACCAGCGGTTGGATCCCCCCGCACGGTGGGCGGTTGGTTCACGATGATCGCGGTTCTTTGGGGCACGGTGGTGACCGGGGTTGGCTTGGTGCATTTGATGCAGGACGATTCCGTCGGGCCCGCGAATCGCCCCGTGGCAGTGCTGGCCCAAGATTACGTTTCCTCCGAAACGTGCCGTTCCTGCCATCCGAGCAACTACGACAGCTGGCACGCCTCGTATCACCGGCGAGACTGACCCATATCCAGCCGATCAACTCTTGCGTAGCTTTGTCTTCGATTCGTCGGATGTGGTGGCCGGTAATAGCGAAACCGTTGGGTAAGAGGGCGGCGTTTTCGGTTTCCGCGCGGGCCAAGGCGGACTCGGCACTCCAGGCTCCACTGGCCACCTTTTCGCGGGAATACTCCCGCGCTTGATAGGCCTGCCAGGCGTCAAACTCGTCGGGTTGCGGCTCGATGGCTATTAGGCGCACGGCAGGAGGGGATGGGAGGCAGGACTGTCGAGAAAGATCCGCCGTCCCTAGGGCTATGGCGGACATGGAAAGAGAAAGAGAACGAAGAAAGATCTGACTTCGCCAATCCTACGGCGCTATCGGGCCGAGTTGGCGCTCGAATTCGACGGTAAAACCCCCTTGGCCAGCGGGGGTGTATTCGCCTTCGAGTTTGCCGGATTCCGGGTTGAATTGCAGCAAGTAGTAGGACCCCTCGTAGCCGGTATCGTTGAGATCAATGCGGACTTGCAGGCGGTTGCCGCCAAAGCGCCAACGGGCACTCGCCACCCGGATCGGCCGAGGATTGAAGTAGCCCGCTTGCATCATGCCGTTTTCCGTCACCGCGCTGATCTTGACGACGTAGTCCCCGTCGGGACGTTGCCAGGAGCCTTCCAGCACTTTGCCGGATTTCACTGCGGCGGGAACTTCGGCCGCAGGTTCGGTCTCGGAAGGTTGGGCGGGGAGTGAAGAACAACTTAACCCGATAAGAATGGCGGCGATAGAGTGGAGGCGCATGAGGCGGTGGGGACAAAGGCAGTCAGAAAGGACGTGCGAACCCCCACCATGAATGAACACAATGCCGGTATGCGATTACGATTATGCCGGTGGTTCATCCCTTTTTGCATGACCTGTTGCTCGTTGTCGGCGGCGGCGGCGGTTGAGTCGCAACCCGAGCCTGCCGCGTTTCCCCTTCCGGCGAAGGGAATGGAGGTCTCGTTGGCCGAAATAAAAGTGATCTGTGAACACTTCGGGTTGAAATCACTGTGGGTGAAAATCGAATCGGATCCGCCTGCGAAACCTTTTGTGAGTGATGGTTGCACCAGCTGGGTGGACCGGTCCAAGGGCCGCAGCATCTGCCCGGCGTGTTTCTTACACGATTTGAAGTATTGGGCGGGGTATCCGGGCGAAAAGGTGGCACGAGTTGTGGCTGATGCGGAGCTCATGATCGATGTGGTCCGGATCTTGGGGAATACCGCGATGGCGGAGACCATGTATGCTGGGGTGCGGGTTGGAGGCACGGAGCATTTGGGTGCAACGTTTTCGTGGGGATTTGGTCGCCAAAGCGACTGAGCTCCGCTGGGATTGCGACAATGAATACCTGTCGAATCGTGTTTGTCGGAGTGGGTTGTTTGATTGCCGGATCAGTCGCCGCCGGATCTCTGGCCGTCTCTGAGGATACCGATCGGATCATGATCGAAAACGAGTCCGTCCCGGTTCTCACCTATCACAAGGCCGAGGTTTTCCCGCCGGAAGGTGAGTCTGAGCTCTATCGACGCAATGGATTCATTCATCCCCTGCACGCGCCCAATGGCGATGTGGTGACGGGCATCCATGCACCGGATCATGTGCATCACATGGGCCTGTGGCACGCGTGGGTGAAATCACAGTGGAAAGGTAAGGAATTTGACTCATGGAACCTACTACTAGGAGTAGGCACCGTGCGGTTTGTGGAAGTGTTGGAGCGGGATTCAAGCGGTGGCACGGTGGGTTTCACGGTGCGTCAGCAACATGTGGCTTTAGCCAACAGCGAAAGAAAAGAGACCGTGGTGTTGGATGAGGTCCTAGAGATTGCGGTGTCGGCCTTTGACGATGCCAACATCGTGGATTATGTGATCACGCAGACCAACGTCTCGGACGCGGCGTTGGAGTTCCCGGCTTACCGTTACGGCGGCGGCATCGCTTTTCGTGGTCCTGAAACGTGGGGAGAACCCAACGATTCCTATTTTACTTCGGCAGGTTTTGACCGGACGGAAGGCCACGCGACCCGCGGTGATTGGGTGGCGATGCACGGACCGACCGAGCCGGGACATGCGACGGTCGTGATCATGGGCCATCCGACGAATCATGATGCTCCGCAACACGTGCGGATCTGGCCGAAAGGGAAGGTGTTTTTTAACTACGTGCCTGCCCAGGAATTTGATTGGGCAATCGCGCCCGGTGAAACCATCACGCTGCGTTACCGCGTGGTCGTCGCGAGCGAACGACTGCACGAATCCGACATTGCGCCGCACTGGCAACGCTACCGCCAAACCGACTGATCGTTTTGGATTAATTTCCGTTCGGCTGAGGCAGCCGCGCGATATTGCCACCACGGTGAATTTTGGACGTGGATTGCGCCCGTAATGTAACGGTTACATATATTGGCCTCCGGGTCGGTTTTAGCTGCATTACGGGTGGGTGGGACGGTGGAAGGGCGCCCTGTTTTACGTAACGGTTTCACGGATATCAAATCGAGCTGTTGCAGCGGGAGATGCTTGCTGGGGTCACCTTGTTTGAACCTAGGCGTCGTCCGATGCGGCCAATCCCCGATGGGAGTTGTTCGTATCGTTTACGGCGTCACCGAAATGACCCCACCCAATACCATGCAATCCCAACACATATTCAGCGGCCACCGGGCCATCGAACGCGGGCCGCGGCTCGGGTTAAGCGCGCTTCTCGCCGCCATTACGCTCCCCCTTTCCGTTTTCGCTCAAACCACCATCGATACCGAAGGAACCACGGTTGAGTTGGAAGCGTTCGAAGTGAGCGGTTATCGCTCCGCCTTGGCCGACTCGCTCGATGCCAAGCGTCAGTCCAACCAAGTCTCCGACTCCATCATGGCCGAGGAGATTGGCCAGTTTCCGGACACCAATTTGGCCGAGGCCATCCAACGTATCGCCGGTGTCGCCATGACGCGTAACAACGGTGAGGGTGAAAAGGTTTCCGTCCGCGGTCTCAATCCCAACTTCACCCGCGTAGAGATCAACGGTCGCTCCTCCATGATGACGGTCGACGACAACAGTCCCGAGCGTGATGCTCAGTTGTCCGTTTTCAACTCCGACCTCTACAATTCCATTGAAGTCATCAAGTCCCCCTCGGCTCGCGACGTTGAGGGTGGAATCGGCGGCACGGTGAAGCTCAACACCTTCAAACCACTGCAAATCGGCAAGATGTCTTACGGTTTTGACGTCAGTTATGCCATGAACGATTTCAAGGACTCCGACGAACCGGGCATCAGCGCGTTCTACTCCAATATCTTCGCCGACGGCAAAGCCGGTTTCCTGGTTCAAGCAACGTTCGAGGAGCGCGACCGTCGGGTTGATCGGATCGAAAGCAATCGAGACTTTCTCATTGTGGACACCGGTTTTTTGAAGGACGACTCCGACCCGGCCCAGCTGGCACTCGTCGGAGCAGCTTATCCTGGTCGCACCCGCTATTTCTCTAAGGCAGGGGACAACCCTCGGTTCAACCTCACGAGCACGTTGCAGTTCCAGCCTACGGAGGACTTGGAACTTTATATCGATGGTCTCATCTCGCGGGAGAGGCGTGACGAAGATCGCTCACGCATTCAAATGACGTGGAGCCGCGGTGACTTGATCAGCGGCGTGGTGGACCCGGTCACCGGCACGCTCGTGCAAGCGACGATTGACCGTCACCGTGTCGATCAAGATTCGCTTATCCGCGACACCGATGTGGAATCCACGGGAGTCACCGGCGGTTTCATCTGGAACCACGATTTGCTGAAAGTATCCGGCGAGATTAGTATCTCGGAGGGCTCGGAAGACTGGTTCCAATCTCAGGCTCAAAGCCGAGTCAATCGTGATGGCGTGGCGTCTTACGACATCCGGCCCAATCACCAGATGCCCATCATGACCACGCCGGGAATTTTCCGTAATCCCGAAGACATTTCGTTGCGGGCCCTGCTTCGCCAACATCGGATCATCTTTTATAAGGAGGACGTGATGAGTCTCGACATTGAGCGGGCATTGGAAGGTGAATTTTTCTCTTCAATAGAAGCCGGAATCCGGGTGACGGACAATGAGTTCGATCGCAAGCAGGGAGACTCTCGTACGGCTTCCAACGCTGGCGACATCACGTTTGCTCAAGGTGCAAACCCCTCGTGGGGATTACAGGGAGATTTTGGCTTTGGCAAAGGGTCGGCTGGATTCCCCGTCAGTTGGGCTGTGACTGACCCCGATTTACTGATCGAGCAAAACCCTCTGGAGGATACCATCATCCCATTCAATAACGATAACGTCTATACGGTGGAGGAAGAAACCACCGCGCTTTACTTCATGGCGAACTTCGCGGAGAGCTTTGGGAACAATCGTGCTCGCGGCAATATCGGGGTGCGCTACGTCGACACCAAGGCGGGTGGCGTGGGTAATATCAATGCCGAGACCAACAGTGGTGACCTTGTGGTTGTGGGCGAACCTACGACCCTCGATCAAGACTACGCCGAGTTGCTGCCGTCGCTAAATCTGATCCTGTCGCCGGATGATCCGCAGGCTCCCTATCAGGTGCGTATGGCGGCCTCCAAGGCCATGAGCCGCCCGACAACCCGCGAGATGAGTCCATTGGTGAGCATCAGCGAGCCGGATGGCGAAATCGAACGTGGCAACCCGCAGCTTGATCCCTTCACGGCGTGGCAATACGACCTCGGTATCGAGACC
>TARA_B110000305_G_scaffold183381_1_pt1 | contig 14933 bp, 11 predicted proteins | sample TARA_B110000305 | Tara Oceans TARA_B110000305 (sample SAMEA4397930) | marine metagenome | biome: Polar Biome; feature: [SRF] surface water layer (ENVO:00010504); material: water (ENVO:00002006), including particulate matter (ENVO:01000060) such as... | depth 5 m | reverse complement strand
ATGCGCCTGATGAGTTTATATTGAGGTTTTGAGCGCCAAGTTTTAAACTACTGCCTTCTACTAAAGACTCTGCCAGGGACAAGTATGGAAAAGGGACGCAAACTAAAACCTCTGAATTAACGCCATCCATTCCAGATAATATTCCACCAATTAAGCTCTTAACAGAGTTTTTGCTAGCGTTCATTTTCCAGTTTCCAGCAATAATGGTTTTACGCATACTTTTTAGCCTGTTCAAAAAGAGGGCAATGTTACTCTAAAAAAAGCCAAAAATCAATTGCCGAATAGGCTTTAGCCCACTTAGACATAGTCTTTACTTAAGGCTTGGCATTTCACGCATAAAGATAGCTTTTTGTATTTCTTGCTCAGACTCCTCAAAACTTTGAGCAGCAAGGTGCCCTAAAAAAACAGCATCAGCTATTAAACCTGGTGATTTAGCGTCGCCTATGAGCTGAATATGTTTTGCTTTTCCGTCTTTTAAGCTACCCTCTTGTGCCTGAAGCTCATCATAAAGCTTAGTATTGGGAATGCGCTCAGTAATCATAACTATTGTTGAGCATTGAATCGATGTTGTTTCTCCGGTAAATATACATTGAAGCTTCAGTGTTTTTCCTTCTACCCTGTCTACTGTTTTGTTGCAAATTATATTAACACCAGCAACTAAAAGTGATTTTTGAATCCTTTTTTGTTCTAAGGTTGACTCTGTCCATGGCGAAACCATACTTGCAGGGGTTATGAAAGTTACTTCTGAGTGCGCAGCGCTTAAATGGTCTGCAACAACTCCAGCCAAGTATCCCTGCTCATCATCATAAACAACTATAGGGCCTTGTAAGCTTTCAATATCTTTTATTGCCTCTTCCGGCGTGAGCACATTAAGAAAATCAATTCCTTTAATTGCTTTTCTTCTGCTTCTGCCAATCCCATCTTTTCTCCAAGAGGAGCCAGTGGCCAAAAATATATTGTCTATCCCTAGTTCATTGATGTGCGCAAGAGTAAGCTCACTTTCTTTATAAACTTCAATATTTTGTTTTTGTTGTATTTCATAAATCCTGTTGTCAGCAACACGCTTCCAAGCAGACAACCCTTTGAGGCTTGACTCAAAAACAACCCTTCCTCCCAGCATGTTAGTTGCCTCTGCCAGTATGACATCATAGCCTCGTCTCGAAAGCTGCATAGAGCACTCTAACCCTGACGGGCCAGACCCAACAACAAGGGCTTTTTGATCTGTTTTTTTATGTTTAATTGTCTCAGGATCCCACCCTCTTCTCCACTCTTCACCCATAGTTGGATTTTGGGTACACCTTATAGGAACTGCAAAATTGTCACTTGAAACACATATATTACATCCAATACATTCTTTAATTTTATCAACATTTCCTGATTTGATTTTATTCGGAAGATATGGGTCTGCTATTGAAGGTCTAGCGGCGCCTATTAGATCCAACGCCCCTCGTTCAATTAAACTAACCATTAGATCTGGGGATGTAAGTCTTCCAACACCAACCACAGGTTTTGTTGTTATCCCTTTAACAAACTCTACGTATGGAATTTGATAGCCTTCGTTTGGTTCAAAACGAGAGGTTAAAGAGTCGTTGGCCCAATCAGAAACGTTAACATCCCAGAGGTCTGGAAGTTCAGAAAGGATTTCAACAACAGCTCTGCCCTCTTCAAAAAACTGCATGCCATCTGAACCTTTAAGCTCATCAACGGCAAATCTAAAAGCAACCGCACAAGTGTCTCCTATGGCGTCTTTAGTTTCCTCTATAAGCTCTCTGGTCAAACGAACACGGTTTTCAATGCTCCCCCCATATTCATCTGTCCTAGTATTAATTTCTGGCAGTAAAAACTCTTGAGTAAGAGTCATTCCATGACCAGCATAAACATAAACAATATCAAAACCAGCCGCCTTTGCATTTAATGCAGCTCTTTTGTGCCACTTTCTAAACTCAACAATGTCTTTTTTACTCATCTGTGTCGTTTGTTTTGGATAAACAAGGTCTATTGATTGGCTTACGGGCGAAATAACAGGAAGCCTTGAGTAAAGATTAGCAGCATGATTGCCGTTATGCGCCAACTCAATAGCTGCAAGAGCGCCATGCTCATGGACAGCGTCTGTCATGAGGTGAAGAGCTGGAACATCTCTTTTGTCCCATATTCTTTGCTCAACATACGGGGAAAGGTCTGAACTTGGATGTATTTCTGTTTCCTCTGTGCTGACAACTCCCCACCCCCCTTTAGCCTTAAGAGCCCTCATTGCGGCGTGTGCTTGTGGTCTTTGGTGCCCCATGCCACAACAATGAGGAACTTGATAAAAACGATTTTTTGTTACGACTGGGCCAATCTTTACAGGCTCAAAAAGCCTTTTATACGGATTATTTTTCATTAGTCATATTTTCCAATTAATAAAACTTCAAAACTAAAACTTATTATGCCAAAAAAACTAAATTGCATAGGCATCAATTCCTCAAAAAACAATGAGTCTAGGATAGAGTTTCAGGTTTCTCAAGCAGATGGTTTTGATTTTTTTTTCCTTATTACAGGTATCATTGACATATTGTTTTCCTGCTTCAATTTACTTTTTTATGTCTCAAACTTGGGTCCAGTGTCTAGAGTCTCTTAAAAACACATTGCCATTAGGTGAATTTAGTGTGTGGGTCAAACCCCTAAAGGCAGCTGAAAGAAATGAAACTCTTTATCTTTACGCCCCAAGCGCCTCGGCGCTTAAATATATCAATAATCACAAAAGCCTTGAGGCCGCAATAATTCTTGCTGTCTCTGAATTTGACCAAAAACTAAAAGTAAGGTTTGGTGTTGTTGACTCAGTAAAAAAATCAACTGGACAAACCAAACACCATACGACCCCATTATTTCCAGAATATACTTTTGAAAACTTAGTTTTAGGGAGCGCAAACCAAGTTGCTGCTCTTGCAAGCAGACAAATTGCAGAAAAGATTGGCGCATCTCCCTATAACCCGTTTATTATTTATGGCGAGTCTGGTCTTGGAAAAACACACTTAATGCAGGCAGCCGGACACCTGGCGCTAAAGAAGAACCCTAGCGCTAAAATCATTTATGTGCCTCTAATGGACTTCGTAAGAAACATAACAACCAGCCTTCGTCACAACACAATTGAGAATGTGAAGCTTTTTTATCAGTCTGCTGATTTGCTTTTAGTTGATGACATTCACTTAATTGCTGGGAAGGATAAGTCACAAGAAGAGTTTTTTCATATCTTTAACTTTCTATTCAGCACAAAAAAACAAATTATATTTACATGTGACCAACCGCCAAAAAACATTAAAGACCTTGAAAATAGACTTAAAACGCGTTTTTCGCAAGGCCTAAACTTACAACTTTCTCCGCCAGAGCTTGAGATGAGAGCCGCTATTTTATTAAAGAAATCACAAAACCCACAAATATCGCTTAATTTAAGTGAAGATATTGCTCTTTTCATTGCAAGCCATGTGGTTTCAAACGTTAGGGACCTTGAAGGCGCCCTTCTAAAACTAAAGGCTTTTGTAGATTTTTCTCAAATAGACCATTCTTTTATAACTAAAGACGTTGTTGAAGGTGCTCTTGGGGATCTAATTAGACCAAAAAAACTCATAATAGAAATAAACGAAGTTCAAAAAACAGTTAGTAAATATTACGGAATAACGGTCTCAGACTTAGTTTCAACTTCACGCAAACAGCACCTAGTGAAAGCAAGGCAAATGGCTATCTATTTATCTCATGAGCTAACCTCTTTATCGCTAGCAAAAATTGGAAAGAACTTTGGTAACAGAGACCACTCTACTGTTTTGTACTCCTGTGAGAAACTTAAGGGGCTTTTAAAAACAAGTAGTGACATAAAAAATGACATCGAGAACATAACCATTAAAATTACTAACTTATGAACAAAAAATAATAAGTTGTGCTGTTAAGAACAAACAAAACATTTTATAATTAAAGCAATAACTAACATTTACACAAAAAGAAGGTGGGAGATATTAACAAGATATTCACATCATATCTTCTTGATTTAATTATAAAAAAGTATAAGATTAACAATTAAAAAGCTTACTAATAATAATAATAATTAATTTATAAAGACTGGAACATTATGAACACTGAATTAAGCGTTGAAGAATTAATTGAACCATTACAAACTGTAATTGGAGTTGTAGAAAAAAAACAAACACTTCCAATACTGTCCCATGTATTAATTCAGTTAAAAGATAAAACCTTGACACTTACAACTACAGATATGGAGTTGGAAATAAGTGCATCAAATGAAATAAAAAGTGAAACTGAAGTTACGTTTACTATTTATGCAAAGGACTTAATAGATATAGTGAGAAAACTTCCAGAGAAAACAAAAATTAAATTTAAAATTGAAGAAAATAAAGTTTATCTAAACGCAAATAAAAACACATTTGAACTAAACACTTTTAATCATTTAGATTTTCCTGCGTTACCTAAAACACAAAATACAACTATTATAAAAATAAAACAAGAAGCACTTAAAGAGTTAATAGAAAACACAAGCTTCTCAATGGGTAACCAGGATATAAGAGCTTATTTAAACGGTTTATTTTTTGAGTTAAACAAGGGCTCATTAACAGTTGTCGCTACTGATGGACACAGATTATCGATTGGTGAAGTAAAACAAAACAATGATATTGAAGAAAGAAAAACAGTTATATTACCTAGGAAGGCTGTTTTGGAACTTACAAAGCTTCTAAATAAAAGTACGCAGGAAATGGCTGAAATACATCTTTCAGATAACTATTTTTCATTAATAGACACCAACACAAAGATCATCAGTCGATTAATAGATGGAAATTTTCCAAACTACAAACAAGTAATGCCAACCGACTTTAGTAATACAATTGAAATAGACAGAGCAGATTTTTTGTCAAGTCTACAACAGGCATCAATATTTGTTGATGAGAGAACAAAAGGAGTAAAGTTGGTTTTTAGAGAAGATAGGCTTAGTATATTTTCACACTCAGAAAGAGGAAGGGCTGAAACACAGATTGAAGTTACAAAACAAGAGAAGGAGTTAGAAATTGCGTTTAACATCCACTACCTAATCTCAGTACTTGAAAAACTCACTTCGAAGGAAGTCAATATGGTTATACCTGGCGGTGAAAATAAATCGTGTCTTTTAAGCGCCATGGGTGATGAAAGCTATCAATATATAATTATGCCTATGAGAATATAGCCAAAAAATAAATGGCAATAATTCAAAAGCTACACATCAGAAGATTTCGAAACTTAAATGATCAATATATAGAACCCAATAAGAATATAAACCTTATATTAGGAGCCAATGGCCAAGGAAAAACAAACGTTATTGAGTGTCTATATTATTTGGGGCATAATAGATCTTTTAAAACAAAAAACATTAAAGATGTTATCCCATTTGATGAGGATCTAATTCAGATAAATGCGTTGATTAGTGACGAGAAAATTACACTAAAAAAATCTAAAAATAAAAGCACTATTTTAATTGGTGATACAAAAATACCAAGCAACAGCCTCTTAAATAAACACCTTCCCACCCAAATTATTTCACCAGACCGAGGCTTTATAGTTGGAGGACCTCCAAAACTAAAAAGATCTTATTTAGATTGGGGTGTCTTCCATGACGACAAAGAAATACTAACAACGTACAAATCCTATAACAAAGTACTAAAAAATATAAACACAATCCTTGCTTTGAAAAACCCGAACCAACTTGATGAGTGGTTTACACAGCTTGCTTCTTTGGCAATAAAAATAACAAAAGCAAGAATAAAATACATCAACAAACTTATTTTGATTCTTAATGACAGCGCCTTAACTAATCTTGAAGGGTTTGTTCGTTCAACAGACAACCTTAAATTTAATTTTCAATCTGGGTGGACGAAGGACGTAAACGAGCTTGATGAGAATGAAATATTTAGATATTTAATTAATAACAAACCCTCTTTTATAAAAGCTAGGCACATGAGCTATGGTGCTCATCGTGCGTCAATTGACTTTTATTTACAAAACAAAAATGAAAGCTTTCTCTCAAGAGGCGAACAAAAAAAACTATCTATCGTTTTTTGGATGCTTCAGGTGCTTGTTTTATCTAAAGAAAAATCCACCCCTGTTGTTTTAATTGATGATATTTCTTCAGAGCTAGATCAAAAAAAAATTAATTCAATTCTTGGTTTTTTAATAAGCCTAGATATTCAAATATTCATTACAGACATTGGAAACAAAACACTTCCTTTGGCACCTGGAAAAACAAATACTTATAATATTGACAAAGGCATTATTGCGGCAGTATAGCTTTGAAATTATATTATGATTTAGCGCTAATGAAGATAGCCATGGTATAATAAATTCATTTTGTAAGGGGTCATTATGTCCGAAGAATACCAAGCCTCCAATATCAAGGTTTTAAAGGGTTTAGACGCTGTTAGAAAGCGCCCTGGAATGTATATTGGTGACACCGATGACGGTACTGGTTTACACCATATGGTATTCGAGGTTGTAGACAACTCAATTGATGAAGCTCTTGCAGGACACTGTTCAAAAATAGAGGTTGTAATACACGACGATAATTCTATTTCAGTTACAGACGACGGGCGTGGAATACCAGTTGATATTCATCCAGAAGAAGGGATTTCAGCAGCGGAAGTTATCATGACTGTTTTGCATGCTGGCGGAAAATTTGATGACAACTCTTATAAAGTTTCTGGAGGGCTTCATGGTGTTGGCGTTTCTGTTGTTAATGCGCTTTCCGAATCACTTAAGCTGACTATTTACAGGTCTGGAGAAAGTTACGAACAGGATTATGTGCTTGGTGTTCCAACTACCCCAATAAAAACAACAGGGAAATCAGAAAGAACCGGCACAACAATTCACTTTAAACCAAGTGTTGAAATTTTTACAGAGACAGTTTTTAAATTTGAAACTCTTTCAAATAGGCTTCGAGAGCTGTCTTTCTTAAACTCTGGTGTTCGCATTGAAATCAATGATGAAAGGTCTGATCAAAAAGATATATTTGTTTACGAAGGAGGAATTAGGGCTTTTGTAGAGCATCTTAACAAGTCTAAAAACCCAATTCACAGTGATATTATTTCAATTTCTACAGAAAAAGATGATATTTCTGTAGAGGTTGCGCTTCAGTGGAGTGATTCATATCAAGAAAGTGTTTACTGTTTTACCAATAACATTCCACAACGTGATGGTGGGGCCCACCTTGCAGGTTTAAGGGCGGCACTTACTAGGACACTAAATAGTTTTATTGATGCATCTGGCCTAGCAAAAAAAGAAAAGGCTGCAATTACTGGTGAAGACACAAGAGAGGGGTTAACCGCAATTCTATCAATTAAGGTACCTGACCCTAAGTTTTCATCACAAACGAAAGACAAGCTTGTTTCATCTGAGGTAAGAGCCCCAGTAGAGTCTTCTGTTAATGAAAAATTAAGTGAGTATCTTCTAGAAAACCCAGCTGAAGCCAAAATTATTATCGGAAAAATTTTTGAAGCATCAAGAGCGCGTGACGCGGCAAGAAAGGCCCGCGAAATGACGAGACGAAAAGGAGCTTTAGATATTGCCGGCCTTCCAGGAAAGCTGAGCGATTGTCAAACTAAAGATCCAGCGGAGTCAGAAATTTTCTTGGTTGAGGGAGATTCAGCAGGCGGCTCTGCAAAACAAGGAAGAGACAGAAGAACACAAGCTATTCTTCCTTTAAAAGGCAAGATTTTAAATGTAGAAAAAGCAAGATTCGAAAAAATACTATCATCACAAGAGGTTGGAACTTTGATCACCGCCCTTGGATGCGGTATTGGAAAAGAAGAGTATGATATTACCAAATTACGATATCACAAGATAGTGATTATGACAGACGCGGACGTCGATGGTGCGCATATAAGGACATTATTGCTTACATTTTTTTATCGTCACTATCCAGAGCTTATTGAAAACGGTTATTTATTTATTGCTCAACCACCACTTTATAAGATTAAAAAAGGGAAGCAAGAGCGATACCTTAAAGATGACGTTGAGCTTAATGAATACCTTCAACAAGAGGCAATCCATGACGCAAGTCTTTTTGTTAGTAAAGATGCTCCTGCAATCCAAGGTGTTGCACTAGAAAAGCTTGTTTTAAGCTATTACAATACTATTGGAACCATTGAAAAACTAGGCAAAAAATATAACCAACCCTTATTAATGTCAATGTTGGGGATGAGTAAGGTTGACCTAAACAATGAGAAAAGTTCAAAAGAATGGTGCTCTCAACTTCAAGATAAAATGAATAATAATAGCTCTATGTCTGAGCAAATCTTGGTAGAGTTTAAAGATAAAAGTATTGTTTATTCATTAAAAACTTATGGAGTAGAGGTGACAAATGTTTGTCTTGATGCTGCTTTCTTTGGTTCTGCAGAATATAAGAAAATAGAGTCTTACTCTGAACAAGTTGAAAACATGTTTGATAGCGAAACCTATATTCAAAAAGGGGCAAAAGAAGTTAAAACTCCTAATTTTTCAACTGCCTTAAATTTTCTACTTACTGAAGCAAAAAAAGGACAGGGTTTTCAGAGATACAAGGGCCTTGGTGAGATGAATCCTGATCAGCTTTGGGACACCACTATGAACCCCGAAACAAGAATAATGCTTAGAGTTAAAATTGAGGATGTTATTGCTTCAAATGATGTTTTTACAACTCTAATGGGAGATGAGGTAGAACCAAGAAGGGAGTTTATAGAGCAAAATGCTTTAAAGGTAGATAACCTAGATTTCTAAAAAAATCTACTTAACAACAATGTTGACTAATTTATTTGGAACAACAACAACCTTAATTATTTTTTTGTTCTCTGTGTGTTTATTAACACTCGCCTCAGAAAAGGCTAACCGCTCAATCTCTTGATTTTCTGAGTTAACGGGAGTTGTTATTTTAGCTCTCAGCTTACCATTAACTTGAACAATAATTTCAACACTGTCTTGAATAAGCGCTGATTCATCAACCTTTGGCCATGCAGTATCGATAATAGCTTTTTTACCCCCAAGTTGAAGCCAAAGATGATGGCATAGGTGCGGCACAACTGGGCTCAAGCATTTTACCATTATTTCGATAGATTCACTCCTTACAGATACAGCCTGATTAGACTGGTCGGCAAATTTAGAAAGAGTGTTGTTAAGCTCCATCATTGTTGCAATGGCAGTATTAAATGAATGTCTTCTTCCTAAATCGTCACCAACTTTTCTTAAAGCAAGATAGGTTTTTTTTCGGATTTCTTTCTGTTCCTTGTTTAGTTCTGTGACATTAATTTTTGAAATTTTATTTCCTTTATTTGATTCTATGAAGCTAGTTACAAGTCTGTAGAACTTGTTTACAAACCTATAAGCACCTTCTATTCCAGTATCTGACCATTCAAGGTCTTGTGTTGGTGGGGCTGCAAATAAAATAAAAAGTCTTGCTGTGTCAGCACCATATTTACTAATCATTTCTTGAGGGTCAACTGTGTTTCCTTTTGACTTGCTCATTTTTGCTCCATCCTTTAAAACCATTCCTTGTGTAAGAAGGTTTTTAAAGGGCTCATCTGTTTTAATAATACCTTCATCACGCAACAGTTTTGTAAAAAAACGAGAGTACAAAAGATGCAAAATAGCGTGTTCAATTCCGCCAATATACTGATCGACAGGAAGCCAGTAGTTGGCACGGGCATCCAAAATAGCATTGTTTTGATCTACACATGTGTATCTTGCAAAATACCATGAAGATTCAAAAAAAGTATCAAATGTATCAGTTTCTCTTTCTGCTTTAGCACCACAATTAGGACATAAAACATTGTAGAAGCTAGGCATTTTTTTTAGTGGAGATCCAACGCCATCAATAGTGATGTCTTCAGGAAGCAGAACTGGAAGGTTTTTGGTGCTCTCAGCAACTGTGCCACAAGAGGGGCAGTTAATTATTGGAATTGGACACCCCCAATAACGTTGTCTTGAAACACCCCAGTCTCTGAGGCGATAGTTTGTTTTTAGCTCGCCCATTCCCAAAGATGAAAGTTTTTCGCTGATAGCATTAAATGCGTTATCAAAGTTTAAGCCATTAAACTCACCCGAGTTAGTGAGGATGCCTTTTTCAACATACGCTGCTTTGCTAGTGTCCACATTACCATTTTTTTCTGTAACAACATCTAAAATAGCTATATTATATTTTTTTGCAAATTCATAGTCACGCTGATCATGTGCAGGAACACTCATAACTGCACCCGTTCCATATCCCATAAGAACAAAGTTTGCGATCCAAATTGGTATTAGCTCTCCTGTTAGCGGGTGCTTACAAGTCATTCCAGAGTCAACCCCCTTTTTCTCCATTGTCTCAATGGCGGCCTCAGCAGTTTCCATTTTTTTGCATTCATCAAGAAAAATTTGAGTGTTAGCATTATTGAGGCCAGCTTGAATTGCAAGCGGGTGTTCAGCAGCTATAGCAAGATAAGTCACTCCAAAAAGGGTGTCGGGTCTTGTGGTATAAACTGTTAACTCTTCAGACTTGTTTAATTTAAACTTAATGTCTAATCCAACAGACTTACCTATCCAGTTTGTTTGCATCATTTTTACAGCATCTGGCCAGCCCTCTAGTTTTTGTATGTCATCGAGAAGCTCTTCTGCATAGGCGGTTATTTTCATATACCACTGAGAGATTTCTTTCTTTTCAACAGGTGCGCCTGATCGCCAACCGCAGCCATCGATTACTTGCTCATTTGCCAGAACTGTCTGGTCAATTGGGTCCCAATTTACAACAGCTTTTTTCTTATAGACCAAGCCCTTTTCAAACAATCTTAGAAAAAACCATTGCTCCCATCGATAATATTCTGGGTCGCAAGTGGCAAGCTCTCTTGACCAGTCATAGCCAAAACCTAGCTCAATAAGCTGTTCTTTCATGTGGCCAATGTTTTCATAGGTCCACCCTGCAGGCGGCACTTTATTTTTTATAGCAGCATTTTCTGCTGGGAGGCCAAAAGCATCCCACCCAATTGGTTGCATAACATTCTTGCCTAACATTTTTTGATACCTTGAAATTACATCGCCAATACTATAATTTCTAACATGCCCCATGTGGAGTCTTCCTGACGGATAGGGGAGCATTGATAAACAAAAATATTTTTCTTTGGTGGTGTCTTCAATAACCTCAAAGGACTTGTTTGTATCCCAGTATTCTTGTGCTTCTTTTTCAATTATTTTGGCGTTGTACTCTTCTTGCATCATTATATTTTTAGTTTAATTTAAGCGATCCGACCAGTGACTTCACGTCCTTTAGTTTGTGATTTTCCAAGTAATTACTAATGCCTGAATTTATCTCGTGGCAAACAAGTGGGTCATAAAAAAGTGCAGTTCCAATGCCCACAGTATCAGCTCCAGCAATAATAAATTCAATTGCATCTTTGGCACAAACAATCCCACCTTGCCCAATTATAGGGACACCATGTTTTTTACTAACTTCATAAACCTGGTGAACTTTTAAAAGCGCAATAGGCTTTATGGCTGGCCCTGATAGCCCGCCTTGGTTATTTCCTATTATTGGCTGCCGTTTTTCAATATCGATAGCCATCCCCATTACTGTGTTAATAACAGCAAGACCATCACTCCCGGCGTCAATACAGCGCATTGCATTTGTAGCAATATCAGTTTGATTGGGAGACAATTTTGTAATAATAGGCTTGGTCGTGTTTTTTCTGCAAACATCTACAACCCTAAAAGACATTTCGGGATCATTGCCAAATGCAACCCCTCCTTCTCTGACGTTGGGACATGAAATATTAATTTCGATTGCATCAATGTCGGTGTCATCAAAGTGCTTTGCAATTTCTCCATATTCTTCAATGCTCGAGCCTGAAATGTTAATAATAAATTTTGTTTCGCTCTTATTTAAGGTTGGCATGATTTCGTTTATAACGCTTTTTGTGCCAGGGTTTTGAAGGCCAATAGCATTAAGCATTCCATTTGGAGTTTCAGCAAGTCTATGAAGCTTGTTGCCCAGTCTTGGTTCAAGTGTCGTTCCTTTTAGACAAACCGCACCGATGTCAGCGTTTGAAAACCCTCTGATTCGAGTGTACTCTTCACCAAACCCAACACACCCCGAAAGCAAAATGATTGGCGAGTTTAATGACATCCCACAAAAACTTGTTTGAAGATTATTTTGCATTGACGATATTATACTTTTAAGAGGCCATAGGGGTCGGTTACTTCGTCTAAAATGTTGCTATGAATGGAGTTTTTATTACAGGCAGCAACACAGGCGTTGGAAAAACTACGGTTGCTGTTGAAATTATTAAACACCTTAGAAAAAAGCGAAAAATAAAAGCACGTAAACCCGTTGAAACCAATTGTATGAAAGTTGATGGTGAGTATTTGCCAAAAGACGCTATTGCACTAAACAACGCGTGTAAATTAAGCGAACAACTCGAAATAGTCTGTCCATATCGCTTCTCACTTGAGGCCAGCCCTGAAGAGGCAAGCGCTCATGAAGGGGGTGAGTTAAGCCTTTTTGACTTGGTGAATGCGTGTAATAAGGGTGTTGATAAAAGCTTTGTTTTCGTTGAAGGTGCTGGTGGAATTTATTCACCAATAGCAGAAAATGCACTTAATTCTGACCTTGCTTCTGAGCTTAGTCTTCCCCTAATAATCGTTATTCGAGACGAGCTTGGAGCAGTTAGCCAAGGGCTTTTAGCTATTGAAGCGGCAAAAAAAAACAATTTAACTATTGCCTGCCTTGTCCTTAACGAAATTAGCAGCAACACGCTTTCAAATAAAAAGGCTCTAAACTCTTATACCGACGTGCCGATTCTTTCTTTTTCATTAGATAAACGCAAGCTTTTTCTCTTGGAAGTTGAGGGCTTAATCTAAAATCGTTAAGTTTGGTTTTTTTTCTTTTTTATCGGACTGACCTGGCTGGTTGTCAAAAAACATACCCTCACCATTTTCTTTCGCATAAATTGACAAGACGGCGCTGCAAGGTACGCTAATTTTTTCAGACCTCCCGTTAAATCTAGCTTTAAAGCTAATGGTTTTGTTTGTTAAAAGCAGGCCGCTGGTTGCAGAAGAGCCAATGTTTAATACAATCTTTCCATCTGCCGCTAGCCCCTCTGGAACCAAGACACCATTGATTTCTGTGTTAACTAAAACATGTGGGGTAAGTTTAGAGTCCTCTATCCAGCCATAATAAGCACGGATTAAATAGGGGACAACACTAGACACAGGACTTTAGTTAAAGTCTTTTTCTGCAAAAGTCAGGCTTTCATGGAAACCTTCTTTTTCGAATAATCTTTTTGCGTATTCTTTGATTGGCTTCGCTTTTGCGTCAAGTGAAATACCTAAAACATCAAGACGCCAAAGGATTGGCGCTATACAAACATCCACAAGCGTCATGGTGTCACTTTTAAAATAAGGCTTATGAGCGAACAACGGTAAAAGCTCTATAAGATTACCATGTAGGCTTTTTCTTGCACTTTCGCTATCTTTTTTATTACCGTTTAGTATTTTATCAACCAGCTCATACCAACACCCTTCAGCTCTCGTGAAGCGAAAGATCAAAAGTCTTTTTTCAGCTTTTTCAATAGGGTCAACTGGAAGTAGAGGGGGAAATGGAAATCTTTCATCTAGATATTCCATAATGACTGACAGGTCATAAAGAACCATTCCTCTATCAAATAGTGTTGGAAGGGTTTCGCAAGGGTTTAGCTCTAAAACTTCTTCTGGCATCTCATCAAACTTAAGCTCTATCACCTCTCGCTCAATTAGTTTGTGCGCCATAATAAAGCGAACTGCATGGGACTCAAGCTCTTCAGAAGCAGCATAGAGGGTCGTTGAAGATGGATTGGGTTTAGATAGCATAGTTTTTGCACCAAATTAAAAAAAAATAACCTCGCATGTCAGTGCAAGGGATGTAAAGTTAAAGATTGTATCAGAAATTAGTCGCGTGCTCTCCAGATGCCGTATTTGACATCCTTCCAGTACTCTTTTTTAAGCATATAAACAAGGATAAAAAGAACACCTAAAAACAAAAGAACCCATTTTCCAAGCTTTAAGCGTATCAGCTTTGCAGGCTCGCCAACATAGTCTAAGAAATTTGTTATATCAAGAACGCTCTGGTCAAACTCTGCTTCAGATTGGCTTTCTCTTAATGACCATAAGATATCTGGCATAGAGGCGTTTACAAGGACTTTATTGTTTACCCCAAAAATTCTCTCTTCATCATTATAAAAGCTTCGCAGGTAAGTGTAAATCCAGTCAGTTCCTTTGGATCTTGAAACTAAAGAGAGGTCAGGCGGAACACCACCAAACCATTTTGAAGCGCCTTCTTTTGGCATAGCTGTAGTCATAGGCTCACCTACTTTGCTTCCAGCAAACATTAGGTTTTTAGCAACCTGCTCTTCGGTTAGGTTTAGGTCTTTAGCAATTCGATTGTAACGCATCAAGCTTATCTCATGACAACCTGAGCAATAATTCATAAAAAGTTTTGCACCATTTTGTAAGGAGGCTTCGTCAAAAATATCTGTATTTGCTTGATCTAAATGAACCTTACTAGCGGCAAAAATGTTTACAGAAAAAAGAAGAACAGATAGCCCGACTATTAATTTTAATTTTATTCTCATATATTATCCAGTAACCCTTTGTGGCACCGCTTTGTTTTTTCCTAGCGTGCTAAACCAGGGCATTAATATAAAAAATGAAAAATACAAAGTCGTAAAAATACGAGCCAGTAAAACATATAAAGGGGTAACCGGCTGAACGCCAAGCCATCCCAACATAATAAAGCTTACAACAAAAGCACCAAGAATCCATTTATAGACTGGGCTTCGATAGCGTATTGATTTAACTGGGTTTCTATCTAGCCAAGGCAGGAGGAAGAACACACCAAGTGCAGCAAACATTCCTAATACTCCAGGAAATTGTGAGCCAAACAGGGGAGG
>TARA_B110000305_G_scaffold48671_1_pt1 | contig 14977 bp, 10 predicted proteins | sample TARA_B110000305 | Tara Oceans TARA_B110000305 (sample SAMEA4397930) | marine metagenome | biome: Polar Biome; feature: [SRF] surface water layer (ENVO:00010504); material: water (ENVO:00002006), including particulate matter (ENVO:01000060) such as... | depth 5 m | reverse complement strand
ACGCAGAGTAACTTTAGCTTTATCACCATTTTCCAAAAACCGAACCAGATTACGCAACTTAATCTCATAGTCACCCTGGTCAGTTCCGGGTCGAAATTTCATTTCCTTTACTTGTGTCTGCTTCTGTTTCTTTTTCTGCAGAGCCACTTTCTTCTTAATATCAAAGACGTGCTTTCCATAGTCCATTATTTTACAGACGGGAGGCTCTGCATCCGGTGAAATCTCCACCAAATCTAAGGTCTCTTTCTGCGCTGTTTCCAGAGCTACTGTCAGGCTAACTACGCCAACCTGGCTTCCATCTGAAGCAACCAAACGAACTTCGGGTGAGGTTATATCGTCATTGAGACGAGCCCGCTTACTGTCTTTTTTAATACGCTTTACTCCGTTTCTACAAAAACACGTCCACGACGCTCTGTTGCCTCCGCAAACAATGACACAACTTGGTCTAAAGGCATGCTACCAAGGTCTTCACCATCGCGAGTTCGAACAGCTACCGTGCGCGACTCTTTTTCTTTATCACCTACAACGAGAAGGTACGGAACGCGTTGCATGGAATGACCGCGGATTTTAAAGCCGATCTTCTCGTTTCTCAAGTCACAAATCACTCTAAATCCGTTATTTTGCAACTTTTTGGTCACTTCTTGCGCATAATCGGCTTGAGAATCGGTAATATTGATAACTGCGGCCTGTTCGGGCGCTAACCAAAACGGAAATGCCCCTTCGTAGTTTTCAATCAAAATACCAATAAAACGCTCAAATGAACCCAAAATTGCGCGGTGTAACATCACCGGAACCTGGCGACTACCATCTTCGGCAACATACTGAGCATCAAGACGTCCTGGCATTGAAAAATCGACTTGAACGGTGCCCATTTGCCAAACTCGACCAATGCAGTCTTTTAAGGAAAATTCAATTTTGGGACCATAAAAAGCGCCCTCACCTGGAAGCTCCTGCCAAGGCAACTGCTTGGCATCTAAAGCGTCAGCTAAGGCCTTTTCTGCACGGTCCCAATCTTCGTCAGATCCAACTCGCTGTTCAGGGCGAGTAGACAAACGATAGATAATATCGTTAAAGCCAAATTCGGTATAAACCTCATGCAAAAAATCAATAAACTGTGCCACTTCCGGTTGTATTTGATCCTCAGTACAGAAGATATGCGCATCGTCCTGAGTAAATGATCGCACGCGCATAATCCCATGCAGCGAACCAGAGGGCTCATTGCGGTGGCACGAACCAAATTCAGCCAGTCGCAACGGAAGATCCCGGTAGCTCTTTAAGCCCTGATTAAACACCTGCACATGGCAGGGGCAGTTCATCGGCTTTATGGCGAAGTTACGGTCATCAGTGGACAGCGTAAACATATCGTCAGCAAATTTATCGGCATGCCCGGACTTCTCCCACAAACTAAAGTCCACAATTTGTGGTGTTTTAATTTCTTGATAGCCCTGCTCGACCTGCTTCTCGCGCATAAACTTTTCAATCGTATTGTAAATACTCCAACCTTTAGGATGCCAAAAGATAGAGCCTTGAGCCTCTTCTTGCATATGGTACAAGCCGAGTTTCTTGTTGATTTTGCGATGATCGCGCTTTTCCGCTTCAGCAATTCGATTAATATAGGCCTTAAGCTCTTTTTTGTTGGCCCAAGCGGTTCCATAAATACGCTGCAGCATTTCATTATTGTTGTCGCCACGCCAATAGGCACCTGCGACTTTGGTCAGTTTAAATATAGGTAATTTGCCGGTCGATGGAACATGGGGCCCGCGACAAAGGTCGACAAACTCGCCCTGGCGATAGAGACTAATCGTTTGGTCAGCAGGTATGCTGGTTATAATTTCAGCTTTATAATCCTCACCAATGCTTTTAAAGAACACCGCCGCTTCATCGCGATCCCATTCTTCACGAGAGATCACATGGTCTTCTTTGACCAACTCCGCCATGCGGACTTCTATGATCTCTAAATCTTCAGGCGTGAACGGACGCTCAAACGCAAAATCATAATAAAAGCCATCTTCAATAACAGGTCCAATCGTTACCTGCGCAGCTGGAAATAATTGTTTGACCGCCATAGCCATCAAATGCGCCGTGGAGTGGCGGATAATAAATAAACCTTCATCACTGCGGTCGGTCAAAATGGACAGCTTTGAATCTGACTCTATAACGTGAGATGAATCGACTTCACGGCCATCAACCATACCAGCAATCGTCGCTTTAGCCAGCCCGGGACCTATATCTGCTGCCACGTCAATAACGGACATGGGATTGTCAAAATTGCGCTGTGAGCCATCGGGGAGAGTAATAAGCGGCATAATAATGTCCTTTTCAGTGGTGACCCTTACCAAAGGCCACATGAGTTGTTTAATTCAACGGCATTCTACTCTGTATAGCCCCAGTTACAAGGGATTGTTACACTTTGAACGCGGATAAAATAGATTTCTTAACTAGATTAAAATAAACTCAGCTACCGTATCGACTTTTAAAGCAGAGCCCACTTCCAATGATTAAAATTTATGTCGATGCTGATGCCTGTCCCGGAACAGTAAAGGAAATTCTCTATCGAATATCCCAACGCACGGGGATAGAGGTTATCCTAGTGGCCAACCAGCCATTATCAACACCCAGAATCCCCACGGTACGCTCGATTCAGGTCAGTCAGGGCTTCGATGTTGCTGATGATCATATTGTTACCTTAGTCCAGAAGCACGACTTGGTGATTACTGCCGATATTCCGTTAGCGGCAGAGGTGATTGACAAGGGTGGTAAGGCGTTGAATCCTAGAGGTGAACTTTATACTGCGGCAAATATTAAAGCACGGCTAAACATGCGCGACTTTATGGACTCAATGCGTAATAGTGGCGTCCAGGTTGGTGGCGGCCCACCCCCTCTATCACAGCGGGATCGGATGGACTTTGCCAACGCTATTGATCGCTACATTGCTAAATTTTCTACATAGAAACGCTTAACCCAGTAACCGTATAATTTGCGCTTCGGTAAACGGCCAGCCTTTCTCCTGCCCATTGGGTAAAAGGACTACCGGAATACGCAAACCGTATCGGTCTTTGAGCACCTCATCACTGCCAATATTAACCTCTTTAAGGTCAAGGCCGCTTTGCTCTAACACTGGCAACAAAAGCGTTTTAGCTTGCTCACAGAGATGGCATTGGTTACCGGTATAAATAACTAACTCACCTTTCATCTGAATGGTCCCAATACAGGTCTAAAAGTTTTAGATTAACCATGGGCGAGCGCCCACTGTTGACCCGCGATCATGAATCGTTCAAACAGCTCGGCAACCTGTTCATCAGGAATGCCCAGTAAATTATCACCAATCGTCAACTCAAAATAAGACTCGGTCTCTCCCATCTTCAGGGCTCGGCCAAACAACCGTATCCTCTCCATCTCGGCTATCTTATCTCTCGCAGCTTCGGCGCAGTCGACCGAAAAGGGCAAAATGATATGCATCATATTCACCTGGGGTTCACTAGGAACGCATTTAATAAGAGGGATACTTTGTACTACCGCAGCCAAACTTTTGGCGCGCTCCCAAAACCCAGACATCGATGCCACTCTTTTGTCAAACAACATTGCAGCGGAGGCAACCTGAGGCCCCAGAGTCTGAATAGTACCCCGAGCCCTTCTCTGCCAACGCTTTGCCTGATCGATAAAGTCTTCTGAGCCCAACAGCATAGCACCCGGCAATGCCCCTATACCCTTATAAAAAGATACATAAACAGAGTCAAAACCTTGACATATCTCCCGGTAATCTCTGCTGTAAAAAGGCTGGGCTTCCCATAGCCTTGCGCCATCCATGTGTAGACGAATGCCCTGCTTTTTGCACTCAGCGACCAGCTCTTTTAGGTCGCGCCAGCTAGGTAGTTGCCCACCGACTTCTCTAATCGGTAATTCTGTCAGTAATGCAGCCATGTCCTGATCTAGATTAACGAGATGCTCAGCCAGCAATGGTGAGTCTTTTGGACCCAACAATGTCGCTCGTAAATTATAAAGATGAGAATATGCATGCTCTTCATGAAGCTCAAGGTGTGATGTTGGATGCATACCAAAATGACTGCTACCGGCTTCATTACACCAGATTTTTAAGGCTATTAACTGAGCAAGAACACCGCTTGGCATAAATCGTGCCGCAGGAAACCCAAGCAGGGTTGCAATTTTAGCTTCAAAACCCGCAATCAGTTCGCCCTCACCATAATTATCGAAGTCAACATTGTTATCCTTGCACCACACCGAAATTTGTTGCAAAAAACCGGCAAGATCTATGGGATTACTGCCTGATAGCGATTGAATCTTACTTCCACTCACAACATTAGCCAAAGGTTTCTCGCCGGGTAATTAACCATACATTATGAATTCTAGGGTTTCGTTCAAAATCGACATCCAAGGTTTTAGGGGTAATATTTTCACAATCAAACTGACGCAAGGTTAACTCGTCCATCTTGAATTTACGGAAGTTATTAGAGAAAACCAAGGTGCCGCCGGATGCTAGCTTGCCCATACAAGCACGGATTAAGTCGCCATGATCGCGCTGAATATCAAGTACTGTGTCCATCTTCTTAGAGTTAGAAAATGTCGGGGGATCTAAAAAGATAACATCGTACTGCTCACCCTCAACCTCCAACCATTTCAAACAGTCAGCCCGCAGTAATTTGTGCTTACCCGCGCGCAAACTATTGAGATCAAAGTTGCGTTGCGCCCAGTCTAGGTAAGTGTTGGACATATCTATACTTAAGGAACTGCTCGCGCCCGCCAGTGCCGCCTGCACAGATGCTGCCGCGGTATAACAAAACAGATTTAAGAATCGCTTGCCGGCGGCTAGCTCACCAATCAGTGAACGCACTGGCCGATGGTCTAAAAACAGGCCCGTATCTAAATAATCAGACAGATTAACCTCAAACTGTGCACTACCCTCACTGACCTGGAGCGTGTCGCTAGGGCCCTCATTGAGCCTTTCGTATTGGCTATCGCCTTTTTGTCGGCGGCGTTCTTTGTAGTAAATTTTGCCTCTAAAATTAGCTGAATACTCTTTAACTGCCAATTTAATCTCAGCAAAGCGTTCGCGAGCAACTTTCTCAGAAATAGTGTTAGGCGGCGCATATTCCTGCACATAAATCGACTGGTCATAGATATCGACAGCCACGGCATACTCAGGGATATCGGCATCGTAAAGGCGATAGCAACTGATATCTGATTTTTTCCGCCAGCTCTCCAGCTTACGTTGATTCTTCTTCAACCGATTGAGCACCATTGTGGCACCCTCAGTTAACTTCTGGGCTGGTGCTGGTGTACTTAATCGCGCAGCAATGCTCGCCGACTTGGATGACATGTCCTCAAAAACCAACAACTTACAAGGGATAGTTCCATTAAAAAGACTGTACTGCTTAGTGGGTGAAAGGTCGGTTTCACGACCTAATTCGAGATTGCCGGTGAAAATAGCGGCTCGCCACCCAGTAAAATTCTTTTGCAAAACTGTGCCCAACTTTTGGTACAACGGGATCAGTTCCTCTACCTCACCCAAGCGCTCGCCATACGGAGGGTTAGTCAGTAAGAGTCCACGCTCAGCGGTAGGTTTCCCAAATTGATCGATGGGCTTGTGTGCTAACCGAATATGGTCATCTAAACCAGCATTTTCAATATTCTTGGTGGTGTACTCAAGCACCCTCGGATTCGCATCATAACCACGAATATCTAGCTCAAGATTTTCAAGACCTGTAGTCTTACGCTGATGAGCCTCATCAACCAGGGTTTGCCACAACTCAGGGTCATGTTGCAGCCACTGGTCAAAACCATAACGCTCGCGAAGCATTCCTGGCGCAATATCTGCCGCCATCATCGCCCCTTCAATAATTAAGGTTCCACTACCACACATCGGATCAAGCAATGCTCCACCCTCTTTGATCATGGCGGGCCAGCCCGCTCTGAGCAGCAGCGCTACTGCCAAGTTTTCTTTAATCGGCGCGCTGCCTTGACCTGTTCGGTAACCGCGTCGATGCAAACTTTCCCCAGAGATATCCAACGAAACAGACACTCGGCCTTTGTGCTGCCGAACCTGTATGCGAATATCTGGGTTTTTAGTGTCTACGTTTGGTCTCTCGCCCTCGATGCGGCGAATACGATCAACTACCGCATCCTTTACTCGCTGCGAACCATACATGGTGTTATCGATTAAGCGTGAGGTACCAATAAAGTCGATAGCAATACTTTGCGCCGCAGAAAAGTGTGTCTCCCAGGGTATCTCATTACACTGATCATATAAGTCTTCTGACTCGTTGAGCATAAAGCTATGTAAGGGCTTCAGTACCCGGTTGGCCAATCGTGACCACAGGCAAGCTCTGTAGGCGACCTCCATAGGCCCTTTAAAGTGAACGGCGGCGACCGTTTCCTTTATACCTTCAGCACCAATAGCCTGTAATTCTTCAGCCAACAGCAACTCTAGCCCTTTTGGGCAAGTCGCTAACCAATCGGTTTGCGGGGGTACTTGAGACACTTAATTTACCTTTTGATTTAATTGACCGACGGTCTTGGATCAGAATATACAAAAATATATCTGAACTAAAACAACAACTGTAAGTCTAAAGTTTTGCGTATTTAAGAAAGCGCACATGATATAGGTGTTTAAACTATTTTGTTTAAAAATAAGCCTCCATCTGCAACCAAGCGGTTTAGCCGTGTACTAGCGTAGCATGAGATGAAACCTATATTTCCTTTGATCTAAATAGAGCTGGAGATGTCTATGAAGAAACACAAGAGAGACCCTGAGCATCGTTCATATGTGAAGGGTTACCAAGCTGCAATTCAGGGTCGTTCGCTATCCGTATGTCCTCATCAAGAAAACACAACAATAGCTTACCAGTGGTTAAGGGGTTGGCGTGAGGGTAGAAAAGATGGATGGTCAGGATACAATACCATTGCTTGTCAGCAGAAAGCCGGTAATTTAGTACTTAACCATTAAATTTTAACGCTTAATCCGAAAAGGCAGTGGCGGCGATGAAGACCTTATCGCCGCCTATTTTTAATTCCCACACCTAACTATCGACGGATGCCTGCACCAAATTGAGCAATTCTCGCAGCGCCACTGAAATCATTGCAAAGTCAGACTGAGGGACCTTACGTAAATCTTTTATCATGAGTTTCCAGCGATGAATAAGCTCATGCTGTCGATCTTGCCAGGTTTCCATTGCTGAGGAATCGGTCATACTTAATTTACACAAGCATGCGGTGAGTCTGCGGCGCTGACTTTCCAGATCATCGACGTAGGTTTCACGAGCCAAATCTTGCCATCGACTGTCCGGATGTAGGTCGACAATTTGCGCCATAAACCAATCTAGAGAAAGGAACTCACCGAGACTAAAGTAGACTTCCGCAACCTTTTGCACGGGCATTTTCGCCACTAGAGCCGTCTGCACGACTCCCATACTCATAAACATACTATCGGTAGCAGCAAGACTCTCTGCTAACTTGAGCTCAACACCTAGGGCTGTCAGTTCGTCACGCTCGCCAGCCCATAGAGCTCTCCACTGATCTTTTTGTAGCACGGGGAGCTCTGCTAGCAACACTTCTGTGGGTTGTAAATATTTAGCAATAAGCAACTCACAGCTGATATTTAACCGATGATTGCGTAAAAACCAGCGAGTAGCGCGGCGAGCCAACCTCACTAAAACATGCAGTAAATCAAGCTCTAAGGCCGCAGGCAAGGGCGGCTGATGATCTTCGATTTGTTGCCAGAGCTCTCTAATGCCAAGCACTTCAGTAACCGTGGTGTAAGCTTTTACGACATCTTCTACCGATGCACCGGTTGATTCCATCTGCCTGAAGAAAAAGCTAAAACCAACCCGATTGACCATGTCATTAATAATTTGATTAACGGCAATTTCATTGCCCAAAGAATGAGCTACTACGGCATCACCAAAGCGAGACACCAAGGCTGCTGGGAAGTAATTGGTCACGGATCGAGCAAGCCAGGGGTCACTTAATAAATCTGATTCTGCCAGCGCTGCTTTGAGTGCAACTTTGGAATAGCAAATGAGCACTGATAATTCGGGCCTTGTCCAGCTCGGTTGTTGGCGATTAATTCTGTCAGTAAATTGGTCATCGCTGGGTAAAAATTCAAGATCCCGATCGATCTGATCATCATCTTCAAGCCAACTTAGATAACGCTGGTACTCTGAATGCTGCTGCTGGCTTCGTGCCATGGCTAGACTAATAGCCTTGGTCTGCCGCACATTATTGTCTAGCACTAGAGAGGCAACTTCGTCAGTCATACTGGCCAGTAAAATATTTCTTTCTTCAATACTCAGCGCACCTGCTGCTACCTGTTTGTTAAGAAGTATTTTTATGTTTACCTCATGGTCAGAGCAATCTACTCCGGCGGCATTGTCAATAAAGTCTGTGTTACACAAACCACCGCGCAAACAGAACTCTACCCGCCCAAGCTGAGTCATACCGAGGTTACCTCCCTCACCCAACACACGACATTGCAGTTCACGACCATCGACTCTCAACCCATCGTTAGCCCGATCTCCGACATCTGCATTATTTTCTGAGGATGCTTTTACGTAGGTGCCAATACCACCGTTCCAAATCAAGTCCACCTGCGCTTTAAGAAGATAACAAATTAACTCAGTAGGCGTTATCTTGTCATTATCGATACCAAAGCGCGCCTTGATCTCTGGCGTCAATGTCAGTGATTTTGCGCTTCGTGAGTAAACCGCACTCCCTGGTGACAGCAATGTTTTATCGAAATCGTCCCAAGTGGTTCTTGGGGTATCGAATAGCCGTTGCCGCTCTACAAAAGTTGCTTTGGCATTAGGTGTCGGGTCGACGAATATATGTAGATGGTTAAAGGCTGCTACCAATTGAATATGTTGGGACAGGAGCATGCCGTTACCAAACACATCACCACCCATGTCACCAATACCGACCACACTGAAATCCTGGGTTTGAATATCTAACCCAATCTCATGAAAATGCCGCTGCACAGCAACCCAAGCACCGCGCGCAGTAATCCCCATACCCTTATGGTCATAGCCATTACCGCCACCTGAAGCAAAAGCATCACCTAGCCAGAAGTTATTGGCTTCAGAAATCTCATTGGCGATATCAGAAAATGTTGCCGTGCCTTTATCTGCGGCAACTACCAGGTAAGGGTCGTCACCATCACGGCGTACAACCTCCTGCGGCGGTAACACTTTGTCATCTACGATATTATCACTAATATCTAAGAGCGCCTGTACGTAGAGCATATAGCTGGCAATGCCTTCTTGAACAAAAGCCTCACGGCCCGCGGCAGGATTCGCCTGCTTGGCCACAAAGCCACCTTTTGCACCGGTGGGCACAATAACCGCATTCTTAACCTGCTGAGCTTTTACTAGGCCCAACACTTCTGTTCTATAGTCTTCAACACGATCGGACCAGCGCAACCCGCCTCTGGCAACTTTTCCTCCACGCAAATGAACGCCCTCAACCCGCGGAGAGTAGACAAAAATCTCATACGCTGGTCGTGGCTTGGGCGCCAAACTAATCTGCTGAGAGGCTAACTTAACGGAGATGTAAGACTTAAATGTACCGTCCTCAACCGTTTGAAAAAAATTGGTTCGCTGAGTCGCCTCAACTAATTCAAGATAGCCTCGAACAACATTATCTTCATTGATGTTACTGATTCGGTCTAAACCGCTAAGTATCTTTGACACCAGCCCCTTGGCTCTTTCGGAGTGCCCTTCTGAGGCATAACGCGGATCAAAGTAGCTTTTAAATAAAGCGACCAGATTGCGAGTAATGTCTAAATACTTGGACAATGTATCGGCAATAAAATCTTGACTGTAGGGAACACTGAGTTGCTTGAGGTAACGCGCGTAGAGCCGCAACATTGCCACAGAGCGCCAGTCTAGCCTTGCACCAATGACCAAGCGGTTAAAGCTGTCATTTTCCGCATCGCCCCGCCAAACCTGAAGTAATGCATCTTTAAAACTTTGTTGCACAGCTGGTACATCGACGCTCACATCCAAGGAAAAAGCGAGTGAAAAATCCTGCATCCACACGGCATGCTCATCATCCGCTTGTATCTTATAGGGGTGCTCCATAACCACTCTAAAGCCAAGGTTCTCAAGCATCGGAATCATATCTGATAGCTCCAGAGGCGAGTCCCGATGAAACAGTATTAGATTCAGGTTTTGACTGTCATTAGTTTTGTCGCTTTGAAAATCAATCGCCAATTCATCGGCATTATCCAAAGCATCAAATTGAGTAATGTGCTGAAGGGCCTGGGCAGGCTCATATATCTCCCGGTACGCACCCGAAAAAGCATGTTGAAAACGGCGGCCCAGTCCAGCACCGTCGGCTTTTCCAAAGTCTATCAGAGCGAGCTCTGTAAATTCATCACTCCAGTCACGGGTAGTTTTTTCAACTAAGACTTGCAGTGAATCAGCATCGACTGTTAGATAATTTTTATTCTGAATTTTAAACACAAAGTAAAGTCTGACTAAGACAGAATCTGGTATAAATTGAGTGGTAAATTCGCTTTCCACCGCGTCGAGTTCAAGGGCGATTTTTTCTTGTAACTTTTCTCTCAAATCCGTGGTGAACGACTCTCTTGGAAGGTAAATTAAACAGCTAACAAACTTATCAAAAGGATCTGCATGGATAAACACCTTGACCACTCGACGCTCATAGATCTGCCAGATACCAATCGCGGTCTCAGCCAGAACCTCTCGGCTCACCAATAAAAGTTCATCTCGAGGGTGCGAGTCCAGAATTGCCTGTAATGCCTTGCCGTCATGACTATTTGCATTCAATCCGGAATTTTCCATCACCCAATTGACCTTCTCACGGAGCACTGGAATACGTCTAGGGCTATAGGAATAAAACTGGGTCGTATAGAGGCCTAAAAATCTGATCTCACCGATCGGCTTACCATCACTATCAAAGCGCTTAACCACCACATAATCAGAGTAGACATCGCGATGTACTCGAGAGCGTTTAGATGATTTTGTCGCGATCAATATCTGCTCATCGTCATACAGAGCCTTGACACCGTCACTGAGTTGATCGACCGATTCCTGACGCAGGTCACCGCGATACTTTTGCAGCACACCGCAAGCGCTATTTGCTACTTCCTGCAGATATGCTTTATCGCTATCGACTTTTAACTCAAATTCAGCGCAACCGGTAAACACAAAGTAACCGTCATGAATCCATTGTAAAAAAGCCAAGGATTCCTCAAGTTGTTCTACCTTGGGCGCATTTTGTTTTAACTCTTCAATTAACTGCTCAACGCGCAGGCGCATGACAGCGTAACTATCAACAACAACACAGACATCATCGAGCACTAGCAGCAGCTCTCTTTGTAACTCTTCCATCTCTCTATTAGACAATAAGTCGACTTCAATCGTCATTAAAGCTTCTTTTTCTGCGCCCTGCACAAAAGCTGAAGAAATCTCCTTTACTGCTGTTGCGGCATCGCGTACCACCCATACCGGGTTGCTTTGTAGTGTGAAGATATTTAATCCACGACGATTAAGCGCCATACGCAAAGAATCAACCAGAAATGGCATATCGCGCAGATTAACGTAAATAGTGGAGTATTGACTGGACCAGCCATCTGTTTGTACCGATGGGTTGAACACTCTAACCTTCGCTGTCTTTTCCGCAGCATCGATAAAGGGCTGCTCGGCGAAAAGATATAAACCCCAGATATTCCAAAATATATCCTCGGACGGTCGTTTCAAATAGTCCGCATCGGGATAAAAATGGATGGCATTCGCCGTAAAGTTATTGAAATGTGCTTGTTGAGACTTATTGATTTTCTTCTTGGCAATCCCAGCCAATGATTCAATTAAATCTTGACGACGGTCATCTTTTTTTACATCCATGAGAAGAATTTGCAACCTTTTCGTGTTTTTAAAGTCTGTAAATTAAGCACACAGTGTGCTTTTAATCTAAGGTAACAAATTGCTGCGCTACTGTGTAAAACTATTGTTGTTTTTTCAACTGTTTCCGCGCAATTTTATGGTCCCACTACAAAATAGTTTAAACCATCAAAACAGAGTTTGTGTGTTGTAACTGAAGATACTAGAATCACACCCCGAAGAAATAAGTCACAACCATAGATAGAGGTAGCCCTTGCAACAAGATATCGAACAACTCAGACAGTGGCTAGGCGGCAGAATTGTCGGTCAAGAACATCTTATTGAGCGCCTTATGATTGCGCTACTCGCGGACGGCCATCTTTTGGTTGAAGGCGCGCCCGGCCTGGCAAAAACCAAAGCCATCAAGACGCTCTCTGAAGGGCTTGAGGCTGACTTTCACCGCGTCCAGTTTACACCCGACTTGTTGCCGGCAGATATTACTGGCAGTGACATTTACCGCCCCCAAGAAGGTACCTTTGAATTCCAAGCTGGGCCGTTGTTCCATAACTTGGTGCTTGCTGATGAAATCAATCGCGCACCGGCCAAAGTACAATCAGCACTCCTAGAGGCCATGGCAGAACGCCAAATTTCAGTCGGCCAAAACACCTACCCACTACCCGAATTATTTTTGGTAATGGCGACCCAAAACCCAATTGAGCAAGAAGGTACCTATCCATTGCCCGAGGCGCAAATGGATCGTTTTCTAATGCACATTATGGTTGACTATCCGGCACCTGAAACTGAGCGGGCTATTCTAGCTCTATCTCGGCAAGAAGCTCGTAACGAGCCTGGAAGTCCAATTACGCCTTTAAGTCAAAAAGTTCTACTTGCTGCGAGACAGGAGATTAGCCATGTACATATGTCCGAGGCGGTGGAAGAGTATTTAGTACAACTTATTTTAGCCACACGTAACTCTGAGTCATATGGTGGCGAACTCGCCCAATGGCTGGATTATGGCGCCAGCCCTAGAGCAACCATTGCACTGGATAGCTGCAGTCGGGCGCTGGCCTGGATGGAAGGTCGAGACTTCGTGACACCCGACGATATTCGCGCTATTGCCCACGATGTATTGCGCCACCGCTTAATATTGAGTTTTGAGGCTGAGGCCAGCGGCATAACCGCCAATCAAGTAATCGACAAACTCTTGGACACTGTGCCGTCCGCCTAGTGAAGCAACCGTAATGACAGTGATAGACGAACATCAACATCATCCCGCCATCGCCAGTCTCCACGATATGGTGAAGCTGCGTTATGGTGCTCGTGAGTTAACCGGATTCCCCAAGGTACAGGCACGGCAAATGCTGGCGGGCGGTCATAAATCTCGCTTCCGTGGTCGTGGCATGGACTTTGATCAAGTACGTATTTACCAACCTGGTGACGATGTTCGCAGTATCGACTGGCGCGTAACGGCAAGAACCCAAGCACCTCACACTAAAATATTTAGCGAAGAGCGAGAACGGCCTATTTTGGTGATTAGCGATCTACGTAGTCCGATGTTCTTCGGCAGTCAACGTTTAAAATCAGTGGTCGCCTGCGAGATATCTGCAGCCCTAGCCTGGGCCGGATTGTCCGCGAATGATCGAGCCGGCGGCTTAATCTTTGGACAGCAAGAACAAATGGACGTCAAACCTCGACGCAGCCACCACGCTGTCCTGAAGTTTATTCATGGCCTACAGGACTACAGCGTCAAATTACTCCATCTGAAAGACAGTGATAAATCGGATACTGACCGCTACAGTCTTGCCGAGATTCTTGAGGAATCTCGGCGTTTTGTACTCCCCGGCAGCACCCTGTTTATCGTCAGTGATTTTCACGACCTAAACGACGACTGCGAGCGTCATCTATTTGAACTGGCACGCCACGCTAACCTCAATTTCTGTCATGTGTTTGACGATATTGAAAAACAACTGCCGCCACCGTCGCTATATGCAGTTAGTGATGGTCTGCATCAAACGCTACTTGACACGAGCAACTCCCAATTGCGTGAGCGCTTTCAGCAAGCATTCGTCGACCGCAGTATGCGCTTGCGTAAAATGAGTGAAAAACTGTCTGCAGGCCTACTGCCATTTAACACCGATGATAGCGTTATTAATGTACTGCGACGTGCCTATGGCAAAAGACGCAGTAGTCGAAGAAGTCGTTAATGATGCAAGCCGATTCCCTAGCGCAACTTCGCGACATTCAATTACCTGAACCCATTTCTTGGTGGCCACTAGCACCGGGCTGGTGGGTGTTAATTATCTTGGCTACGGGTATTTTTGGATGGGCTGGGTTGCAACTGATCAAACGCTACCGAGCCAATCTTTATCGTCGTCAGGCCGCACTCAAACTGGGGCAAATCACCACTCAACCAGACTTCACGTCTAATCAAAAATTGGTGTTGGTGTTTGAAATTCTTAAGCAGACAATCAATAGCGCCTATCCAGAAAAGAACGTTAGTAGTCGCGACATCACTCGCTTTGTCGAATTTTTGCAACTTAGCTGTAATGTTCCTATTTTTGAAGACTTACCGGCTGACTTAAATTCCATACTCTATGGGAAAGACGCTACCGTACAAAACAGTAATGAGCTTCTTGAAAAGTTGCTGGTCAGCGCGGCGATCTGGATCAAAAAGCATCATTCACAGAGTAAATTGGAGGCTATGACACCATGTTGAGCCTTATTTGGCCATGGGCGTTAGCCCTAGCACCTCTGCCCTTCATTTACCGCTGGTTGCGAAAACCGGCAGAGATCCATATCCGAGCTCTGCGCGCACCCATGCTCGCAGCCGCCGCCGCGGTTGAACCGGCATCACTAACCATGACCACCTGGCGTAACCGGCTGTTAATGACCTTATTAACGCTGTGTTGGGTCAGTGTGCTACTGGCAATTGCACGGCCCGTTTATATTGGAGAGCCCGTAGCACTGCCCACCGCGGGTCGTGACATCCTCATTGCAGTAGATATCTCTGGCAGCATGGAACGCAAAGATATGGTCATTCGTGGTCAAGCAGTTGATCGTCTGGTAGCAGTCAAAGCAGTGGTGGGCGATTTTGTTGTAGAACGGGCTGGAGATCGATTAGGTCT
>TARA_B110000305_G_scaffold112965_1_pt1 | contig 14990 bp, 11 predicted proteins | sample TARA_B110000305 | Tara Oceans TARA_B110000305 (sample SAMEA4397930) | marine metagenome | biome: Polar Biome; feature: [SRF] surface water layer (ENVO:00010504); material: water (ENVO:00002006), including particulate matter (ENVO:01000060) such as... | depth 5 m | reverse complement strand
ACGTTTATCACGAAGTATATTTGGAGCCAGGACCACAAAGTAATCGCCATCCAATACGCTGGAACTGCGATAGCTGTTGGTGTCGTGGCACTTGTGTTGTCTGGATTAATGAGGCTTCAGTTAGGTTTTCCCGATACATTCACGTTTATTGAGCCGGCAGAATACTATCAGTACGTGACTATGCACGGCATGATAATGGTCGTGTATCTGCTGACTGCTTTGTTCTTGGGTGGCTTCGGAAATTATCTGATTCCGCTTCAAATTGGCGCTCGGGATATGGTCTTTCCGTTCCTAAACATGCTCAGTTATTGGTTTTATCTTCTTTCTGTTCTGATATTGATGGCGAGTTTCTTTGTGCCGGGTGGTCCGACGGGTGCGGGGTGGACACTCTATCCGCCCCAAGCAATTACTGAGGGAACCCCGGGCGCTGGTGCCGGGATCATGTTGATGCTTGCCTCATTAGCCGTATTCGTTGTGGCGTTTACAATGGGCGGATTGAATTACGTGACAACGGTTTTGCAAGCCCGTACTCGTGGAATGACTTTGATGCGGATGCCACTGTCTGTGTGGGGCATTTTTGTTGCGACGATTCTTGGTCTTTTTGCGTTCCCAGCACTTTTTGTGAGTGCTGTGATGATGTCATTTGATAAATTACTGGGCACTAGTTTTTTTATGCCTGCAATGATTTCTCTCGGCGAAGTGGTCGACTACAGGGGTGGTAGTCCGATTCTGTTCCAGCATTTGTTTTGGTTCTTTGGTCATCCAGAAGTCTATATTGTTGCGTTGCCTGCGTTTGGCTTAGTTTCAGACGTGCTCAGTACCCATGCACGACGAAATATATTTGGCTATCGAATGATGGTTTGGGCAATCGTCGCAATTGGCGGGCTTAGTTTTATTGTTTGGGCTCATCACATGTATGTGAGTGGAATGAACCCTTATTTTGGCTTTTTCTTCGCTTTCACGACATTGATTATTGCTATTCCTACAGCGATTAAAGTTTATAACTGGGTTCTCACGTTATGGCAGGGGAATATCCGACTAACTGTGCCGATGCTTTTTGCGATGGGATTTATTTTTACATTTATTCACGGCGGGCTGACGGGTCTATTTTTAGGGAACGTTACCATCGATCTTCCTCTGTCTGACACGTACTTCGTTGTCGCCCATTTTCATATGGTAATGGGCGTGTCTCCAGTCATGGTGGTTTTTGCAGCGATTTATCATTGGTTTCCAAAAATCAGTGGGAAGATGTTTGATGAACGTCTCGGTAAGATTCACTTCTGGGGCACGTTCCTTGGTACCTACGCGATTTATCTGCCCATGCACTATCTTGGCTTTTTAGGTGTTCCGCGGAGATATTTTGCTCTCGGAACAACAGACTTTATTCCACAGTCCGCGTTTGAGCTAAATGCTGCGATTTCTGTGGCCGCAATTTTTGTGGGAGTGCTTCAAATTGTCTTCTTTATAAATATTTTCAAGAGTCTATGGAGTGGTAAAAAAGCGGATCCGAACCCTTGGGATGCAACCAGCCTTGAGTGGCTAACTCCAGACACGCCTCCTCGTCACGGAAACTGGGGCCATGAGCTTCCAACAGTCTACCGATGGGCGTACGAGTATGGTTCACCAGGCGTAAAAGAAGACTTTGTTCCTCAAAATCTTCCGCCTAATGAGGTTCAAATGGAAAATCCTGGCGAGAAATACAAGGAATCCGAGCATTGAGTTTTTTTCGGAGTCTGCTTTTAAAGCCCTGGAATTATGAGGGCCAAGAAACCAGTGCAATTGCAGGTGATATGGCTGGGCTTGGCAGTGCGCCTCAACAGATTGCGTTAGTGATCTTCCTTTCAGTAGTAACTGTTCTTTTTTCATTATTTGGGGTCGCTTATTTCATGAGGATGGCGGTTGATACCAGTAGTCCCTTGTTCTGCGGAGCGGGGTACTGGGAGGTTCTCAATGAGCCAAAAATTCTTTGGTTAAATACTGGAATACTTATATTTACTAGTGGGGTAATTGAATGGACTCGTCGAGAGGCTGGATTGGGTCGTGGCGGTTTGGTCAAGCTTGGTTTGGTATTTGGAGCGGTTCTCACTTTGGCGTTCCTTTATGGCCAGTCTGTAGCCTGGAGGGAGTTGAATCAATCCGGTTACATGGTGAATAGCAACGCGGCCACGAGCTTTTTCTATTTGCTGACCGGGCTGCATGCACTTCATGTCATTGGAGGGTTATGGGTCTGGTTTTCAACCACCGCAACTGCATTCTTCGATGAAACTGATCCTGTTCGACTCAGTGCGACAATAAAACTATGCGCCATATATTGGCATTTTTTGCTGATTTTATGGGTTCTCTTGTTTGTCTTGTTCTTAAATACATGAGGGGGAAGTAATTGTGAGTTCTCTGGACATAGCGGAATCAAAAAATTCTCAAGAGTTTGTAGAGGATTGGTCCGCGGATAAGCAGACTTATCATGTGCCGTGGGGAAAGGCCATGATGTGGCTTTTTCTAGTTAGCGATACATTTATTTTCACCTGTTTTTTGGTTGGTTATCTGAATGTCCGACGCACTACTACAGATCCGTGGCCATATCCGAGCGAGGTTTTTGCGTTAGAGCTTTTTGGTCACAATTTACCGCTTATTCTTATTGCGATCATGACATTTGTTTTAATAACAAGTAGCGGAACAATGGCCATGGCTGTGCGGTACGCACACTTTCGGGACAAAAAGAAAGTGTTTTGGTTCATGGCCATTACAGCTTTTTTTGGAGCCACTTTCGTGGGGATGCAGGTATTCGAGTGGTCTAAGCTTATTTCTGAGGGTGTGCGGCCATGGGGAAATCCATTCGGGGCACCTCAATTTGGTTCTATTTTCTTTATGGTGACGGGATTCCATGGACTTCATGTCTCGATTGGCGTGATCTATTTATTGATAGTAGCGAGTAAAGTCCGGAGAGGTCATTACGACAAAAAAGATAATTATGAGATTGTCGAAATAACAGGACTTTATTGGCACTTCGTCGATTTGGTGTGGGTCTTTATTTTTGCGTTTTTCTATCTCTGGTAATCGAGGAATAATCATGGAAACCCATGCCGAACAAAATCACCATCCGATTGGAATTTACCTCAAGGTTTGGTTGTTATTATTTGTTTTGAGCACTCTCTCCTACGCGGTGGATTACCTGGAATTCCAAGGTATAACGCGTTGGTCGTTGATCATTATTTTTATGCTATTGAAGGCAGGTTTTATCATTGCTGTATTTATGCATTTGATGTGGGAGCGAATGGCTCTTATTGCAACAATTCTTGCTCCGCCTATTGCACTGCTTTTCTTAGTGGGGTTCATGGTTTCCGAAGGATTAAACGTTTTCGACGCAAGGGTTGAGTATTTTGGGCAGCCTGAATCTGCTACCAGGATACACGTGTCAGATGTGTTGGGAGTGAAGCATTAGATTTGTTGACGTTCCGTAAAACTGCCGGTTGACAGCTCTCGATGATGTCGCGACCTGTCACGAAAACTCTATTGCTACTTGTCCGGATACGGCCGTTCTGTTTCTCCCGTATATAACTGCCGTGGGCGTCCGATTTTGTATGGGCTTGAAACCATTTCTTGCCAGTGTGAAATCCAACCAACAGTCCTTGAAACTGCAAAGATCACGGTAAACATGCTGGTTGGAATCCTGATGGCACTCAGAATGATACCAGAATAGAAGTCTACATTTGGAAAGAGTCTGCGTTCTATGAAATAGGCATCTGAAAGAGCGATTCGCTCGAGTTCCATCGCTATTCGTAGGCGAGGATCGGTCACATTTAATTCTGCTAAAACCTCATCGCAGGATTTTTTCATCACTTTGGCCCGCGGATCAAAGTTTTTGTACACGCGATGTCCAAAGCCCATCAATTTAAACGGATCGTTAGGGTCTTTTGCCTTTTCGATAAATTCGGGGATATTTTCGATGGATCCTATTTCTTCTAGCATGATTAAAACTGCTTCATTTGCACCACCGTGTGCCGGCCCCCAAAGGGCTGCAATCCCAGCAGATACACAAGCAAACGGATTTGCGCCTGTAGAGCCGGCAAGCCTAACTGTCGACGTTGACGCATTTTGTTCGTGGTCTGCATGAAGCAAGAAAATACGATCCATTGCACGTTCAACGGCTGGACTCACGACGTACTCTTCACAGGGTGTTCCAAACATCATATAAAGAAAATTTGCAGAGTAAGAGAGATCATTCCGGGGGTACATGAAAGGCTGGCCAATCGAGTGCTTAAAGCACATAGCTGCGAGTGTTGGTAGTTTCGCAATAAGGCGGTGTGCAGCGATTTCCCTTTCCCTCTCTGATCGCATGTCCATAACGTCATGGTAGAAGGCTGATAACGCACCTACTGCACCACACATCATGGCCATTGGGTGGGCATTATGATGAAATCCGTCGAAAAAATGTGCTAAAGATTCATGCAGCATCGTGTGACGAGTAATCGCTTGAACAAATATCTCTTTCTCCGATTTACTCGGCAGTTGTCCATACCAAAGTAGATAGCATGTTTCGAGATAGTCTGATTTTTCGGCTAAATCCTCGATAGAATATCCACGATGTAAAAGAATTCCTTGGTCGCCATCAATATAGGTGATTTTGGATTCAGTCGCTGCAGTAGACATGAATCCGGGGTCGTAGGTGAAGTAGCCAGCCTTTAAGAGGCCTGAAACGTCAATTACATCCGGGCCGGTCGAGCCTTGATATATTGGAAGAGTAATTGTCTCGCCCGTGGGAAGAGTTAGTAAGGCGTTTTTCTCAGCCATTGTGTCTGGCTCCTTCTATCTGTAAATCCACTGTATAGACTGTTATTATCAGCCTATTATTCAGTGTATTCTGTATCAAATCGTTGCCCACTATAAACAGAGGTTTGATGGTGTCAATTGGCCGCAGTTGATTTAAGTATAAAGACTCATTGCGTTACACTTGGTAACGTTGTAGTTACGACACTATACTACTCGGAATGAAATTTGCGGGTAATAAAGAGGGATTAGTGCATATGGCTTCGCCGATAGACCGCCCAGTTAATTTAGACTTGACCACCTTGAATTTTCCAATCACTGCTATCGCATCCATCCTACACAGGGTTTCTGGTGTCGTTCTGTTTCTGGGGAGTCCCGTTTTACTAGCTTTGCTGGCTCTATCACTAGATGGCGAAGCAGGCTTCTCCGATGCACTGGCTTTGTTCGAGCATGGGTTATTTACCTTTGTGGTTTGGGGTATTTTGGCAGCTCTCTCCTATCACTTCGTCGCAGGAATTAAGCATCTTTTTATGGATATGGGTTACGGAGAAACACTCGAATCGGGTCCGTTATTCGCTAAGATATCTTTGGTACTTGCTGTGACTTTAATGATTTTAGCCGGGGTCTGGATATGGTAACAAGTGTTCTAAATTATGGTCGCAGTGGGGTTCATGATTGGATCGTTCAGAGGTTCAGTGCGTTAGTACTGGCGGCTTACACGCTAGTAATGGTCGGTTGGCTTGCAATGAATGGTTCGGATCTAACATTCTTGCAGTGGCAAGGATTTATGGGTCAGACATGGATTCGGATCTTTTCACTTTTGGCGATTGTGGCGATGGCTGCGCATGCTTGGATCGGTCTTTGGACCGTGGCTACTGATTACATGAAACATCGCGGACTTCGTGTTGGTTTTCTAGGATTGATCGCGATCAGCATATTTGTATATGTTGTTTGGGGTGTCAGTATTTTGTGGGGATTTTAAGATGATGAATTTACGCAAATTGTCATTTGACGCTGTGGTCATCGGTGGTGGCGGAGCTGGTATGCGCGCGTCTCTACAAATGGCGAAATCAGGGTTCAAAACGGCCTGTCTGACGAAGGTATTCCCAACTCGCTCGCATACGGTATCTGCGCAGGGTGGGATTACGTGTGCCATTGCCAGTGCCGATCCAAATGATGATTGGCGTTGGCATATGTACGATACAGTAAAAGGATCCGATTATATTGGGGATCAGGACGCTATTGAGTATATGTGTTCGGTCGGTCCTGAGGCGGTATTTGAGCTTGAGCACATGGGCTTGCCATTTTCACGCACTGAAAATGGCCGCATCTACCAGCGTCCATTCGGGGGGCAATCAAAGGATTTCGGTAAAGGCGGGCAAGCGGCGCGGACATGTGCCGCAGCGGATCGCACTGGGCATGCGTTATTGCATACCTTGTATCAAAATAATTTGAAGAATGAGACCGTATTCCTGAATGAGTGGTTTGCTGTTGACTTGGTGCGCAATCAAGACGGCGTTGTTGTAGGTGTTATTGCGATCGAGATCGAAACCGGTGAAGTGGTATTCGTTGAATCAAAAGCAACGGTGCTCGCAACAGGTGGAGCGGGCCGAATTTATGCGTCAACGACCAATGCGCACATTAACACCGGTGACGGTAATGCAATGGCGTTGAGAGCTGGCTATGCAATGCAGGATATGGAAATGTGGCAGTTCCATCCGACCGGTATATACGGAGCGGGCACCCTAGTAACCGAAGGATGTCGTGGTGAAGGCGGTTACTTGATCAACAAAGATGGGGAGCGTTTTATGGAGCGTTATGCTCCGAATGCGAAGGATCTTGCTGGTCGGGATGTGGTTGCGCGGTCGATGATGACAGAGATTCTTGAAGGCCGGGGCTGTGGCGAGATGGGTGATCACGTTTATCTCAAGCTGGATCATTTAGGGAAAGAAATTGTTCACTCGCGTTTGCCTGGGATTACCGAACTCTCGAAGACATTTGCACATGTTGATCCTGCAGTGAACCCCATTCCAGTAGTCCCCACTTGTCACTACATGATGGGTGGTATTCCAACGAATATTAATGGTCAAGCCATTACCCGCGTCAATGGAGAAGATCAGATTATTCCGGGTCTTTATTCATGTGGTGAGGCCGCGTGCGTCTCCGTACATGGTGCCAATCGATTAGGCGGGAATTCGCTCCTGGATCTTGTAGTCTTTGGGCGGGCGGCCGGTTTGTTTATTGAGGAACAGCTTCATCAAGGTATCGATCATCGACAGGCCTCGGAAGAGGATATAAGTCATGCGATGAGCCGCTTAAATAGGTTGGACTCGAATGAAAAGGGTGAGGACACAGCAACTCTCAAAAGAGAGTTGCAATCGTGTATGCAAAATTACTTTGGTGTATTTCGTGATGGGGACTTCATGAAAAAGGGACGAGAGGAACTCTCCGTAATGCGAGGTCGAATTGCTAATTTGGTGATTCAGGATAAATCGAAGGCGTTTAATACCGCGCGTATGGAGGCCTTAGAGTTACAGAACTTGTTTGAGATTGCTGAGGCTACCGCAATTTCTTCAGATGAGCGGACCGAAAGTCGGGGTGCGCACTCCCGTCGAGATTTCCCGGATCGTGATGATGCAAACTGGTTGTGCCACTCTCTGTATGATCCAATTAATCAAACGCTCGAAAAGCGTGATGTTAATTTTACGCCAAAGACGGTTGAAACCTTCGAACCGAAAGAACGAACGTATTAAGGGGAATAGAGATGTTAATTAGTATTTATCGATACAACCCTGAAACGGACCGTGAGCCTTATATGCAGGATATTGATGTGGATATGCCTGAGGGCAAGGATTTAATGGTTTTGGATGTTCTGAATCTCATTAAAGAAAAGGATGAAACCTTGTCATATCGTCGGTCATGCCGTGAAGGTGTGTGTGGCTCAGATGGCATGAATATGAATGGTAAGAATGGTTTGGCTTGCATCACCCCTATTTCTGAAGTGGCGAAAAATAATAAGCTCGTTGTGAGGCCGCTTCCTGGCCTACCCGTTATCCGCGATCTAGTGGTGGATATGGCTATTTTTTATAAGCAATATGAACGAATTAAGCCATATTTACAGAATACGACCCCCGCCAGTGGGCGTGAGCGCCTACAATCTCCTGAAGACCGTGCAAAGTTAGATGGTCTTTATGAATGTATTCTTTGTGCATGTTGCTCGACTAGTTGCCCTTCGTTCTGGTGGAATCCTGAAAAATTCGTTGGCCCGGCTGGCCTTCTTCAAGCATATAGGTTCTTGGCGGATAGCCGGGATGAAGCGACTAGTGAACGATTAAGTGAGTTAGATGATCCATTTAGTGTGTTCCGTTGTCGTGGGATTATGAACTGCGTTTCAGTGTGCCCGAAGGGTCTTAATCCGACCAAAGCGATTGGACATATTCGGGATATGTTGTTGTCTCGGGCCACCTGAGCCAATTTGCCTGATTTGGTGAATGCGTGTTGTTGGGGCTCAGGGCTAATTCTTGGCTCCAACGTTGATTGAAACGATGTAAGTAATGATTGAAGTGTACGTCACAATGGGACCAAGGCTCGGAATGTCTTGCCAGAACGATGTCAAGACAGGCTTCAGTTCTGGGGAGAGCATTAATGTCTGAAGGGTCAATGGAGCAAAGCCTTAAATCCTCGCATTTGGCCGGGGGTAATTTGTACTATTTAGATGAGCAATTTGAGCTCTATCTTGCCAATCCCAACAGTGTGTCTAATGAGTGGCGTGAATATTTTGATGGGCTCCCTCGCGTTGAAGGAGCCATCGGCGGAGATTTATCCCACTCGACTGTTCAACAACAATTCCTTTTGATGGGTAAGAATCGTGGTCGAGCCGTTTCTGCTGGGTCAGCGTCTGTTTCGTCTGATTTTGATCGCAAACAAGTTCAGGTACAGCGACTGATTAATGCGTACCGTATTCGTGGACATCAAAAAGCCAATCTTGATCCTCTGAATCTAATGGCCAGAGAGCGAGTTCCTGATTTGGACTTGGGTTTTCATGGATTATCTTCGTCTGATCTTGATACGGTATTCCAGATAGGAATGCAGAACTTCAACATGCCCGAGGCACCACTGGCAGAGTTATTAATGGTGTTGGAGAAATCTTATTGTGGTTCAGTTGGTACTGAATACATGCATATTGTCGATACCGAGGAGCGACTGTGGTTGCAAAATCGGATCGAAGCCGTTCAGGGTAAGCCCGAGTACCCGATTGAAGTAAAAACCAATTTATTAGAACGGCTTACAGCAGCCGAAGGCCTAGAAAAATATTTGCAATCTCGTTATCCAGGAACCAAGAGGTTTGGTCTGGAAGGTGGTGAATCTTTGATTCCTTGTATGGATGAGCTGATACAACGTGCCGGATCGCATGGTGCTAAAGAAGTTGTAATTGGTATGGCTCATCGTGGGCGTTTAAACCTTCTGGTTAATACGCTTGGAAAAAGCCCCAAAGACTTATTTGATGAGTTTGATGGCAAAGCGACATTTGATCATCATGGTGATGTGAAGTACCACCAGGGCTTTAGTTCTAACATTTCGACGTCGGGGGGAGAGGTCCATCTCGCGATGGCGTTTAATCCATCTCACCTGGAAATTGTTTCGCCTGTTGTTGAAGGCAGCGTGAGGGCTCGGCAAGATCGAAGGAATGATCCTTCTGGAGCTCTTGTGGTGCCAATCTCGATTCATGGAGATGCAGCGTTTGCTGGCCAAGGTGTCGTGATGGAAACTTTTCAGATGTCGCAAACTCGTGCGTTCAGGACAGGTGGAACGCTGCATGTTGTTGTCAATAATCAAGTCGGATTTACGACCGCTAAGAGAGAAGACTCTCGGTCAACTGAATACTGCACAGACGTCGCTAAAATGGTCCAGGCACCGATTTTTCATGTCAACGCAGATGACATTGAAGCAGTCAATTTTGTGACTCAACTGGCAGTCGACTATCGGTATGAATTTAAGAAAGATATCGTGATCGATCTGATCTGCTATCGGCGTAGAGGCCACAACGAGGCGGACGAACCAAGTACCACGCAGCCACTGATGTACTCTCAGATCAAGAAGCAAAAAACCACGCGGGCGTTGTATGCAGAGCATTTGGTTAGTAGTGGTGTGCTAACAGATGAAGATGTGAAGCGCATGGAGGTTGGATATCGAGATGCTTTGGATGCTGGTGATTCAGTGGTCAAGAGTTTAGTTCGAGAGCCTGACTCAAAGCTTTTCGTGAATTGGTCTCCTTATCTCGGGCATGAATGGACAGCAGATCACGACACCAGTTTTCCGATCGATCGGCTGAAGGAACTTGGGCAGCAGATTAATACTGCGCCTGAAGGGTTTGTCATGCAAAAGCAAGTTGATAAAACCTATGACGATCGTCGTAAGATGGCCGCTGGCACATTGCCTTGTAACTGGGGTTTTGCGGAGACTCTCGCTTATGCCACTTTGCTTGATCAAGATGTTGGAATCCGATTTACTGGCCAGGATGTTGGTAGGGGTACGTTTTCACACCGTCAAGCCACGTTGCATGACCAGAAAACGGGTGAGGCATACACGCCACTGCAATGCATATCGCCCGAGCAGCCGCGTTTCGATTTGTATGATTCATTTTTGTCTGAAGAAGCTGCGCTGGCTTTTGAATATGGATATGCCACTACAGAACCATTAACGCTCACAATCTGGGAAGCGCAGTTCGGTGATTTTGCCAACGGTGCCCAGGTAGTAATTGATCAATTTATTACATCTGGTGAATTAAAGTGGGGTCGTTTGTGCGGTCTGACGATGCTGTTACCACATGGATATGAGGGCCAAGGCCCAGAGCATAGTTCGGCGCGTCTTGAACGTTTTCTGCAACTGAGTGCGGAGAATAATATCCAGGTATGCGTGCCTTCGACGCCGGCACAAATTTTTCATATACTCAGACGGCAAGCGATCCGCCCCCTCAGGAAGCCTTTGATTGTAATGAGCCCAAAGTCTTTGCTCAGAAAAAAAGAGGCAGTATCCACCTTGGAAGAGTTGGCTCACGGCAAGTTCCAGACGGTTATTCAGGATGTTTCAGAAATCGATCCAAAGACTGTGAAGAAAGTCGTTCTTTGTTCAGGTAAGGTTTATTACGATCTAGAAGCTCATAGGTCCGAGCACAGCATTAACGACCGCGCAATACTGCGACTTGAGCAAATTTATCCGTTTCCTGAGGATGATCTTTTAGAAGCACTTGCGCCTTACGAGAACATGGACGAGCTCGTTTGGTGTCAGGAAGAACCGATGAATCAAGGTGCATGGTTTCAAAGCCAGCAGAATATGCTGAACGCGATGTGGAAGCATTTACCACAGAAGTATTTGCGATACGCGGGCCGGCCAGCAGCAGCGACTCCGGCTGCTGGTTACATGGCATTACATGTTTCACAACAACACTCGCTCATTCAGGACGCTCTTGAGGGATAAGCTCATAGAACGTGGCAATTTAAGGAAAAACAATGGCAATTGATATTAAAGCACCGCAATTCCCCGAATCTGTTGAAGAGGGTTCGGTCGCGAGCTGGCACAAACGGGTTGGTGAATTCGTGAGCCGGGATGAACTCATTGTAGATATTGAAACAGATAAGACAGTGCTTGAGGTTGTTGCGGCTGACGATGGTGTTTTGGTCGAAATAACAAAGAAAGAGGGTGATATTGTTCTTTCACAGGAGTTGATAGGAAGAATTGAGCCAGGTGTCCAGGCCCCAGTTACTGAATCAGAGGCAGTTAGTGCTTTGAGCGCCGATGCAATGTCTCCAGCAAGTGAGGTTTCGGTAAACCCTGCTGCCAAAAAGCTTGCAGAAGAAAATCAACTTGATATCACTAAAGTACAAGGATCGGGAAAAGATGGCCGTATTCTTAAAGAAGACGTGCAAGCTGTTTTGAATTCGCTAACTATGCCTGCCCCCGCAACCCCAACTCAACCAGCTGTTTCGTTAGCGGTAAGCCCTGGTGACCGGGTTGAGAAGCGGGTTCCTATGACTCGCTTAAGAGCCACCGTTGCTAAGCGATTATTGGATGCGCAACATAATTCGGCGATGTTGACTACCTTTAATGAAGTAAATATGAAGCCTTTGATGGCACTCCGTACGCAGTACAAAGATCTATTCGAAAAAACTCACGATGGGGCTCGACTCGGCTACATGGGATTTTTTGTCAAAGTTGCGGCAGAGGCCTTGAAACGTTTTCCGGCGGTGAATGCATCGATTGATGGTAACGATGTCGTTTATCACGGCTACTACGATATTGGTGTAGCAGTGTCTACAGAACGGGGTTTGGTCGTTCCGGTTCTGCGTGATTGCGATCGCATGTCGATTGCCGAGGTTGAAAGTGGTATTCGTGACTATGCAAAGGCTGCACAGGGTGGAAAACTCTCAATAGCTGATATGACCGGTGGTACGTTTACAATCACTAATGGAGGAGTTTTTGGTTCTTTGCTGTCGACTCCGATTCTAAATCCACCCCAAACAGCCATTCTTGGAATGCATAAAATTCAGGAACGGCCAATGGCATTGAACGGTGAAGTAGTGGTGTTGCCTATGATGTATCTTGCGTTGTCATACGATCATCGAATGATTGATGGTAAGGACGCGGTGCAATTTTTGGTTGCCGTTAAGGATATGCTGGAAGATCCGGCCCGCATGCTTCTCGATGTATAAAGGAGACAGAAATGAGTCAACAGTTTGATGTAATTGTAATTGGCGCCGGTCCCGGTGGTTATGTCGCTGCGATCCGAGCAGCACAGTTAGGCTTTAAGACCGCTTGTGTAGAGAAGTGGATCGGTAAAGATAAAAAGCCGTCACTTGGTGGGACGTGTCTGAACGTGGGATGTATTCCATCAAAAGCGCTTCTCGAGTCTTCGCATAAATATGAAGAAGCGCTTCATGGTCTGGAGTTGCACGGTGTTTTGGTTGCTAAACCGAAACTAGATTTGGGGGCAATGCTGAATCGTAAAGACAGCATAGTGAGTAATCTTACGGGCGGAATTGCTGGTTTATTCAAGACAAATGGTGTGACTCATTTGGCGGGTAGTGGAAAGCTTTTAGCGAACAAGCACGTTGAATTTACAAATCATCAAGGTGCGGTTGAAGTTTTTGAAACCAGCTATGTGATTCTTGCCACTGGATCTGTACCAGTGAATATTCCGCCAGCCCCATTAACTGGTGACCTTATTGTAGATTCGACCGGTGCCCTTGAATTTTCCAGCGTACCAAAAAAGCTTGGCGTTATCGGTGGTGGTGTGATCGGTCTCGAGTTGGGTTCAGTTTGGAGTCGTCTCGGGTCAGACGTGACTATTTTCGAGGCACTGGATGATTTTTTGGCGATTGCTGACCAGCAGATTGCGAAAGAATCGCGCAAGATCTTCAGCAAGCAAGGTCTATCGATTATGACGGGTACTTTGGTTAAGGGCACTGAAGTAAAAGGGAAGAAGGTCAGCGTTACGTATTCGTCTCAAGCTGGTGATAAAACCGAGTCATTTGATAAATTGATTGTTGCGGTTGGACGCAGGCCTTTCACAGATAGCCTTCTGGCTGATGGGTGTGGTGTGAATCAGGATGAGCGGGGATTTATTGAAGTTAATGATGTTTGTGAAACTGCAATTCCAGGAGTTTACGCCATTGGTGATGTTGTTCGTGGTCCGATGCTTGCCCATAAAGGTTCAGAAGAAGGTGTGATGGTTGCTGAGCGTATTGCAGGTAAGCATGCTGAGGTGAACTATGACACTGTACCTTCTGTTATTTATACCCATCCAGAGGTCGCATGGGTTGGCAAGACTGAGGAACAATTGAAGCAAGAGGGTGTTGCTTATAACGTGGGTATTTTCCCATTCGCAGCATCCGGTCGAGCAATGGCCGCGAATGAAACTGCGGGCATGGTGAAAATGCTTGCTGACGAATCTACAGACCGCATTTTGGGTGTGCACATAGTTGGCCCCGCGGCTGGTGACATGGTCGCTCAAGCGGTGATCGCTATGGAATTCGGTGCATCAGCTGAAGATATTGCGATGACGATGTTCGCGCATCCGACGGTTTCAGAGGCACTTCACGAAGCAGCCTTGGCGGTTCATGGACATGCAATTCATATAGCAAATAAGCGTAAACGTGCTTAGTTGCAGTGCTGGGGTTGGTTAAGCCAACACTAGTTTACGACGTTGCCGGTAAATTGCCGGCGTTTTATTAGTCCGAAAAAAAGTGACGTAAAGTTATGAATCTCCATGAATATCAGGGCAAAGCCTTGTTCCGCGAATACGGGTTACCAGTCTCTGACGGGGTGGCTTGCGATAACACAAATGAGGTTCTTGCGGCTGCAAAGAAAATTGGTGGCAATGCTTGGGTAGTCAAGGCCCAGGTTCATGCGGGTGGGCGCGGTAAATCAGGTGGCGTCAAGTTGGTCAAAACAGAAGCGGAAATTCGCGAGTTTTGTGATCGTCACATAGGTAATCGGTTGGTCACTTATCAAACAGATGCTAAGGGTCAGCCGGTATCAAAAATCTTGATTGAAACATGTTCTGATATTGCTAATGAGTTGTATCTGGGTGCTGTTATTGACAGGTCTTCCCGGCGAATCGTTTTTATGGCCTCTACTGAGGGAGGCGTTGAAATTGAAAAAGTAGCTCACGAGACTCCTGAAAAGATTTTGAAGGCTGCAATTAATCCATTGGTCGGCGCGCAGCCCTACCAGGCTCGAGAAATTGGTTTCAAACTTGGTCTTAATCCAATTCAAATAAAGCAGTTCACTCAAATTTTTCTTGGGCTCGCTAAACTATTCGACGAGAAAGACGTTGCCCTGATTGAAGTTAACCCGCTTGTGATTACTGGTGAAGGAGACCTGCATTGCTTGGACGCAAAGGTCGTTATTGATTCCAATGCGTTGTATCGGCATCCAGAGCTTGTTGCGATGCATGATCCATCACAAGATGACGAGCGTGAGGCTCAGGCTGCAAAGTGGGATCTTAACTACGTTGCGTTAGATGGCGACATTGGTTGCATGGTGAATGGTGCTGGCCTTGCGATGGGCACGATGGATACGGTTCAATTATATGGAGGCAGTCCTGCAAACTTTCTCGATGTTGGTGGTGGTGCCACTAAGGAGCGAGTCGCTGAAGCTTTTAAAATCATCCTCTCCGACGAAAATGTAAAAGCAGTCTTCGTGAATATTTTCGGTGGCATTGTCCG
>TARA_B110000305_G_scaffold202113_1_pt1 | contig 15020 bp, 15 predicted proteins | sample TARA_B110000305 | Tara Oceans TARA_B110000305 (sample SAMEA4397930) | marine metagenome | biome: Polar Biome; feature: [SRF] surface water layer (ENVO:00010504); material: water (ENVO:00002006), including particulate matter (ENVO:01000060) such as... | depth 5 m | reverse complement strand
TTTTTTTAAGCTTGGTTAATAAAATCTTCACCAATTTTTATATCTGATTTGAGCGTTTCTAGTGCCGCATTAAGTGTCTTTTCTTCAAACACTGATATATCACCAAAACTTAGTATTTTCTCAACACCATTTTTACCCAAAAGAACTGGTTGTGCAAAAAATCGAGCCATATCCCCCGAACCTTCAACATAGGTACACTCGATAACATTTTTTTCACCATTAAGAGCACGAACTAGCGACAAGCCAAACTTTGCAGCTGCCTGTCCCATCGACAATGTCGCTGAGCCACCGCCTGCTTTTGCCTCAACAACTTCAGTTCCAGCATTTTGAATACGGGTCGTCATTGCGGACGCGCTAGCCTCATCAAATTTAAACCCTGACTGTGATAAGAGAGGAAGTATCGTAATACCCGAGTGACCACCAATTACTGGAACACTTACATCTTCTGGCTTAACACCATTTACTTCAGCCACAAAAGTACTAGAACGAATAATGTCCAAAGTAGTTATACCAAATAAATGGGCTGGATCATAAACGCCCTTTTTCTTAAGTACTTCTGCTGCTATTGCAACTGTTGTGTTTACTGGATTTGTAATAATTCCAATTAATGCAGTAGGGCAGGTATCTGCGCATGCTGAAACCAGATTTTTAACTATACTTGCATTAATTTTAAAAAGGTCTGATCGGTCCATTCCTGGCTTACGAGCAACACCGGCGGATATTAATACAATGTCAGCATCTTCTAGTGCAGGTGAAGGGTCTTCGCCGGCAAAACCTGAAACCTTAACTGCTGTAGGTATGTGACTCAAATCAGCTGCAACGCCTGGTGTTACAGGAGCAATATCATATAAAGATAGCTCGCTATCATTTGGTAATTGAGTTTTTAATAATAATGCTAACGCCTGACCAATTCCACCAGCAGCTCCTAATACGACAACCTTCATAACGTCTCCTAAATATATAAAAAAATTACTTTACGCTTACGCTAATAGCAAATTATTCATTGTAGCAATATTGCTAACTGAAATTTCTTTTGGGCAAACAGTTTCACAATGGCGGTGATTAGAGCAACTACCAAAACCTTCTTCTTCCATCTGGTTAATCATTCTACCTGCCCGAGTCTTACTTTCAATTTGGCCCTGCGGAAGTCTCTCAAAATGATTAATCTTTGCAGCCACAAATAAACTGGCCGAAGCGTTCGGACAGACTGCAACACAAGCGCCACAACCTATACAAGTTGCAGAATCAAATGCACAGTCTGCATCATCTTTATTCACTAACTGAGAGTTAGCCTCAGGAGCCGATCCAACGGTAACAGAAATAAATCCGCCAGACTGGATAATTCGATCAAAAGCTTCACGCTTGACTGCTAAATCTTTCATAATTGGAAAACTCTTTGCACGCCATGGCTCAATCCATAACTCTCTTTGATCAGCATAATCTCGCATGTATAACTGACAAGTAGTCGTAGCTTTCTTTTCGCCATGAGGATGGCCATTTATTACTAACGAACAAGTTCCGCAAATACCCTCTCTGCAATCATAATCAAAAACTACACAATCCTCACCTTTTTCAATTAAATTTTCATTTAAGTGATCAAGCATTTCTAAAAAAGAGGTGTCACTATCAATATTATCAACATGATAAGTTACAAAATCGCCACTACTGCTAGTGTTTTTTTGGCGCCAGATATGGAGTTTAAAATTCATTTATAGTCCCTATATGTTGGCTTAATAAATTCAAAATTTAGCTCTTCTTTATGGAGCTTAGGACTACTTTCATTAAACTCCCAGGCAGCCACATAACCGTAGTTATTATCATCCCTCATAGCATCACCACTCTCAGCAAGGTATTCAAGTCGAGCATGAGCACCACAAGACTCTTCACGATCAAGCGCATCTATACACATTAGATGCCCAAGCTCAATAAAATCCGCAACTCTGCCAGCCTTTTCTAAGGTTTGATTAAAATCAGTATCTTTTCCGGTAACTTTAATATGAGTCCAAAAGTCTTGTTTCATTTTTTCAATTAAATCCACAGCATCTTCAAGCCCTTTTTTATCTCTTGCCATGCCACATGCAGCCCACAAAATACTACCTACTTTTCTATGGTAATAGTCAGGAGAATGTTTAGGTTTTGGAGCATTCATTAACTTATCTATTCGACTTTTGACTGAATTAATTGAGGCCAAAACCTCAGGATGGTCATTGTTTACTTGTTCAAACTCACCACGCGCTAAATAGTTAGCTACAGTTTGTGGCGCAATGAAATATCCATCTGCCAATCCTTGCATTAATGCGGAGGCACCTAAGCGATTTGCACCGTGATCAGAAAAGTTAGCTTCGCCACAAGCAAATAACCCATCAATCGTAGTCATTAAATTGTAGTCAACCCATAAACCACCCATTGTGTAATGAGGAGCAGGATAAATCTTCATTGGAACTTCGTATGGGTTTTCACCAGTAATACTTTTATACATGTCAAACAAATTACCATATTTTTCTTTAACTTTATCAATACCCATTTTTTCAATTACTGATGAAAAATCAAGGTAGACACCGAGCCTCTGATCATTAATAATTGAGCCAACACCACGCCCCTCATCACAAATACCTTTAAGCGCCCTAGAGGCGATATCTCTAGGAACCAAGTTTGCAAATGCAGGATACATACGCTCCAAAAAGTAGTCTCGATCTTCCTCAGAAATATCAGTCGGACTCTTGTCACAATCTTCAGTATTTTTTGGGGCCCATATTCGCCCATCATTTCTTAAAGACTCACTCATTAGAGTTAATTTAGATTGACTATCACCCGTTGGTGGGACACAGGTTGGATGAATTTGAGTAAAGCTTGGATTTGCAAAGTAAGCTCCATTTTTATGCGCTCTCCAAGTTGCAGATGTATTACAACCTTTTGCATTAGTAGATAGGAAGTATGCATTACTATAGCCACCAGTACACATCACAACACAATCTGCAACATGTGATGAAATTTCACCCGTTATTAAGTCCCTTACAACAACACCTCTGGCTTTCCCATCAATTATAATGACCTCAAGCATTTCAGACCTAGATGTATGCTTTACCCTTCCAGATGCTATTTCTTTGCTCATCGATGCGTAAGCGCCCAGTAAGAGTTGCTGTCCAGTTTGACCACGCGCATAAAAAGTTCGAGATACTTGAGTTCCACCAAACGACCTATTTGCTAAATATCCACTATATTCTCTTGCAAAAGGAACCCCTTGAGAAACTGCCTGATCGATGATATTACAACTTAATTGTGCCAAACGATATATATTTGATTCCCTTGCACGGAAATCACCACCCTTAATTGTGTCATAGAAGAGTCTCCAAGTACTGTCTCCATCATTTTGGTAATTTTTGCTAGCATTAACACCGCCTTGAGCTGCAATTGAATGAGCCCTTCTAGGGCTATCATTGTAGCAAAATGACTGGACATTGTATCCAGCTTCACCTAAGGTTGCGCACAAAGATGCGCCAGCAAGCCCAGTACCAATAACGATAATATTATATTTTTTTCTATTTTGAGGTGCAATAAGAGACAGCTCAAATTTATGCTTCTCCCATCTTTCCTCTAATGGTCCAGTCGGAACGTTTGGATTAAATTTTTGCATACAAAATACCTAATGGAATTGAAGCATAACCAGCCATAATTACAAACACAACTATAGATGCTAGACCCTTGTGTTGTTTGCTGGAAACACCTAAAGTTTGAAAAACATTGGATAGACCATGTTGTAAGTGGGTTGATATGGCAATCATTCCAAGTCCATAAATAGCCCACATAATAGGTCTATTAAAAATTAATTGGATTTCAGAATATAAATCAACCGTATTTATTGAAAATATTTGGATACTATGGGTAATTATAAAAATAAGAATAATAGAAGCACCAGACCAAGCAACTATCCTAGGAACAGCTTTAGGATATGGTCTTTTATAGCTATCTCCTGAACTAATATTATTTGCTAATTGCCTTGAAATCGCAGTAATGACATGAAAAACAATTGTTAAAAATAGTAACGTGAGCAATACTGGAGAGAAAACTGAGTTATTAAACCAAAGATAAAAAGCTGTAAAAGTTGACTCACCGGCATGAAAAGTCAGCGCGGCTAGAAGATAAAATATTAGGAAGAAGAACCAAAATAAGCCCGCTATTGCCATCATTTTTTTAAGGCGCACCGTATTATTTTTAATAGATTTCATCGAATTCTTCATGTGATTTAATTAGTGAGCAGAGATGCTTATCTCCCTCTATGACGCATTTTATTGAATTTTGATAAATTTTACGGAAGCTTTTATTGTTCACCGAATAACAATTTAACCTTTTAATAGTTCTATATTATATTTTAACTGAGCGGCAATTTTAGCCTTAAATAACGTGTGTATAAGTGTTTTTTATATGATGAATTATTAACTATTATGAAACACTTTATAATTTAAAAAAATATTATTAGTCTTTGCAAATCATCAAATATTTAGATATGTTTCTAATGAGTCATCTAGCGCATCGAGCCAAGGAGTGTGGTGAGATGGAGACTGAGTTCCAGTCATCAAAGATGCATGAGATTTATCTCTAAACGTCATAATTCCGTCTTTTTTATTATGCTTCCAATCCATAAACGTCCGATTTACTCCCTTGATATCAAAATTGGGATAATCAGTTTCATCAATTAACATTTGCGTATAAGCTCCCTGAAAGTCAATTGCATAAGCAGCATCATCTTGAGCAGTTTCACGTTCATGCCATTCAAGGGTGTGTTCTTTCATAAACGTAGTCGAGGGCAGTTCTATTTTTTCTTGAATAATATCTCTGGCATACCAAGCCTGAGCATCAAACATATTAAAGGTATACCATTGGTCCTGCATACCTAAGTACATAAGCTTTGGATTTTTCTCCCAAACAACCCCTTTAAATAACCCTAGTGGATAGAGGATATTATTTGTTTTTAAGCGCAGTGAATCTGCCATGAAAGGGAAATGATGAATGTATCCAGTGCACAATATAATGGAATCAACATCTTTAGTACTTCCATCTGCAAAATGAGCTGTATTACCTAAAACCTTAATTAGTGCAGGCTTTTCTTCCCAATTTTCTGGCCATTCAAACCCCATTGGGGCGGAACGGTAAGAGCTCGTAATTGACTTTGCTCCATACTTATAGCATTGTGATCCAATATCTTCAGCAGAATAACTACTCCCAACTATCAAAACATCTTGGTTTTCAAATTCTAGTGCATCTCTAAAGTCATGGGCATGCAGTATTCTTCCATTAAAATCATTAAACCCTTCATAGCTTGGTATATTAGGAGTTGAGAAGTGCCCAGAAGCAACAATGACATAATCAAATTCCTCAGAATAGACCTTGTCTTCAATAAGGTTACAAGCACTCAAAGTAAATAATTCAGTCTCCTCATCATACTCGACGCCTCGAACCGCCGTACTAAACCTAATTTTTTCCCTAACATTGGCCTTTTCAACTCGTCCTTGGATATAATCAAACAAAACTTCTCTTGGTGGAAAAGAGGCTATTGCATGACCAAAGTGCTCCTCGAAGTAATAATCTGCAAACTCTAAACACTCTTTAGGCCCATTTGACCAAAGGTAGCGATACATGCTTCCATGAGCACTTTCGCCATACTTATCAAGCCCTGTCCTCCAGCTATAATTCCATAGACCTCCCCAGTTATCTTGCTTTTCAAAACAAATAATTTCTGGAATATCTTCACCTTTCTCTTCAGATGCTTTAAAGGCTCTGAGCTGAGCAAGACCGCTTGGACCAGCCCCTATAATTGCTACCTTTTTATTCATGAGACTTCCTTTATTAAATGAATTTAAGAATTGACATCATAATAACAAAAAAAAGAAACCAAAATCTAACAAAAGTTTGAATAGATTTTTGTGGTTATTAATGGTATTTAATGGTATAAAATGGATTTATGTTTCGTGGAATTCACTTATTATCGATTGATGTCAAAGGGAGAGTAAAAATCCCTATTCGCCACCAAGATCAGCTCGTCAAAATTTGTTCTGGAAAAATGATCTTGAGTATTCATCCTGATGATTCGTGTTTGACTCTATATCCCCTTCCATATTGGGAGAATCTTGAGAGAAAAATTAGCGAACTTCCCTCTTTAAATATTCACTCAAAGAAACTATCTAGAAAACTTATCGGACATGCTTATGAATGCAGTCTAGACAAAATTGGAAGAATATTAATCCCAGGCTTTCATAAAAGCCATGCTCAGCTTACAAGTAAAGCAATTTTAAGTGGTCGCGGGATGAGCTTTGAAATTTGGGATGAGAAAGCATGGAAAGATCAACTTGAAAAGCTTGAGAGATTAAGTAGTCAAATAGAAATACCTGAAGAAATTTTGAAACTATCAATCTAAAGTGTTTAATCAAATAAGAAAATTGAACTAATGATAGATTCAAATCATCATGAATCAGTTCTTTTTAATGAATCTATTGAAGGACTTAATATTAAAGCTAATGGCATCTATGTTGATGCAACCTTAGGAAGATGTGGCCATTCTAGTGAGATATTAAAAAATCTAGGTAGCTCCGGAAGGCTAATTGGCCTAGATCAAGATGTAGATGCTATAGAGTTTGCAAAATCAAATATAACTGACTCACGCTTAACAACAATCCATACTAACTTTTCAAATCTAAATGAACACCTTATACAATTAAAGTTGCTTGGAAAGGTGGATGGCATATTTATGGACCTAGGTATTTCATCACCTCAAGTTGATAATGCTGAAAGAGGCTTTAGCTTCAATAAAGACGGGATGCTTGATATGAGAATGGATCAAACGCAATCTGTTACTGCTGCAAGCTGGTTAAGAGATAGTAGTCAGGAAGAAATTGCAAATACTCTTTATCATTATGGCGAAGAAAAAAGAAGTAGAATTATTGCATCAACCATTAAAGAATACCAAAAAACTCATAACCTCAATTCAACAATTGAACTAGCAAATTTGATTTCTACTGTTGTAAGGCCTGGCAAAAAAAAACACCCAGCAACCAGAACATTTCAAGCCATCAGAATTGCAATTAACGATGAATTAAAAACCCTTACTAAAGTTCTTGGCCAATCTATTGAAGCATTATCACCAGGTGGGAGGCTTGCAGTTATTTCCTTCCATTCAATTGAAGACAGGATTGTGAAGCAATTTATCCAAAAACACTCTCGTCCAAAACAACTTCCCAAAGGCCTTCCAATTATTGGCAATAATAGTAATGAATGTCTGCTTAAAGACCTAGGCAAAATTAAACCATCTGATAATGAAATAAAAATAAACAGAAGGTCTCGAAGCGCAATACTTCGTGTGGCTGAAAAATGCTAGCACTAATTAAAAATAAATTAATAATCAATACAATATTAATTATTGCAATAATTTTAATTTCAGTACTAAGCATTCATTGGCACAATGAAATGTTCAAACTCCATAAACAGGAAAATATTGTCAAAACCACGCATGAGCGAATTAATGCATTAAATAGACAACTAAGAATGCAATACTCAGAACTTCAAAGTGGCATCATGATTTATGAAAAAGCCAGAAATGAACTGAGGATGATTAAGCCTCCTAAAGAAAAAATACAGGGTGTCTCTATATGAAGATAGCACGCGTTCAGGGCTATAGAAACAGGCAAGCCTTAGTAAAAATTTGCTTTGTAGTAATTGTAGCAATTTTTGTCTACAGAGCTTTTGGCATTGGTGATATCAATGCAAACAATATGCAATTAAAGCTCAAGGCTTCAAACAACTCTGAGAGGATCATTATTGAAAAACCCATAAGAGGAAGCATTCTAGACAGAAATAATAATCTTCTTGCAATTAGCCTTATTCACAAAAAAATCAATCTTGACCCAATGATTCTTCAAGATACTTTTCTTGATCCTTTAGCTGAAGCATTAAATATTTCTAAAGATGAGTTTAGGGAGAACATATTAGAAAAAAGAAAGAATAAGAGAAAATATTATATTGTCAAAGAAAAGCTGAGAGTCAATGATGTCATTCTTAGTAATATTGCTGAACTCAAAAAAAAGATAATGGAGGTTTGTACTAAAGAAATTAAATTACCTTCATTCAGCTTACTTGATAAAGGCAAATCTCTAATTGGCCTAAAACCAAGCATAAAAAAAGCAGTAGAGAAAGAAAACTGTACTCCACAATCAATTGCTGGTGTTGCAGTAGAATCTAGCGACTTTAGGTACTATCCAAAGATGGACTCTATAGCCCCACTTCTTGGAAAAATAAACATCGAAAATGTTGGAGTTTTTGGTATTGAGTCAGAATATGATCAAGATTTAGCTGGTAACAAAGGCATTAAAAGGCTTGCAGATAATAAAAGTAATTCCAACATTTATCATGACGCAGAACTAATCGAAGCCTTTCAAGAGGGATCAAACATTAAATTAACTATAGACTCAGATATTCAGTTTCATACTTATAATGCCCTTAAAGAGCAAGCAGAATTTCATGAGGCAGACTCTGCTGCCGCAATTGTATTATCTCCAAATGGAGAGATATTAGCTCTTGCAAATTATCCATCTACCAATCCAAATAACCTTCAAAACTATCGTCCTGATGATTATCGCAATCGTGTTTTCGAAGATAAAACTGAACCTGGCTCTACTATGAAGCCTTTCACAATGCTGTTAGCCTTAGACAAGGGAGTAATAACAGCACTGGATGATGAATTAATAGATGTAACAAAACGAATAGGAAACCAAAAACCTGACAATAAGTATTTTGAAATGACTATTCAAGCAATTCTTGAAAAATCGCACAACTTAGGAACTGTAAATGTCTCCGAAAGACTTAAAAATGAAGATTATTACATTACTTGGGAAAAGCTGGGTTTTGGAAAATCACTCGGGATTATGCCAAGAACTGAAAATCCTGGAGTTTTAAAACACTTCAGCAGTTGGGGCTTAGCTGATAAAAGAGCTCTTTCATATGGATATGGCCCGATGAACTTAAATCTGGCTCAGCTTGCGCGTGCTTATCTTGTTTTTGCCAACGATGGAGCAATACCAAAACTAAGGATTTTTAAAGACGATAATAAGCCTAATAATTTACAGCAAATCTTTACGCCTAGTTCAACCAAAAGAATCGCTGAAATACTTGACTCAGTTGCATCAGATGCTGGCTCAGGTTATCGGGCAGTTATTGATGGGTACTCAGTTGCTGGAAAAACAGGCACAGCCGAAATGGTTGTTGACGGAAAATATGATAAAAAAGGAGCGCAGAGGACATACTTTGTCGGTTTTTCACCAGTAGAAAACCCAAAGTACATCCTTGCTGTGAGGATAGATTACCCAAAAAAATGTTTTTATTGGAACAACTTAAATAGAAAAATTAGCTGTGAAGGCTCTAATTCAGCGGCTATTGCCTTTCAAAAAACAATGAAAAGGATACTAATTAACGACCCAGAAATTAAATCATCGCTTGGGGGTTAAGATTTTTTTTTAGAGATAGTATTAACTTTTCCCTTCATGATACTTTCCATCACAAGCTTTTCTTCATCATGAGTCTTAGCAGAAAGGATTGAGGCTTTTGTAGTTTTTCTTTCGTAGTATTTTTCTGCAGCAGTCAAAGTGAAACCAAACTCTTCTTTAGCTTCGAATTCACTTAAAAAAGGCTCCATTAAACTCAGCTCCATTAAGCGAGCATATATTCTATCTTTTGACTTATATGGCTTCATCAAGCCATCTTTAGATAGGTCAGTTTCAAACTGTGCATACCTAACCAATTCAACCAAAACTTCAGACTTAGGTAAATTTCTGACGCGCTCCTCAATTACACTAGAGGTTTCTGGATCATTCACAATTGAAGGGTAATTAATAACACATGAAATCATTCTAGACATAAGGCTTTTCATACTTGAAGAACCAGATGCGTTAACCTTCTTTTGAAAAGACTTAAAAGGAGGCTCTTGCTGATGATAATCATCAGCATTAAATGATCGCGTCTCATCGACAACACTTTGCTCCATTGCTTTTTCAACTTGCTCGATATTCTGACCAATAGTTTGAGCAACACCTTCTATTAATTGTTGACGGTATATTGGGTAAGTAACTAAGTTAATTAAGGCCGCAGCTTTTTCTAAAAATAAAGTTTTCCCTTCTATAGTATTAAAAGGAACCTCAGCCTTTATATGATCAAATAAAAAATTTGAAAGAGTTTGAGAATCATCCACCCTCTTTAAAAAAGATTTGGCTGACTCACGCTTTATTATGGAGTCTGGATCCTCCCCATCTGGTAATATTAAAAACTTGATAAGTAATCCCGCAGTGATTACTGGTAAAGAAATTTTTAAAGCTTTCCATGCTGCGTCGCGCCCAGCTTTATCACCATCAAAACAAAAGACAATTGTCTCTGCTGAGCGAGATAAAGTTTGAAGATGGGTTGGTGTTGTTGCAGTTCCAAGAGTTGCTACAACGTTGGTTATGTCTTGCTGGTGAAGCGCAACAACATCCATATAACCTTCAACAACTATAATACAATCAATACGCCGACTATGTTTTCTACAATGATAAAGACCGTAGAGTTCTTTTGATTTTGAAAATAAAGGAGTTTCAGGTGAGTTTAGATACTTTGGATTATCTTTACTTGATAAAACTCTTCCACCAAAGCCAATTACATTTCCCTTGGTATTATGAATAGGAAACATTAATCGATCACGAAATCGATCATAGAAGTCGTTTTTTTTATCTTTTTTTGGAACTAACATCCCCATTGAAACTAGGTCCTGAATAGCTTCATCATTATTTTTAAATTCATCATAAAGATTGGTCCAGCCAGGTGGCGCAAAACCTAGCTCAAACCTTTTAGCTATAGCACCGCTAATGCCTCGATCTTTAGCGTATTCAACTACCTTCTTTTTTGCTACAGACTGCTTTAACTGTCTTTGATAGAACTCACCAAGCTCTTTCATGAGTTTATTGAACCGCTCAAATCGCTTATCGATAGGCTTGGCAGTCTGATCATAAACAACCGAAACACCCGACTCCCCAGCTACAGCCTCAATAGCTTCAACGAAAGCCAAATGATCATACTTCATTACAAAATCAATAACACCACCACTCTCTCCACAGCCAAAGCAGTGATACATCTGTTTATTAGGAACAACTGTAAAGGAGGGTGTTTTTTCTTCGTGAAAAGGGCAGCAAGCCTTATAGTCCTTGCCCGCTTTTTTTAATGCGACCCTTTTATTAATTAAGCCAACAATATCTACCCTATTAGGCAAATCATTGATAAAATCTCTGTCAATAAACGGCATAATTTATATGTTAATCTTTAGTTTCATTTTATTTTTATTTTAATGTTAAACATCAAATTTATTCACCCTAAATTTTTTCCAACCTGGATTTTAATTTTGCTCATGCGACTTGGTGTGTTTATTCCTTTTAACGTCCAAGTATTTTTGGGTAAATTTATAGGCAGGATAATGCTCTCTTTCATGTCTAAGTTGCGCTCTATTGCCTACTCCAATATCTCACACTGTTTTCCAGGAAAGAAACAATCACAGGTTAACGACCTTGTTAAGCTGCACTTTGAGTCAATTGGCATTAGCCTATTTGAGACTGCCAATGCATACTACGGAAGTGATAAAAAAATCAGCAACTTATTAATTATTAAAAATAAACATTACTTAACAGATGCTATTAAACAAGAAGGTGGGGTTATTATACTTTGCGCTCACTTTATGCCGCTAATGCTTGGAAGTCGTGCACTCTTAATCAATCATAAAATTGCCAATATATATAGGCCTCAAAATAACGAGCTTTTTGATAAAGCCATGGTTAAGGGATACAAAAGAAATGGTGCGGTTATGATTAAAAGTACAGACACAAGATCAATCATAAAAGCAATAAACAATAGTCTACCAATTTGGTATGCCCCTGATCAAGATTTAGGTGTAAACAATAGCGTCTTTGCACCCCTCTTTGGAATCCAAACCGCAACCGCCTCAGCTACAGCAAGACTTGCTAAGGACGAGAAAACAAGAGTTATACCATATAGCTTTATTAGAACCAGTAGTGGCTACGAAATGTCTTTTGAAGAAGCGTTGATTGATTTTCCCTCTGGGGACGCAGTTAAGGATGCTACCACCACAAACAAGATACTTGAAAAACAAATTAGAAAGACGCCAGAACAATATTTATGGGTTCACCGAAAATTTAAAACAAGGCCTGAGGGAGCTGAAAACTTCTATAAATCTAATTAATAATATTTTATTAGAAATACAACAATTCAAAAAAATAGAGTATAATTCCGTTCTTAATTTTTGTCACATATACTGTTAATTATGTCTATCGATACACAAGCTATTATTAAAGAATATCAAAAAGATGCAACTGATACTGGGTCTGTTGATGTTCAAGTTGCTCTATTAACTGCAAGAATAAAGCACTTAACTGAACATTTTAAAACACACAAAAAAGATCATCATTCTAGAAGAGGTCTTTTACGTTTAGTCTCTCAACGTAAAAAGTTACTTACGTATGCTCGTAACAATGATGTCACAACTTATTCAAATTTAATTTCACGACTTGGCCTAAGAAAGTAAGAAAAAATTGTGAAATAAATTAAAGCCCCTATTTTGGGGCTTTTTTATTATTAGTAGCTTTAAAATAGGGCAATGGAACTTTCTTCAACTTATCAAAAAATATCTGAGCTGATTGAGCGATCTAGCACTTTAGCGAAGCATTTAGTACTGGATGAAAAAGTCGACCGCCTAGAGGAAGTGAAACGTGAATTAGAAAACCCAGAAATATGGTCAGACCAAGAAAAAGCCCAATCTTTAGGGAAAGAAAAAGTCGAGCTTGAAAATTTATGCAAAGCTTTTTCTCATTCCTCAAGTATTCTAGCTGATGCTTCAGAACTTCTCGAGATGGCTGAAGATGAAAATGATACAAATACAGTTAATGGCGTTATTTCTGATTTAAATGAAATAGAAAATATCATCGCGACATTTGAGTTTGAAAGAATGTTTAGTGGCGATATGGATAAAAATTCAGCTTACTTAGATATTCAATCAGGCTCTGGTGGAACAGAGGCCCAAGACTGGGCTGAAATGATTTTAAGGATGTACCTTAGATGGGGAGACAAACATAAGTTTAAAGTCAAGCTAATGGAAGTATCAGCTGGTGAAGTTGCAGGAATAAAATCAGCAACTATTCACTTTGATGGTGACTACGCATTTGGATGGTTAAGAAGTGAAATAGGAATACACAGGCTGGTAAGAAAGTCTCCGTATAATGCAAATGGTAAAAGGCACACCTCATTCTCATCTGTCTTTGTTTCACCTGAGATTGATGATAATATTGAAATTGATATTAATCCCTCAGATCTTAGGATAGATACATATCGCGCATCTGGGGCAGGTGGACAACATGTTAATAAAACAGAATCTGCAGTTAGAATTACTCACTTACCGTCATCTACAGTCGTACAGTGTCAGGATGGAAGATCCCAACACGCAAACAAAGATCAGGCAATGAAGCAACTAAAGTCAAAACTTTATGAACTAGAAATGCAAAAAAGAAATAGCGAAAAACAGGATGTAGAAGATTTAAAATCTGACATCGGGTGGGGACACCAAATTCGTTCGTATGTCCTGGACCAATCTCGGATTAAGGACTTAAGAACAGGTGTTGAAAGCAGTAATACTCAAGACGTTCTTGATGGCAATTTAGATCAATTTATCGTGGCAAGCCTTAAAGCTGGGCTATAAAAATATATCTTTATTATAGGGATATGCATTGGTAAAATTGTTTATAAAAAATAGGGCCAAAGAATGAAACCTTTAGATAAAATTCAATTTAATGAAAATGGACTAATCCCTGTAATAGTTCAGGATTTTTCATCTAATGAAATACTCATGATGGCCTGGATGAATAAAAAAGCCCTTTCTATGAGTGTCTCCACTAAACAAGCAGTTTACTTTTCAAGATCGAGAAAAAAACTTTGGTTTAAAGGAGAAGAATCTGGAAATAGTCAGGAGATTGTTGAAATTTATACTGATTGTGATCATGACGTTGTCCTACTTAAAGTCAACCAAAATGGTGGTATATCCTGTCATACAGGTAGAGCTAATTGTTTTTTTAATAAGCTTGAAAACAATGAATGGAAGCTAGCCTCTGAAGTCATTAAGGATCCAAAAGAGATCTATGGATAACATACTGCTAGCACTTGAAAAGATACTTGAAGAGCGAAAATTATCCTCAGAAGACAAATCTTACGTTTCTTCTTTATATGGCCAGGGAACCAAAAAAATATTAGAAAAGATTGCTGAAGAATCAAATGAAGTTATTCAGGCTGTCAACAAGGAAGGGAAAGATCAGGTCATACATGAAGTTGCAGATCTCTGGTTCCACTTGCTTGTCTTATTGCGACATGAAAATATTAAAGTTGAAGAGGTTGAGTTGGAATTAGCTAAACGATTTGGAATATCAGGACATAAAGAAAAAGCTTCTAGAAATAAATAACCTAGTAAACACCTAACCCAGAAGCTCTATTGCGCTAATAACTCCATCAGCAACATCAGTTATTCTTTTATTTTTGTCCATTGCCATTTTTCTAAGTGATTGATAGGCCTCATCTTCAGTAATTTTTTTATGCTTCATTAATAAACCTTTAGCTTTTTCAATCGACTTTCTTTCAGCCAGCTGGCTTCGAGTCGCATCTAGTTCATCTTTGAGGGCTTGAAACTCCCTAAAACGGGCAATTGCAACATCTATTATAGGTTGCACTCTTTTCTCTTCTAAGCCATCAACGATATAGGCATTAACGCCTGACTTAATAGCAGTTCCTGCCATGTGATCTTCTGAAGTTTCAGTAAACATAACAATTGGCTTAGGTTTTGTTTTATTAACATCTCTTAGGTTTGCAAAAACAGCTTCATCAGGAATATCTGCATTAACAATGACAACATCTGCATGGGTAATTTCGTTACTAGTGGCAAGATTTTCACTTCCCTCTAA
>TARA_B110000305_G_scaffold108588_1_pt1 | contig 15176 bp, 13 predicted proteins | sample TARA_B110000305 | Tara Oceans TARA_B110000305 (sample SAMEA4397930) | marine metagenome | biome: Polar Biome; feature: [SRF] surface water layer (ENVO:00010504); material: water (ENVO:00002006), including particulate matter (ENVO:01000060) such as... | depth 5 m | reverse complement strand
CAAGGTCTAAGAAGAATGGATCTTGTTATCAAGAAAACGAAACTGTCAAATCAGAACACGATAGAAGGATTCATTGTATTTGAATTGTTAGATACTTATGGCTTCCCTGTTGATTTAACGTCGTTGATTGCAAGAGAAAACGATCTTGAGATTGATGAAAAAGGATTTGAAGAAGAACTCGAAAAGCAAAAAACGAGATCTCGCGCTGCAACTGCAATCGAAACGGATGATTGGATTGAGCTTCGTGAAGACAACGTTGAAGAGTTTGTTGGATACGACAACCTTTCTACACAAGTGAAGATTGTGAAGTACCGTAAGGTCTCTCAAAAGAAAAAAGAATTCTATCAAGTGGTTTTTAACCTGACTCCATTCTACCCTGAAGGTGGTGGACAAGCTGGTGACACTGGATATATAGAAGACGAAGGGAAGAAATATTCAATCTTCGATACAAAAAAGGAAAATGGTCTTATTGTTCATTTAATGACCGAACTTCCGTCTGACATCAACGCAACTTTTGAAGGTGTTGTCGGGAAACAAAAAAGATTTGCTTCTGCTTACAACCACTCTGCTACTCACTTATTGCATCATGCGCTAAGAAAAGTATTGGGAGAGCACGTTGAGCAAAAAGGGTCATTGGTAAATTCAGATTATTTACGATTTGACTTCTCTCACTTTTCTAAAGTAACGGATGAAGAGTTGGCACAGGTGCAGGAAATGGTATCAGCAAACATCCATGCAAACTTGAAGTTAGAAGAGAAAAGAAACGCTCCAATGGAAGTGGCTCAAGAAATGGGCGCGATGGCTTTATTTGGAGAAAAATATGGCGATACTGTTCGTGTAATCAAATTTGGCGATTCAGTAGAATTGTGCGGAGGAACACACGTTCAAGCAACGGGTGAAATTGGTTTATTTATTATTACAACAGAAACTGCAGTCGCTTCCGGGATTCGTCGAATTGAAGCAATTACATCAAAAAAAGCGGAACAGTTTTATTCTAGCAAAGCAAATACGCTTGATGAAATTAGTAACACACTCAAGAGCCCAAAAGATATTTTGAAAGCTGTGAACGATCTCATTACAAAGAACAAGGAGCTTTGCAAAGAACTAGATCAATTCCAAAAGGAAAAAGCGAAGTCGATGAAGCTTCATCTAAAAACGCATATCGCGCCCTATAATGGCGTTAACCTTTTAAGTGAAATTATTGATTTGGATGGCGCATCGATTCAAGACATTTTATTCCAATTAAAAGGGGAAGTAAAAGACTTCGTTGGGATAATTGGAGGAAAAGAAGGCGACAAATGTACTTTAAGTATTATTGCTTCAGATAATATAGTTGCTGATAAAGACTTCAATGCTGGAACGATCATTCGTGAAGTATCAAAACACATCCAAGGTGGTGGTGGCGGACAAGCTGCTTTTGCTAAGGCTGGAGGTAAAAACGCTGGTGGACTTGCAGCTGCGCTTGAAGCTGTAAAGAAGAATTTATAAATCCTTAGCTGGATTCATTGTTAATCACTAGACTAAAGCTTATTCAGCCTTGCCTAAGCGTTTCTTTAGCATTTTCACGCCGTTGTGGACATAATTAATGGTCTCTGGTTCTAACCTGAGGAAATAGATCGGCGCAACGAATAGCACAGCGAAAATGGCGCAATCAAATGACATTTGAACCCATTGGTTTACAAACACATCCCCAACGAGAGCACCTAAAATCATTGTTAAAACCCCTAGTGAGAGCACAAATATTTGATTTAATTGGAAAGGATGGATCTTATAAACAAACCAAACAAAAAGCAATCGTCCTAAATTATAACATACCATGGCAACACCTGTTGAAATGGCTGCTCCAGAAATGCCCCATAAAGGAATTAACAACAAGTTAAGTACAAATACAGTGATTACCATTAGTGCAGTAAAAAGAACGTCGTATTTGTATTTTTTTGATGTTGAAAATATTGACCCATTCAAGCCCCCGATCATATCAGTTACGCGCCCTATCATTAGGAAAAAGAACACCCATTTCCCATCAGCGAATTCAGGCCGTAAAAAAGAAAATATCAAGTCAATATTTAACCAAACAAAAGCAAAAGATCCGATCCCAGTGACCAATCCTACGGAACTGACCTTTCTATACAGCTCCTTCATCTTGTCTAATTCTCGATGTTTCCAGTAATCAGCGACTAACGGTGAACTAATTCTCAAAATTGATTTATAAGGGATCTGAAGGGCACTAATCAAAAATATCGTTGTTGCATAAACCCCAGTTGGCCCTAATCCACAATATTGAGCGATCATTAATACATCCAATGAATTCACTAATGTTGTGCCTAATGAATTCACATAATTAAATGCAGAAAATTGAACCAGTATTCGTCTAAACTTTCTTTTAACAACGATAGTTTTTGGCGCTAAATTTAACTCACGCATTTTAAACAAATAAAAGAAAAGGATCAACACGGGAACAGTATACGATAGGCTGTACGCAACAACGAAGAAATAGAAGTCAATTTGTCCTATCCACATTAGTAAAAGAAGAACTGTTGTTAACACTCGCAAAACAATATCCCAGGCAAAAACAGAAACTATAGTCTTATAAAATGATCTTAAATAAACTTCAAGAGTTACGTAAAAAAGTGAAGCAATTCCGATGGGAATAAACCAAAAATAATAGTCTAAAAACATCTTCGACTGACTGGCAAAACTATCCTCAACTGTCTCTCTTAGAAGTAGAGAAAGAAGAGTAAATAGTATCGCTCCTGATGTTACGGCCATCAGCATTAGAGGCAGAAAACCTCCATGATTGTTCTCGTTATTTTTAAAGAATGGAAAAAATCTCCAAATTGTAAACCTAGTTCCCAGTCCGGAAAACTGAGCGAATAATGCTCCTAATGAAACCAACAAACTGACGAGTCCAATTTGCGGGGTATTTAGAATAAGTAAAAACAAAATTACTTTATTCAAATAGCCCAAAATCATTCCTGTGTAAGAAATAACCATTGTTCGAAACCCTTCTTTTTGAACTATTCCCATATTGTCAAAACAAATATAACTGATCAGCAGCTAGTTCCTAATTAATTTTATTAATTAATTCTAAATGTTCTAGCGCTGATCCAAACAAAATCAAGTCTTTTCTAACAACGTAAAAAAGGAATTTCTTAGTATATTTTATCTATCTTTCGAGCCGTAAAAAGCATCTGAAATTATAGCAGTTTTAAAATGAAAAAAGTCCTAATTATTGCATACGGCTGGCCACCTGCGGGAGGGGTTGGAGTACTGAGGTCTCTTAAGATTGCTAAATATTTACGTGAATTTGGCTGGGAGCCAATTATTTTGACAGCTGAGAATCCTTCATATCAATTTTTGGATTACGAGAATGTCAAAGACGTCCCAGAAGGAATAGAAGTTCATAAAGTTCCAATTTTTGAGCCCATCAATATGTTCAAGAAGTTAACCGGTAGAAAGAAAGAACTTCCTCTTCAAAATATAGCTACAAATTCAACGAAGAAAAGGTCATTTCTTGACAAATTTGGGATGTGGGCACGCGGTAACTTTTTTATTCCAGACGCTCGAAGCAAATGGATCAAGCCATGCGTTAAATACATGGACAAATACCTCGAAACGAATCAAATAGACGCAATATTCACTGATGGACCTCCTCATACCAATACGGTAATTGGAATGCGACTTTCTCAAAAGCACAACATTCCTTGGTTGGCTGATTTTCAAGACCCATGGACACAGGTCGATTATTACTCGCAACTCTATATAGGAAAACGAGCTGATAGAATTCATAAAGCGTTGGAACAGGAGGTTTTTAATTCTTCAAAAAAAATCACGATTGCCAGCCCCTCTTGGAAGAAAGATCTCGAATCAATCGGGGCGAAGAATGTTGAAGTAATTTATTACGGATACGACGAACCTGATTTTAAAGAATTCAATGCTCAAAAAACAGATGACTTTGTAATTTTTCATGGCGGACTTTTGGGAGCTGATAGAAACCCAGAGACACTGATCAAGGTAATTCGTGAAGTCATTGATACACATCCTGAATATGGATCGAAAATAAAAATAAAACTTGCCGGTGAAGTAGACATTTCAGTCAATTCATCTCTGGAAAAATTTGGACTTCTTGAGAATGTTGAATTTATGGGAATGATTCCACGATCAGAAGTCATCAAAGAGTATGAGACAGCTTCTCTTCTTTTACTTCCGATTAACAAAGCGGATAATGCCGCTGGTCGAATTCCTGGTAAATTATTTGAAATGATGCGATCCAATAAGCCAATTCTTGTTCTTGGACCTGAAAACGGTGATGTTAAGGGCATTGTTGAAGCTAAGAAAAAGGGAACCTCTTTTGAATATGATAATGAAACGGCAATTCGAAGCTTTGTTCAGAAAGCGGTTTTAGAAAATGAAATTGAAGGATACGATGAATCAGTGTCTATCATTGAATTTTCGAATTTTGAGCTTTCAAAGAAAGTTGCTGGGTACTTAGATGAAATCACATAACCGCTGAAGAAGTCAACGTCTTAAGCGTAAGAACAAGCTGTAAATAAGTTTAAAAAGCGGCAGTGAGTTTCTTAATAGCCTCACAGGAAGCTTCTTAACAAAGCCTACCCTCTTATCTTCAATTATTAAATCAAGATATTTAATGAAATAAGGATTGTTCCGAATTTCTAGGATTACTTTTCGTTTTAAGGCCTTGTCTCCTTTGGTTTTTAAATGGCGATAAATCGTCGTTCCTGCACTCCATTCGTGCATGAGAAACTTGTATTCAATCGAAGTAGAGATGGCATTATAATCTTCGTTATCCATAAAATCACTTATAATGGCTAGCGTATCGCAAACCTCTATATCACGCTCATTTATTTTAAACATAATGCTGCCCTCTCGTCCTTGGCGATAATTGTAAAAATAATTTGGAACAGATGAAATTTTTGTAGTGAGAATGTGTGCTTGAAAGGTAAATGAAAAATCTTCAAATAAGGTCTTCTCAGGAAAAGACAAGCCATTAGAGAATATAAATTCTCGCAAATAAATACTTCTCACGCACATTGGTGTATATCTATTATGACTTAAAGCATCTTTGATTTCATCCCATCCATTTGCAAAAACTTTTGGCGACAATACAGAACTCTTAAGTTCACGGTCGCCGAATACTTCCTGGTATCCAAACTTGATTATCTCTGCGTGATTTTTCTCTATTTCTTTTGCTAAGACCTCAAACGCGTCTAATTCAAGCCAATCATCACTATCAAGAAAACTAATATAATCACCCGTTGCAACGGATATCCCAGTGTTTCTTGCACCACCGAGCCCTTTATTCTTTTCATGAATTACTGAAACGATCCTATCATCATTAGATTTATAGGAGTCAATTATTTTTTGACTTTTATCGGGAGTTTGATCATTTACAATTACAATCTCGATATTTTGATAAGATTGATTGATTACCGAATCTAGGCATTTTGGAAGAAATTCCTCAACATTGTATACTGGTATAATGACCGACATTTTCATCAGAATTCACAAACAATTTAAACCGACTTTAAAGGGAATTTAAGAATTTTTTTGCGCAATAACGCGAATCACCATTGGGTCCTCTGTTTTATATATAGCCAATCCTTTCGATTGAAGTTTGTAAATCACGTTAAAACCAACAGCTTCTATTCTACCTACAAAGTCTTCAAAATTTACAAATCTTCGGTAGTGATCAGTAACAAATGAATTGCCGTCTACTGCATCACCTTGACCAAATAATTCATCATGAACACTTCTTATTTCGATAAAGAACAAACCATTATCCTTCAAAGTATCATGTGCCCACTTCAATGTTTGAACTTCTTGTTCTTCATTTACTGAATGAAGTGTAAAACGAGAGTAAATTGAATCAGACGGATCCTTTTTTCCTAAAGCTGTAAAATCTCCATCTTCGAAAGAAATCGAATCGGATTTATACTTATCATTCAAGTAGTTGATTTCATTTTCGCATTGATCAAACGCAACAATGTTAACTCCAAACTTCTCAAAGAAAAGGCTATCACGACCATTTCCACATCCCAATTCGTATAAACTTCCACCGTTCTTTAAAAAAGGCACTACGAATCTCGCAAATGGAGATTCATCTACTGGATCTTGATTATTCTTATAATACTCTTCCCAATAATTTAAATAAGTATCCATGGTCTCAATAATTTATCATTTTGACTTTCTTGTCAATTATTTTTGAATTAAGAGCTGCATCTGGAGTATACCAATCTTTAATCTTAATGGTATAATCACCGTATGTATCTCTCAATCGCTGATCCGAATCTTTCGGGATGTTCACTTTATTTCCTTGCCAATCGATTGATTTAAAATCAACTGCCTTTGTATACAATTCTCTAACTAAATAATCACCCTTTACCTCCTCTGGAAAAAGATGACAATACATTTCGTCGTCACGCTTTGTAAAATAAAAAAGATCAAAGCTTACGCCATTTAGTTCATAGCTTTCTTCAATTCCATATGCTCCACCGTCTATTTCGAATTTTCGTGTCTTAACAAAACCATGTTTAACAAGCGCTTTCTCTATCTCTGGTGAGTAATCTGTAAGCATCACTCCTACGTCTATATCTGTATCGTGCTCAATTAATTTACCGTCACGAACAACTCCAAGGAGTGTTCCGAATTCGAGCCAAAAAAACAATCCAATTTCATCAAACGCAAGAGTTGCCGTTTTTAAAACATTATCTCCTTCTTTTTTGAAATTTCTGTTGGCAAAAAAGTACTGCAATTTATGCAAAACGGGAAGGTATAAAGGCTTTAAAACCTTCTTAATTTTCCAACCATCAGTACGCTTGCTTATATTTTTCAGTCCCCTCAATCCAATCCAATTAACAAGCGCGAAGATAAGACTTTCTTTTTCTAATCAAATTAAAATGAATCAATTAATCTAACTGAGATCATTAGCGTTTACGAGATGCTTACCGTACTCGTTAATCCTTATTGAAGAATCATCGCCATGCTGTGAAACGCGTTGTTCAACTGGCGGTAATTTCATATAATCACCATAAACGCGTGACAATAAATAATCGTAATTTATTGGGCCATTGAATTGAGTCTTTTCGAAGTCCAACATTTGAAGTGGGTAATATTTCTCCTTTTCGAAAACCAAGTGTCTCAATGTATGCACATTATAGAATGAAAGTTGACTCTCCCCTTTTTCGCTGACAATGAAAATATCCACAGCAACTCCTCTTTTACCGTCAAATGAAATAATTGAACTGAGGTCCATAACTTTAAAGAAACCAACATCCATTGGCATTAAGAGCAGATTATTTGGCAGTTGATACGACAATTTCATAAAAGCATTGAAATCGCTTTTAGTCATGAAAATATCAATATCATCATCCCAAGGAATAAATCCTTTGTGTCTCACTGCGCCCAATAAGGTTCCATAAGCTAGTGAAAAGTCAAAATCATTTTCTTTTGCCAATTCCTTTATGACATTGAGAATTCGAATTCCAATGTTCTTAACTTGTAAATCAACCGTTTCAACTGAATACCTTGTGTCCGGAACAAGAGCGTCTAAATCAATGGATCTACTTCCTTCTGATCTAATTTTTCTTATCCGTTTTACAAATGCTTTATTGTGAAAGGGCTTATATGCTCTTCTGTAATATTTAGCTAACATTCAGTTTAAAATCTCAATTCAATAATTAGTTAATCACTTCCGTTTTTTCTCGATTTTTATTTCGATAATAAATAAAGGCATAAGCTCCAATAGTGAGAATTAATAGCAATGATAAATAGAACCCTAGGGAATTCCCCAAATGGTAATTAGGCTGCGTAAATTCAAACCTAATTTTATGATCTCCCTTAGGGATTTCAAGTCCTCTAAGGAAGTAATTCGTTTTATGAATTTCAACTTCTTTATCGTCGATGTAAGCTTTCCAACCAACTGGGTAATAAACTTCAGAGAAGACTGCAAATTGATTCTTACCAGAACTAGAAGAATACTCCATCTTGTTAGGGCCATAAGAATCAAGCTTGATTGATCCATCACCAGAAAATTCAGTAGCACTTAATTTTTCGGCAACTGAGCTTAGCATGACCGCTTCAACTTTAGGATCAAATTCATTCGTTAATTCATAACGTACCAATTCTGTAAATGAATTAAGTGTATCATTGTCCAAAGTAAATGATGGAACTAAATCTATTCTCCCATTTACATCCATTACATAACAAGCAGCTTGTTTTTCCTTTAATCCATCTCGGATCTGAAAATTCATCGTGTCATTACCTGGGATCAGGTATTGTACTTTTTCACCACCGTAGAGCTTTGAATTATTCATAAGCGCCCCATTGATAAACAATTGTCCGGTTGAACTACTCTTTACATCAAAAACATTTCCTATCCCTCTAATTTCCTCGTTAGGTGTTTTATATGTTTCAATTTCCTTAACAAACCAAGCATTCCCCATGGCTGTATTTCTAGGAACAGCTACACTCGAACCGTCTACTCTTTGCTGAATGAAATACTTAACATTTAAGATATCATAAGCCAACTGGTTCATTTTACCCAAATGGAAATCAATCACATTGGCAATATTTCGAAGCTTCGCTCCATGATATCCACCAACACTTTTATGGTAGTAAGCTGCTCTACTGCTATTAAAGCTACCTGCATATTCAAACACCCTATAATTGGTTCTTTTATTCAACTCAGTAAAGACGGCTGCATCGATAAGATTCGTTCTTGCCTGGCCTTCATAGGTACCTTCTCCAGCCAAAGTCTCAGCATCCTTTTTGGCCTTTTCAATTGCTTTTTGTAAAACAGGATCTTTTGCAATTTCCATGGCTAAAATTTCGCGGTCACCACTATTGGCGGCTACTGGATATTCTACTAGATTACCTTCAACCCAATATTTATCTTCATCACCAATATAATCGTAAGCAACAGGAATTAAATCCATCATTACGAGTAGGAGCGCTCCACCAGTCAAGGCAAGAGGTGGCAAAGAAGTAAACAAGAAAATCAAAATCAAGCCTCCAGTAAAGAAGACAAATAACATTGATCTATTGATGCTTTCATTGAAAATATCCTCACGAATCGAACGCACATTTACAAATGTCTTTTGAATATTTGCCGCGTATGGTTTCATCTCAACTGCAACATATTGATCTACTTGAGCCGGATCGTTTACATCGACCCCTATATTATCCATAACGATTTGAGGATCAGCTTGCTTTAATTGACCTCGTATTTGTGCTGCAACATTTGCCACTTGTGCTTCCTGCCGACGCGGATCAGCGCTAGATGTATAATTTCCAATTCCAACCAATTTTAGAATGAACAAAAAGACAAAGAATCCACCGATTGCGATTGCCATGGCGTTTTTTCTTTCTTTAATCTTATCTCTATTCTTAACTAGTTCTGACAAGAAGAAAACTCCTAAAACAACTACACACAACTCCACGAGAACTAGGATTATCGTAACGGTTCTGAATTTATCATATCCAGGAACGTAGTCGATAAAGAAGTCTGTTAAGCCCATAAAGTTTTTACCCCATGAGAGCATAACTGCTAATAAAGTTATGACTAGCAATGGCCATTTCATCCTGCTTTTAATGAAGATTATTCCAAGAAAAGCCAGTAAAACGACGACGACGCCAAGATATGTCGGCCCACTGGTTATTGGTTGTTCACCCCAATATGGCACCATACCCTTTAGGTCTTTTTGTTCTGATAAAGTAAAGTCAGAATTGTCTACAACATCTTCAAATTGACTTCCACCAATCCCGAAAGAACCACCTCCCATAACGTTTGGAGACAGCATATTAAATGACTCTCCAATACCGTAAGACCAGTTGGTTATATAATCTCTATCGAGACCTGAAGTTTGATTGTCAATTTTACCTCCATCTGCTGAAATTGTTAGGTCATTCTGCCCCCTAATTGTATGCTTAGCATATTCCGAGGTAAGGAGAACATTACCCATATTCATGAAAGTGGCAAATAAAAACCCTGCAATAAGTCCTCCCGATGTAATAAAAAAGGACTTGAGGTTCTTGTCTCTAATGTATTTAATAAGGAAATAAACCCCTAGTGCGACAAGCAAGAATATCAAATAGTACGTGACCTGGAGGTGATTGGCATTTAGCTCATACCCCATAAACAGGGTGGCAAATAGAATTCCCCATATTCGATGGCCCCGATAGGCGTATATGAAGGCTCCTAAGGTCGGAGCCATAAAGGCTGTGGCAATTGATTTGGTCATGTGTCCAGCCTGAACGATTATAATTTCATAGCACGAAAATGAAAATGCAATTGCACCCAAGACGGCAATAATAGGTTTGATCCTCAAAAATAAGGCGAACACATAAAATCCGAGCATGTGTATGAGAAGATAGGCTCTTGCTCCTGGGAAAGACCTGAAATACCAAGATCTAATTTTTCCGAAAAAACTACCTGGATAGGTCACGGAAATTTGAGTGGCGGGCATTCCTCCAAACATTGAATTAGTCCAAAGTGGCTCCTTACCCGTTTCCTTTCTATACTCCTGAGACTCATGAGCCATTCCCAACCATTGTTCGGTATCATGCTGCTTCAATCTCATTCCATCCATCTGGGGTTGGTAGAAAGTAACCGCTACAAGAATAAAAAATGCAATAGCCACAAAATGCTGCCAGTTTCTGATAAAAAATGCCTTGATATCGAATTTCATACTTCAAATGTTATTTGCGTGAATTTAATAAATCCAATTATCAACGGAAGCATTATTCACTTAAAATATGACGTTCTCCTTCATTCTAATCGTAACAAACTGACATCAGACATTATTTCATAATGAATAAATTCAATTTTTATGGAAAGTTGAACCAATCGGCATCTTTATTGTACAGTAAATCAACAGAAAAACGGAATTATGCGCTTCACATTACTTATTGCTACTTTACTGATTTTGAATACATTTGCGGGCATAGAATTTAAAAGAATTGTTCAACAATTTCAATTAATTTCAAGCGAAAAACAAAGTGACCTCACAAGTTTTGAATCTATTTATTTAAAATTCGAGGTGTTTCCGACAATATCGCTACTACTGAAGTCCACTATAGCATTGATGGATTTGAATCGAGGGTTAATCTTAAAGATTACACATTTGAAGTAAGGACCATTCCTGGGAAACACAAGTTTCAAATCTATATTGGAAGTAATTATGAGGAAATCTACTCTGATTCTTTAAATATTCAAGCCTGTACCAAAGATTCTTATGACTTCTATGCAAGAAGTAACTATCGAATCATTGAAACGACAGCAGACAAACCTGTGATTTATTTATACCTAGAAATTGAACAGGAGTTCAAAGTTAAAGTATACCCAGTTGGTGAAATGTTTTTTACCTATCCAAGTTGTAATGATGGATGAAATTTGAAGGCTACTCCTGAAGGAACAATTAAGCACAATGGTGAGACTTTCAATTATCTTTTTTGGGAAGGTGAAGATCAATTCAATACTACGAAACTAGATAGAAATCAAGGAGTTATTATTCCACAAAATGAGTTGATTTCATATCTTGAGGGCGCGTTAACCAAGTTTGGATTTACCTCAACAAAGAGAGCTAATTTTATAACATATTGGTTTCCAAACATAAAAGACGTAACAAATTTGTATATTTACTTCCTGTTTAATGGAGCATGCGATGAATTTGCGACCTTAAACATAAGCCCTGAACCATCCCAAACAGCGCATTTTTACATGCTTTGGGCAGACTCTGGAAACGACCTCAACAAGATTGGATTGCTCCCACAGGAGATTCCAACCTTCAAACGCGACGGTTTCACAGTTTTAGAATAGGAAGAGCTAAAATTGATACGAATACTAAAACCATTGATTAGAAAAACATGAAATTACGCTTGTTAACTTTATTTTCGATTATTGTTGCCTTAGCTATTAAGACGTATTCGATCAATGCTCAAGATGGAGTTATTGATGACGAGGATGTTGAGCTTTTGACGAAATGGGAATTGAAGAACAAAAGTGATTCTGTTTACCATGAAAAGCACGTGCATCGAATTGTAAGTACTTTGTCCAAATCGCCCTATATAGCAGAAGATAAAATTACTGTGGTTGCTTCAAGTGAAATTTACCATGAGTACAGTAAACTTAAAAAAGTCGCTAACGCCTACGAATTGAATAAATTATTGATTCACCCTTCTCCAATTATTCGTGTTTATTCACACCGAGCTTTAATGGAAAATAACTATATGCCAAACACCCTTCACCTTGAATTAATTTCGAGCGATTCTACAGATATAGAATGGATGGATGGCGATCTAATGGTTAAAACAACCGTGATGGAAATGGTCACTAAAAATATATTCCAATTGCAAGAAAAGGATACGTTCGTTGCCGAAAACATCCTTTTTTAACTTACCACTACTACTCTTTAGTTATACTTTTTTTTTGGGATTCTCCCCATACAAAGAAAGATGCTAAAACTAAAACCACTCCTACAAGTGTAGCTGGAAATTCACCATCTGAGACTGCTACGTGAGCACTAACTGCCAAAAGAAGGTTGAAGAAAATTCCGACATATGCCATTTCCGTTAAACTTTAATTGAATATCATCAATACAGCTAATAATTTTGTTATTGCCATTGGATAGATCAACTATTCTGGGAATCCCAATTTCACCAAGTTTCTTACAACCGTTTCATGGTAAAAGATTTACATACTTGCCCACTTATTAACAAAAAGACAAGTAATCTTAAAATTTATTTTGCTGTAACCGGTGGATTTGCGAACAGTCGAACTTCTTCTGCAGAAATAATATCTCCTCCAAGGATAATCAAACGCTCAATAATGTTTCTCAATTCACGTATGTTACCTGACCAATCTGTCTTTTGTAATTGTTCCAACGCCTTATCATCAAACGATTTTCTCGCGATACCATGCTCAGAACAGACCATCGACATAAAATGATTTGCTAGCAATGGAATATCATCCCTCCTATCGTTTAACGAGGGAACGTGAATTAAGATCACTGCCAAACGGTGGAATAAATCCTCACGGAAATTTCCTTTATCAATCTCTTTTCGGAGGTCTTTATTTGTGGCAGCAACAATTCTAGCGTTTACTTTAATGTCTTTCTCTCCACCGACGCGTTGAATAACGTTTTCTTGAAGTGCTCTAAGAACTTTGGCTTGAGCGCTTGCCGACATATCTCCAATTTCATCCAAGAACAACGTTCCACCAGATGCCAATTCAAACTTTCCTTTCTTTTGCTTAATTGCCGATGTAAAAGCTCCTTTCTCGTGGCCAAACAACTCACTTTCAATCAATTCAGCTGGAATCGCCGCACAATTGACCTCAACGAATGGATTTCCTTTTCTCTCACTTAAATCATGTAACGATTGAGCGACAAGTTCTTTTCCCGTTCCATTCTCTCCAGTCACAAGCACTCTTGCATCCGAAGGAGCGACTTTTTCGATCATCTCTTTGATTTTGATGATCTCATCTGTTTCTCCAATAATCGAAGAACCTCTGAATTTCTTAACCGTTTTCTTAAGGACTTTCTTCTCCTCAATCAAAACGTTTTTATCTTTTGCGTTACGAATAGTAACTAGAATTCTATTTAAATCAAGTGGCTTCTCGATAAAGTCAAATGCACCTTTTTTAATAGCTACAACAGCTGTTTCAATATTCCCGTGACCACTAATCATGATTACAGGAGATTCAACATTCGCTTTTTGTAAACCATCGAGAACTTCCATCCCATCCATTTCTGGCATTTTAATATCACAAAATATGATGTCGTAGTTTTCGGCTTTGGCCTTATCCAAACCAATTTTACCGTTCTCTGCTTCGTCAACTTCGAATTCTTCAAATTCAAGGATCTCTCTTAAAGCTCTTCGAATCGCGCGTTCGTCATCGACTATCAATATTTTACTCATTCCGTCATGTTTTATGGTAAAGATACAGAAAAACGGAAAGTGACCTATTCCGTTTGCAAATCAGAATTCCACATTTAATTGCATTCTGCGAAATATGTTCAACGTTCAACGAAATGATTAAATCTGCCGAATAATATATCCTGAAGTTTGTTCTAGAAATCTTAAAACCAAGACTACACGTCAAAATCTAAATGGACACCAACCACAACATAGACAAGCACTCCCAAGAATTAAAAGTAACTCAAGTATAAATTCCCGTTGTTTTGAAACATCATCTCCATATTCTGTGCTAAACTGAATGAAACAAGCACGTCTTCCTCACTCCAAAAAAGCACCCTCTTTCAATGAATAAGGACAAACAAAGACATTTTTGATGCTCATCTTTTCTATCACCCATTTAATCATATAAGCAGCGATTGGAAGCATCTGCTTTCGCATTGGAATGATCCATTCATTGTTCATTCTGTCTTCGTAACGTGAATCAATTACCCATTCTATTTTTTCCATCAAGGCATTCATTGGAAGTCTTTCGATACTGTTGTGGCTTGAAAAGCGCTTTTGGTAGATCATTTCGTAGAACGTTTCAAAACTTCCTGAAGCACCAATTAAAGTTTCGGATCTGTTCGCATCAAAAAAGCCGCTCAATCGGGCGTCAAAATAACCTTCCAAGAACTTATAGTTTTGGACAGTTAAGTTGTTGCTCTTTCCCAATTCTTGATACAACCTAGAAACGCCAACATCAAAGCTTGACGCAGTTTGGACACCCGAACTATCTGCTAAAATAAATTCTGTACTTCCCCCACCAATATCCATGATCATTGCCGGTTTCTGAAAATCGTACAACAATCTTACGCCTTGATAAATCAATTTGGATTCGGTTTCTCCCGAGATAATTTCAATCTGGATTCCCGTTTGCTCTTTGACTTCTTGAACGAACAAATAGCCATTCTTCGCCCCTCTCAATGCTGAAGTGCCGAAGCCAACAATATCAGTAACGCCTTCCTCAACACAGTATGCCTTGAACCTTAATACGCTTTGCAAACCCCGAAGCCATGCTTCTTCGGCAATTGTTCCATGATTGATGCCATTCATTCCCAATAAAACAGCTTCTTTTTCAGTGCGCAAGCGGTTCAAATGTCCGTTGTCAATCTCTCCAATTAAAAGATTAAAAGTGTTTGTACCAAGATCAATAATGGCTCTTTTCATATTAACTTCTTCTCAGCCATTTTATAATGTGGCGC
>TARA_B110000305_G_scaffold33188_2_pt1 | contig 15247 bp, 16 predicted proteins | sample TARA_B110000305 | Tara Oceans TARA_B110000305 (sample SAMEA4397930) | marine metagenome | biome: Polar Biome; feature: [SRF] surface water layer (ENVO:00010504); material: water (ENVO:00002006), including particulate matter (ENVO:01000060) such as... | depth 5 m | reverse complement strand
AATGACAATGGCATTGCGCGCAAAACCAAAATCGAGGTGGGTATCTCGGATGACGAATACCAAGAATTGCTCACCGGTATCGAAGGCAATGTAGAAATAGTCGTGGGCCCCGACGAAGAGTTGCGGCATCTGTTAGAAGGCGACGAAATCGACACTACGCGGCTGGAGCAATAGTCTACTATGGCGCTGATAGAGCTGAGCCAAGTCACGAAGTATTACGAAATGGGCAATCAGGTTGTGCGTGCGCTCGACGGTATCGATATCTCGGTTACGCGTAACGATTACATGGCCTTTATCGGCAGCTCTGGCTCAGGCAAATCAACGATGCTCAACATCCTCGGCTGTTTGGACAAACCAACCAGCGGCCAGTATCACCTCAATGGGAAAAATGTCGAGACGCTCGACCAAAACCAACTCTCCGAGATTCGCAATTTGGAGATAGGCTTTATTTTTCAGAGCTTTAATTTACTGCCGCGCTCGACGGCCCTTGCCAATGTCATGCAACCACTCATCTATCGCAATATTGGCTATGGGCAGCGCAAGAAACGCGCGCTCGAAGCGCTTGCCCGCGTCGGTCTGAGCGACCGTGTTGATCACCTGCCGAATCAACTCTCGGGCGGCCAGCGCCAGCGCGTCGCGATCGCTCGCGCGCTCGTTACAGCGCCTTCGATACTCTTAGCTGACGAACCCACGGGTAATTTGGATTCGAAGACCACTGTTGAAATTATGGCGCTATTCGACGAACTCCACTCCGAGGGACAGACGCTTATCGTCGTGACACACGAGGACGAGATCGCACAGCATTGCCACCGAGTCGTCGAAATGAAAGACGGCATTATTGCCCACGATAGCGGGATGCGCCTGTCGCCTTCGAGTAACGAGAGACGAGCGGAGGCAACCCGCTAATGTTTTTCGCCTTATTCGAGAGTTCACGCGCCGCCTTCGTATCAATCTTCGCGCATGGGCTTCGCAGCTTTCTTACCACGCTAGGCATTGTGATTGGCGTGGCCAGCGTCATCGCGGTTGTCTCAGTAACCCAAGGCATGAGTGCGTTTATTGGCGACACTTTTTCGAGCCTCGGGTCAAACAGCTTAACCATTGAGTCCTACACGCCTTTAGAAGACCAGATGAAGGGGATTCGCGCGCGGCTTACCCCTAACGATCTGGAACTCATCGAGAAGCGTGCCGACGGTATCGCCTCCATTACACCGATTTTGTATGCCAACCGTGCCTCACAAGTAAAATACGGCTCACAAACTGCCTTCAGTCAAATATTCGGCACGACCTATGCGTTTCAAGATGTCTCGCAGTCTTATATGCGCGTGGGGCGTTTTATCGCACAAAGCGACAACGAGACTCGGCGCCGCGTTGTCGTGATCGGCGAAAAAGTGAGGGAGAACCTGAGCCTGCCTGAGAATCCGGTGAACGAGTTTGTCGAGATTGGTGGCGAATGGCTAAAGGTGGTTGGCCTGCTCGAGCCCAAAGGCGATCTCATGGGCTTCAGCCAAGACGATCTCGTGATTATGCCGTTTAACACTATGCGCAGCATTCAGGGCAATCAGGCGCGCTCCGATATTCAAATCCAACTAAGCCTCACCGAACAGGCTAACATCGAGACGATTTCGCAGCAGCTAACCACCCTACTGCGCAATGCGCATGGACTGAGTGGCGACGAAGACGACGATTTCACCATTCAAACCTCCGAGCAGTTAATGGAAACTTTCGATACGATTATCAATATGGTGACGATTGTCGTGGGTGGGATTGTCAGTATTTCGCTGCTAGTCGGCGGTATTGGCATTATGAATATCATGCTCGTGTCGGTTACCGAGCGCACGCGCGAGATCGGTATCTGCAAGGCGATCGGCGCGAAAAGGCATCATATTTTGATGCAATTTCTAATCGAAGCTTTGCTACTTTCTCTACTCGGCGGGCTTATTGGCCTGGCTATTGGCTATGTCCTTGGCAATCTTATTTCCAGCAGCATTCCAGGATTCCCGCCAGCGACTATCCCTCTGTGGTCAATTGCTTTGGCACTTGGCTTCTCGGGCTTCGTGGGCGTCCTATTTGGCATCCTTCCCGCGGCTAAGGCTGCAAACTTAGACCCCATCGACGCCCTACGTTACGAGTAGGACTCGCGCGGAGGCTATGCTAATCTTAGGCTCGCAATCCGCAAGCCATTACGAAGTAGGCCACTCTTGTTTAAGCATTCCGCCGACCGAATTCCGGTTCTCTGTATACTCGCTCTCACCGCTCTCGACTTCGCCCTGTTCTTTTTTGTCGAAAGTATCACCTTCTTATTTTGCTATTTTTTGCTGATGATTATTCCCAAAGGGCATATCTGCGCGTGGAATCATCACCATCAGCACACCCCCACGTTCAGGCTTAAGCCACTGAATCGACTGCTCGAATTTTTCTATGCCCTGCACACGGGGGTCGCGACTAACTTGTGGCTGCTCCACCATGTATACGGACACCATCTTAATTTTCTCGACCAGACCAAGGATGAGAGTCGCTGGGCTCGCGACGATGGCAGTAAGATGGGGGAGATCGAATACACGCTGGTGGTGGCGCTAACTGCTTATCCGCGAGGACTCGAGGTAGGCAAGCGCTATCCTAAAGAGCGTAATGCCTTCGTTGCCTACAGTATTTTGACCTTTGCTACGGTTATCACATTGATCCTCTTCAAACCGCTGGCTGGGCTTCTACTCTTTGCAATACCTATGGTCATCGGCCTGCTACTGACGGCGTGGGCAACCTACGAGCATCATTCTGGGCTCAATGTCGATAATGAGTTTGAGGCCTCGTTCAATAAGCTCAACAAATGGTACAACCTTTTTACGGGCAATCTCGGCTACCACACGGCACACCACCATCGCGGCGGCCTGCACTGGTCTAAACTGCCTAAGCTGCATGCCCAGATCCAAGATAAAATCCCGGCGGAGTTGGTCAGGCACTCATGGATTTAAGCTTGCCTGCCATTCGAAGTAGCGCTCGCTAATCTCGGTTGGACACTCGAGCGGGAGCAGATGCCCTGCTCCTTCTAATTCATGATACCGGCCCCTAGGGCATGCACGCTGCCATCGCAGCCATTCGCGCTGCGCAAGTGTGTTCGACTTGCCCCCTCTAAAGCCCAGCAAAGGGACATCTAACGCCCCTAATCGGGGCCAGACGTTATGCACCAGCGCATAACATCGAGCCTCCCACTCTTTGGTAAAGCGAAGAGTGACACCCTCGTCAATGTGATCTGTGGTGCTGTGTTCGACCAAATCCCATAACCCTTGGTCACTAAAGCCCTTAAAGACTGCCTTAGGCCTAAAATGGTCGTAGACGTTCTGCTTACTCGGCCAACGATCGACTCGATTGAGCGCACGCTGAATGGGGGGTACTTTGCTTGGGAAAAACTTGCCGATTTGCCTCAATCCAAACTGCCAAACACTCGGCAACAGCACGGGCTCCATGAGCGCCATGCTCAGAAATGCCTTTGGGCGAAGTTTATGGGTTAGCAGCAGCGTTGAGCCGCCCATCGAATGGCCAAGCCCGTGTACGGGCTCGCCAAGCTCGTCCAGCAATTCGGCTACGTCTTCGGCGAAACGTTGCCATGAATCGAGCTGAGCAGGGTCGTCTTGCCAAAGAGGGCGATGCTCGACCCCCAACACACGATATTCGCGCGTTAGCCGCGTCAAAAGATCGCGATAGACGCGAGGTGGGTAGCCATTGGCATGCGAGAAAAGAATAATGGGACCGGTTCCGCCGAAGTCGACGACGGGGATTTTGGCGCGAAGGTCTAGTAACTGCACGTGTCTCGAACTCTCCTAGAAAATTAGATTTGCTACCCTTTGGGGTCTTTACGTTATAGTGTGAAAGCTATTCGGATCGTTCGTGGTCTTCTTTTAAGAATGCACGCAAGTATACAGGGATTACACCATGGAACTCGTTTACTGGCACTGGATTGTCTTGGGTATAGTCCTCATGCTCGCCGAAATTTTTATTGGGTCTTTTTTCATCTTTTGGTTTGGCGCGGCAGCCGTCGTAGTTGGGCTTAGCCTGACCATTGCACCGAGCATCAGCGCGCCTACCCAGCTTATTTTCTGGACACTATTATCGTTGGTTTTCGCCGTTGCTTGGTTTCGGTTTCTCAAACCTCTCTCTAAAGATGTAACCAAAGCTGGGCTGTCCCGAGAAGCACTGATCGGCGAGATCGGTCAGGTGCTCTCTGTACCAAACGGCGACAAACGCGGCATGGTTCGCTTTCCCGCGCCGCTGCTTGGGTCAGACGAATGGTTAATTATGTCCCAGGACAGCTTAAGCATTGGCGATCGAGTGTCAGTGAAAGATGTCTCAGGAAACTCCCTCATTGTCGTCCGCGTCTAAACTAGTACCGCACGCAAACCTTCTACTTGGAGATCGCTATGGAACCGGCCCTAATCTTAACCGCAGCAATATTCGTCTTTCTGCTCGTCACGGTCGCTAAGGGCGTCCGGCAGGTGCCGCAGGGCAATAAGTGGGTTGTTCAGCGCCTTGGCAAATACTACACGTCGCTAAACCCCGGTCTCAATTTTGTGATTCCGTATATCGACAGCATTGCTTACAAGGTGACGACAAAAGACATCGTCCTAGACATTCCCTCGCAAGAGGTGATCACCAAAGACAACGCGGTCATCATGACCAACGCGGTTGCCTATATCAATATTGTGTCACCAGAGAAGGCCGTTTACGGCGTCGAAGATTACATCATTGCCATTCAAACGCTGGTGCAGACATCACTGCGCTCTATTGTCGGCGAAATGAGCCTCGACGACGCCCTCTCATCGCGTGATCACATCAAAGCTAAGCTTAAAGCTGCGATAAGTGATGACATCGCAGACTGGGGAATCACACTCAAAACCGTCGAGATTCAAGACATCAACCCCTCTGGCACCATGCAGGCGGCGATGGAAGAACAAGCCGCCGCCGAGCGTGCTCGCCGCGCCACAGTGACGCGCGCCGACGGCGATAAGCAAGCAGCGATATTAAAAGCCGAGGGTAAGTTGGAGGCATCGCGCCGTGAAGCTGAGGCTCAGGTAATTCTCGCACAGGCGAGTCAAACCGCCATCGAACTGGTAACCTCGGCGGTTGGCGACAAAGAACTGCCTGTCGCCTATCTGCTCGGGGAAAAATACATCACCTCACTGCAGAACCTCTCTGCGTCCGAGAATTCTAAATTCGTTGTCTTTCCTGCAGATATTCCGGCAGCGATAAAAGGCATGATGGGGTCGCGCTAAGTAAGCGAGCGACTACGTTAGAAATTGCCATTGATCTTGAGCGATAGCGTGCGGCCCGAACCGCCGCAGTTATCCTCAATTTCCTCGAGTATCCCATCTGAAACCCTGCCCACGAAACGCTGTCGCTCACGGCACTGCATATTGTCATTGGCGTTACGTGCATCGAAACGGTAGGTAATACCTCTCCGATCAACAAACTGCACAAAAGCGGTGACGTTGGGGTCCCCAGCACGCAGCTCAATATCATCTATTTCATAGCGCTTTATGTTGGCATCAAATCGATTATTCCATTCCATGCCATAGCTCATGCCGAGCGACGTTACATCATGACGCATACCCAAACGTAAGCGCCCGCGATCGAAATTGGCGAAACGACGATCGATCCCTAAAAAGGGGTCGATCACGCTTGAATCCTTCACATTGAAATTAGCAGTGATAAGCAGATTAGGCATAGAGATCATTCGCATTCGAATGCTGGCAGCGGCAGTGAGACCATACATATGACCATTTCCAATATTGCCGGCAATTGACTGTAAATTATCTTCATCGACTGTCGCATCGATGCGTTCGATTACATTGAAATGCTCGTGATACCAGACACCAGCAGACACCACGCCAACGTCGTTGGGCAAACGATATTCACCTTTAAGATCATACGCCCAGAGCCACTCGGGCTTTAAGTTCTCGTTACCACCTAAAACATTAGAATCATTGTCTTGGTCATCGTTCGAGGCAACAAAATCACCAAACCTAAGTTGTCGCACCCGCTTCTCAACCGTCGCTCTGATCTGTAGCTGGGGCGTGAGGTCATAGCGGAAATCGACTTTGGGTTTGAAAAAGCCAAAATCACGCGACAGCGACGTCTCCCCCGACTGGCTGATTTCGGAGGATTCATAGAGCATTGACGTCTCGAGTGACATCTGCGAACTGAGCTGCCAGTTGTGAATCAGGAACGGCTCGTAACGCATTTCTTCAACGGTGGAGACCGCGTTCGACACGCTTTGCGCAACGAGCCCGCCAAGCGAAGGGTCAGGGGTACCTGCTGCATCGACAACGCCATAAGCGAGTCGCGAGTCTAGTATCGTCTGCGCGCGCTCAATACCGATTTCAACGTCCTGAGACTCGAAAAAATCGAAAGTATACGACCCTCTCGCTATTCGCTCTTTAGTTACGCTTCCGGTATCGAGGAAAAGTGTCAATTCTTCGCTACCCTCGTCGGCAACGTCGTAGCGTTTGCGGATGCTATCAACATTACCTTGATTGCTAATAACCAGCCCTTTGAAACGCGAGCCTTGCTCTGTTCGCAACTCATAGTCTGCGCCGATTTCCCAGTTATCCCGCTCGCCTGGCAACTCTTCGCGCTGCAGGGCAATTGTATTGGGGTAAACGCGGCGGTTTACCGTGCGGCGGGCGAGTGAAGTCGGATTGTCATTTTGCGAATACAGCGCGTTGAGTCTTGCGCTCGCGTTCGGGCTAAATTCGTAATCAAGGTTTGCGCTGTAGTCATAACTGGTTTGCTCGCGAATCTGATCCTCGCGGATCGCATCGTTTGCTGTGAAGTCGCCAAGCATACTGTCCTCGTAAGTAATGCGATGGTCGTAACGCGGTTCCGCCACAGCACTCAACACATAGCCCAGTCCACTGAGGTTACCGCTTATCGCAAAGGATCCGCCGGGCTGGCTCTCGCCGTCAGCGTAACGATCCATATTAATCTCAACATTGACCGCGGTTGCAGAGAGCTCTTCCAATAAAATTACGTTCACCACCACGCCGCTGCCGCGCACGTCCAGATCGCCCGAGGTGCCGCGTATTAGCTCGATATAATCGACTTGCCCCGCGGTAATCCGATCTAGCTGACCGCTCGCCTGATTACTCTTGCCCGCCATGCGTTTGCCGTTGATGATTATCTCACTGCCACCGCCGCCACCTAAACCGCGCCCGCCATTACCGCCTCCCGCACCACCACCAAATCCACCACCGCTGCCTGTAGCGCCGCCGACACCTGGGATACGATTGACCATATCTTGCGCGGTGATCGGATTAAACTCAGCGAAATAGTCAGCTCGGTACACGACCGTCGAATCGTCACCCACATTGTCTTGGGCGATTACGCCACCCGAGAGAGAGAAAAGCAGCGCAGACGCCGCCAGCGTGTAACGCGCGGTAAGAGGAAAAGCCATAATATGTATCCGAGCAGGAGAGGTGATGCTGCTTTCAATGGTTTAGGCAGTGCTTTGGGCACTTGTTATTCGATAAGATGCTTCTCATCATTCGTTTTTTCTATCAGGCGCAGGATTATAGTGCTCACCGCGCGAGCCTATTGTTACAAATTGTGGAGGAACTGAGTCTAGGATAGACTCAGAATACGACGACGCAGGACATTCCCGCACAGAGAGCAATGCATGCCCCAAGGCCCCCAGACAAAATCAACCAGCTCCCCGGGCAGACACTTTATTGCCGGCGATCTTCGTCTCGCAATCAGCTACTGGCTTCTGTATTTGAGCGGCGCCGCACTCCTTTTTTTTGCGGGGAGCTGGGCAGTCGATTCCGATAATTGGGTAGTCTTTAGCGGCTTAGTCGCCATTCAGCTAGCCTACACTTTCGTGTTAATACTTGGGATTCGGAGTGGGTATCAAGGGCCGCAGAAATGGAAAGTCATTTCTAGAACGTCTTCGGTCTTTATGATTATCAACATACTCGTTGGAATCAGCACGCTTGGTTTCGTTTATTAGCGCTGGGTAACTAATCTAACAAACCCCGTATTCAGAGAGGAATTACAGTGACAACTCCCGCTCAACCCGCCGAGATAGCGCGCTATACACTCTATTTGAAACGCGACTGCCCGACCTGTCAGCTCGTTATACCCGCCGTTGCCGAACTCGCTGCGCAGCGGGGTACCGAACTCATTCTGTACACCCAAGACGACCCTACTTTCCCCGAGATGCCCGGTGTTATCGACGACAGCAGCCTGGCGCAGTCCTATGCCGCCAATATTGAAATTGTCCCGACGCTAATTCGCCACAGCTCAGCTAAAGCCGATGACCGAATCGTAGGTTGGGACCGCGCAGAATGGCGTGAGCTTACGGGCATTCAAAACTTGGGCGAGGCGCTTATCGAATTTAAACCGGGCTGCGGCTCGAAGACTCAAGACCCCGGCATGGACGAAGTGCTTGCCCTGCGCTTCGGCAAAAGCACACTGCAAGCCCGGCAAGTCGAACTCGCCTCGTCAGAGGACGAACTTGAAGCTTGCTACGATCGCGGCTGGAGCGATGGCTTGCCGGTTGTCCCACCCACTGCCCTGCGGGTTATACGAATGCTAAAAGGCAGCGATCGTGAGGCGTCAGAGATTATTGGCAATGTGCCGCCTGACAATGTGCCCTGCAGTATCGAGAAGGTGGCGATAAACGCGGTGCTTGCTGGGTGTAAGCCCGAATATTTCCCTGTCGTGCTTGCGGCGGTTGAGGCTGCGCTGCAAGATCGATTCTGCATGCATGGCCTGCTCTGCACGACCTATTTCTCGTCGCCAGTTGTGATTGTTAATGGCCCCGTAGCGAAAGCCATCGGCATGAATTCGGGGATGAACGCCTTGGGACAAGGCAATCGCGCCAATGCGACTATTGGACGCGCGCTACAGTTACTCATACGCAATGTCGGCGGCGGTCTTCCTGGTGGCATAGATCGCGCCACGATGGGTAATCCCGGAAAATACAGCTACTGCTTCGCCGAAGACGAATCGGATGTCGATTGGCCGACGCTTGCTCAAGATCGCGGCTTCGAAAGAGGCGAATCAGTCGTCAGCCTATTTGCCGGCGAAGGGCTGCAAGGCATCGTTGATCAGCAATCGCGCACCCCAGAGTCACTCGCCCGCAGCCTCGCTGCCAGCCTACGGACAGTGGCCCACAGCAAGCTATTTGGTATGGCAGACGCGATTCTGCTAGTCTCTCCCGAACATCGGCGTGTATTCAAAGAAGGCGGCTGGACGAAGGCCGACCTGAGGGCAGCGCTGTACAATAATTTGATGACGCCGGGCGAGGAAATAATGCGCGGCGCCGATGGCATAGCAGAAGGCATGCCTGAGCGTTTCAAAGATAAGATTTTGAACAAATTTAGAGACGACGGCCTGCATATCGTGACGCTTGGCGGCACTGCAGGCATGTTTTCGGCCATTATCGGCGGCTGGGTAGCGTCGGGCGAACGCGGCAGTCAGCTCGTCTCACAGGTAACCGCACGTTTAAGACAATAGGAGTGAGGCAATGCACACTACTCTGCTAGACCCGACCGCCGAGCTTAGCCCGGTTGAACGACAGATCCTTCCTCGGCTTGCAACACTCGCTGGGGCAACCGTAGGCCTGCTAGACATCTCGAAGCCACGAGGCAAAGAGTTTTTAGACGAAGTTGAGAGGCAGCTTACGGCGGTAGGTGCGAAGGTTAATCGTTACGCGAAACCTACCTTTGCACGACTCGCGCCGGTAGAGCTCACCCAGAAGATTAGCGTCGAATGCGACGCGGTCATTGAAGGATTAGCCGACTGAGGCTCATGTACCTCGTGCAGTTTGCATGACATCATGAACCTAGAAAGCCGTGGACTTCCCTCTGCCTTTATTGCCTCGACCGAGTTCGTCGATGCGGCTGCGGCGCAGGGCCGCTCGTTAGGAATTACCCCCGCGAGCCTCTTTGTCCCGCATCCGATTCAAGACCGCAGCGATGAAGAAATGACTCAACTGGCGAGAGACGCCATTGAAAAGATTAAACGGCTAGTCTGCAGCGCAGAGTAACCAAAACACAAGCCAACGTATTAACACAAAGCTTTGAACAGACAGTAGTTAATACGACTTTTATAATTAACTTTTAAAAATAGACCGGAGAAAAAGCAGCATGACTAGAGAAGCAGTAATCGTATCCACAGCAAGAACCCCGATCGGCAAGGCCTACCGCGGTGCTTTTAATGACACCGACGCGCCTACCATGGGCGGCCATGTGATCGCTGCGGCGGTTCAGCGCGCGGGCATCGATCCTGCCGAGATTCAAGACGTTGTCATGGGTTGTGCCATGCAGCAAGGCTCTTCGGGCCAGAACATCGGCCGCACAGCGGGCGTCGCTGCAGGCTTGCCTTCAAGCGTGTCGGGCATGAGCATGGATCGTCAGTGCGCCTCAGGCATGATGGCTATCGCCACAGCAGCCAAGCAGGTCATCGTCGACGGCATGCCTATTGTGATTGGCGGCGGCCTCGAGTCGATCAGCCTCGTCCAAAATGAGCATCGCAACGGCTACCGCGCAATCGATCCCAACGTCGTCGCGCGCTCTCAGCACGCCTATATGCCGATGCTTCAAACAGCTGAAATCGTCGCTAGCCGTTACAACATCTCGCGTGATGTACAAGACGAATACTCGCTCCGCAGCCAGCAGCGCACGGCAGCCGCTCAGGCAGCCGGCAAATTCGACGACGAAATCGTGCCAATGGCGTCGAAGATGCTGTTCATGGACAAAGAAACCAAGCAGCAGAGCGTCCATGACGTCATGCTCGACAAAGACGAAGGTAACCGCCCAACTACAACGCTAGAGGGCCTCGTTGGCCTCAAGCCGGTCATCGAAGGCGGTGTGATCACTGCGGGCAACGCAAGCCAGCTTTCAGATGGTGCCTCTGCTTCGGTAATAATGGACAGCAAGCTAGCCGAACAGCGCGGCCTAAGCCCGCTCGGCGCCTACCGCGGCATGGCGGTTGCAGGTCTCGAGCCAGACGAAATGGGCATTGGCCCCGTTTACGCAATCCCGAAGCTTCTTGCCGCTAACGGCTTGAAGATGGACGACATCGGCCTCTGGGAACTCAACGAAGCGTTTGCGGTACAGGTCATTTACTGCCGCGATCAGCTAGGTATCCCCGACGAGCTCCTCAACGTTAACGGCGGCGCGATCTCAATTGGCCACCCGTACGGTATGAGCGGCGCGCGCATGGTTGGACACGCTCTCATCGAAGGCAAGCGTCGCGGCGCGAAATACGTTGTTTGCACTATGTGTGTGGGCGGCGGAATGGGTGCGGCGGGCCTGTTCGAAGTTTACTAACTCGCGTTAAGCTATGCGAAAAAAGCGAAGTGGGCCATGCCTGCTTCGCTTTTTTTATTGCCTTAACCTCGGGATTATTCGCAGCTCGGAGGGCTACGCTCTTGCGAGGCTAACAAAATGATGCCTGCTACTCTTGTACCAAATTCCTGCTCAATGCTTTCTTTAGTCATCCCACTTAGGCGTTCGAATCTTGCGCATTTGCCTGACTCAATCGCGTCAAACATCGCGAGTGAACGCTCTAAAAGTGCAATGAATGCTTCAATGTCGGCGCCGTCAATTCCCGGATTAGGCTCTAACCGGCCTGTTTCCTCAAACGTGCTGAGGGTATCGCGCACATAGCTATAGAGCCCGAGAGAGGAGAGGCGTTCGACGCCCGCGCTATCCCCCGATGCCGCCTGCACTTTTTGTGCGCTCAGCCCACCGAGTGTTAACAGCAAAGCAAGCGCATAGCTAATCCAAGTCACGTACAGACCCTCTGCCCGACTTTTTCCCCGATGTATTTCGCTTGGCCTCCAGTCGACGCTCTTTCGCGCCGCGCGTAGGCTGGGTTGCGAGTCGCGTTGGCTTTACTGTCGTCGCTTTGTCGAGCAGCGCATTAAGACGACTCAGTGCATCTTGCTTATTTTTCTCTTGGCTACGAAACCTCTGCGCTTTGATTACAATCTCACCAGACGAAATTATTCGCGCATCGCGCGTACCCTTGATTAATTCTCGCTGCGCCTCTGATAAGCGCGCACGCAAAAAGTCAAAGCGAAGCTGCACTGCAGTCGATACTTTGTTGACGTTCTGTCCACCCGGGCCGCTTGCCCGCATAGCAGAAAACTCTACTTCACTTTCTTTAATCTCACGCATTTCTGCTCATAAACCCAAAAAATTAGATGCATTATTACCCCCAAGACTAGCCAACGATTGCGCTGTTGCACAGTGTTTCAGGGTACGATAAGGTCAGTCGAAGTGCTTCAATTCTGAACTTATTCTACCGCCTTGCTAGGATTTTATTCATGACGCTGATTCTCGGCCTTCGCCGCCCCCAATCTAAGCACCACCAATCTAAGCACCCCCAATCTAAGCACCACCAATCAAAGCAGCACTTAAACATTGCCCAAGCCGCTGCTGGACAGTCCTTAACCAGACGTGCCTCGCTTTCGATTGGGGCACTGGTCTGCGCGTTCTCTTTCTCTGCGGCCACCGCTCAAGAACCGGTTCGCCTCGGCTTTATGGATCCACTGTCAGGCACTTTTGCCTCGGTTGGCACAAGCGGCTTAAACGTCCTAGAGTTCGCTGCGGACTACTTTTACAACTCCAAAGGCGGAATCCTAGGCGGACGCATGATCGAAATCGTGCCCTTGGACAATAAACAAAGCCCAACCGAGACTCAATTACAGTTCCGTAGGGCGGTAAGCGAGGAGCTGCGAATAATATTTCAGGGCAACAGCTCTGCCGTGGCCAACACATTAAACCAAACTATCTCGAAGCATAATCGGCGCAATGCAGGCCAAGAGGTTTTGCAGATTAACTATGCCGCGGTCGATCCCATTCTGACAAACGAAGAGTGCAGCTTCTGGCATTTCCGTTTCGACGCCCATGCGGTCATGAAACTCGACGTGCTCACTGATTTTATTGCGATGAACGACGAACTCAGCAGCGTCTACATCATCGGCCAAGACTACTCTTTCGGCCAAGTGGTAGCAGATAACACCATAAGACTGCTTGGGGAGAAACGACCCGACATCGAGATCGTCGGCAACGAATTCCATCCTATCGGTCAAGTGAAAGACTTTACACCTTATGTCACCAAGATCGCCTCTTCTGGCGCTGATGCGGTGGTGACCGGTAATTTCGGCGCCGACATGGTGTCTCTCGCGCGGTCTATAATCGATTCCGGCCTAGACGTGCCCATCTACACTTTTTATGCCGCCTACGATGGCATTACAGCCACGCTAGGTGCCGATGGTAAAGACCGCATTCGTCTCATCCACACCGATCGCGCGAATCCGCTTGCTAGTGATGAGCGACGTGATTTCTACAGAGCGTTTAAAGCTAAACACCCCAACTCAGACATCACCCAGTCGCGGCTCGCAAACGCGCTAATGATGGTGGTTCAGGCGATGGAGCAATCCCAGAGTACCGACCCTTACGATATCGCTGTTCAGCTCGAAGACATGCGATTTACAAGCATTGCCGGAGACGAGCTGTGGATGCGTGGCGAAGACCATCAGCTGTTTCAGCCGCTCTATATCTCCAAGCAGACAGACGAAGGAATTGAATTCGACGCAGACAATTCGGGTTTCGGTCTGTTAACCGAATATGAGGTTGGCACATCCGAGACGATTACCGAACACAGTTGCCGCATGCGCCGGCCACGGCGCTAACGATGTTTGAAGTATTCGTCTTTGCCACACTAAATGGACTCGTCACAGGCCTGCTTTTATTCATGCTGGCAAGCGGGCTAACGCTAATCTTTAGCATGATGGGCGTGCTCAATTTCGCCCACGCGAGCTTCTATATGCTTGGCGCTTATTTCGCCTATACCCTTAGCGCTTACTTAGGTTTCTGGGGTGGATTGCTGTTCGCCCCTCTCATCGTCGGATGTATCGGTGCCGCTGTTGAGCGCTACGGCCTTCGCCGTGTGCATCAATCGGGTCATGTGGCCGAGCTTGTTTTTACCTTTGGCCTTGCGTTTCTAATCGAAGAAGCGGTGCAGTTTTTCTGGGGACGCGACACGAAAAACTACCAGTCGCCCGAGCTATTCGATTTCGCCCTCTTCACGTTATTCGGACAGGAATTTTCGGCCTACCGTGGGTTTATGATTGCTATCGCATGCCTCATATTTGGCGCACTCTATTTCGTGCTTACCCGAAGCCGCGTGGGGATTATTATTCAAGCGTCGATAAGCCACCCACAGACTGTTGCGAATCTTGGCCATAACGTGCCGCTCATTTTTATGTGTGTATTTGGCGTAGGAACAGCGTTGGCAGGCGTAGCCGGCGTGATTGCCGGCCCAGTCTTAACCACGTTTCCGGGCATGGCAGCGGTGTTGGGCAGCATCGTATTCGTCGTCGTCGTTATCGGTGGACTGGGCAGTTTGCCCGGCGCGCTAATTGCCTCACTCCTCGTTGGGCTCTTGCAGTCCTATGCGATAGCCGCCGATGTAGGCATGCCCGAATTGCTTCACCTGCTTGGCTTGAGCTTCGACAGCAGTCATCCACTCAACGATTTATGGACTCTCAATCTCCCACAGATCGCTCCGGTGCTGCCCTACCTCCTTCTGGTTTTGGTGCTTATCTTTAAACCAACTGGGCTCATGGGTAACAGGGAGCAATGACATGAAAAAGCAGCTGCCTGTTTGGCTTGGATTCGCGCTTGCGCTTGTTTTTCTGCCGTCGATTTTCGATTCTGTCTTAGGCATCTCGATACTGAATCAGATGACTATCTGGATTATCTTCGCCTTGAGTTACAACATGCTGCTTGGCCAAGGCGGCATGCTCTCATTTGGCCATGCCGTCTATTTTGGCCTTGGCGGATTTATGAGCGTACATGCGCTTAATCTCATCGCAGATGAAGTGTTCGTTTTCTCGATTACGCTTATACCGCTTGTCGGTGGCGCCGTTGGACTTGTCGCCGCTATCTTTATTGGCAGCTTTTCTACGCGCAAATCGGGCACAGTGTTTGCGATGATCTCGCTAGGCATCGGCGAACTCATCGTCGCCTCCTCGCTCATTTTTGCCGACTTTTTCGGTGGCGAGGCAGGTGTAACCGGCGATCGAACCTATGGCCCACCTTTCTTCGGCATAGAATTTTTGCAAGATGCAGAGGTCTACTATCTGGGTGCATTTTGGCTTTTTATCGCGACACTCTTTATGTATCTTTTTACGCAAACGCCTGCGGGCCGCATGGCGAATGCCGTTCGCGACAACCCAGAG
>TARA_B110000305_G_scaffold151299_1_pt1 | contig 15253 bp, 14 predicted proteins | sample TARA_B110000305 | Tara Oceans TARA_B110000305 (sample SAMEA4397930) | marine metagenome | biome: Polar Biome; feature: [SRF] surface water layer (ENVO:00010504); material: water (ENVO:00002006), including particulate matter (ENVO:01000060) such as... | depth 5 m | reverse complement strand
CTCACAGCACCTATAGGAAAAAGAATGGGTCATGCGGGTGCAGTGATAAGTGGAGGCTCTGGTGATGCAAAAAGTAAAATTCAAGCACTAGAAAATGCAGGAGTAAGTGTTGCACCTACGCCAGCATTAATGGGACAAACTCTACTTGAAGCCCTCTAAAAAATAATATATTGTGTTTGATCAATTAAATGAAAATAATTAGAAATAGTAGATTTGCAGTTGCAATAATATTTGCTATTAATGGTGTTATTTTTGGAACTTGGGCTTCGCGCATTCCTGAAATTTCAGATTTTCATAACCTATCGCCTGCAGCTTTAGGCTTATTAATTTTTTTATTGGGACTATCTGCTGTCGTAGCATTCTCAATCTTTGGAAGAGCATCAGACCGACATGGAGCTTCAACTGTAACAAAGCGAACAACCTTGGTATTGATTCCGTTCACCCTTATCTTTATAGCTTTCTCAAGCTCTATATGGTTACTTATAGCATCTGTTATTTTCTTTGGAGTCGTGCATGGGGGTGATGATGTTGCCATGAATGCTTGGGCTGCTGAAGTAGAAAATAAAGAAAATCGACCATTAATGTCTTCTTTTCATGCAATGTGGAGTTTAGGAGCTGGACTTGGAGCAGGTGCAGGAATCTTAACCGCTCACTATAAAATTGCAATGCAACTTCATTTTACAATCACCTCCATTATAATTTTTTTGGTTATGCTTACTGTTATAACTATCCCTTTTAGTTCTAAAAAGAAAGAAAAAAGAAGTGGGGAGCCATTTATCTCGATACCTAAGGGGGCATTACTGCCCGTAGCATTTATAACTTTCTTTGCCTCACTTGGTGAAGGTATGATAGCAGATTGGAGCGCTATTTATCTTAGAAGTATTACAGATCTTTCTAATGGTGGAGCAGCTATAGGGTTTGCTATTTTTTCTATTTGTATGTTTGCAATGAGACTTATGGGCGACAAAGTGGCATTAAAGTTTGGGGCTGCTAAAACAGCTCGTTATTCTGGTTTAGTTGCTTTGGCGGGGTCTTTAATTGTGCTAATATTTAAGCCTATTTTTGCATTAATGATTGGTTTTGGCCTTATAGGACTAGGTATTGCTGTCATTATTCCTTTAGCATTTTCTCGTGCAGGTCAAGACAAAGAAGTATCTCAAGGAACTGCAATTGCTAGTATTGCAACACTTGGATATGGGGGGATGCTTCTTGGACCATTGTTTGTTGGACTTATTGCTGAGGTTACTTCAATCAAAACTTCATTTTTACTTTTGCCTACCTTAGCTTTCTTAATTTTTCTACTTTCAAAACACCTTTCTACCAAATCACTCTGACTTTTTTTCCAAAAGCATTGCGTCGCCGTAACTAAAAAATCGATATTTTTCTGTGATGGCGTGATTATAAGCATTAAACATCTCATCAAAACCTACAAAAGCACTCACTAACATTAAAAGGGAAGATTTTGGCAAATGAAAATTTGTGATCATTGCATCGACTATTTGAAATTTAAATCCTGGATAGATAAAAATTTCTGTATCCCCTTTTTGGGGCTTTAACTTTCCGTTTACGGAGGCGGACTCTAGAGTACGAACAGCAGTAGTTCCTATAGCAATTACTCTTCCACCAAGTATTTTTGCTTGCTCAATCTTATCTATAGTTACTGTGGAAATTTCGTAAAACTCACTGTGCATTTTATGGCTCTTAATATTCTCCACTTTAACTGGTTGAAAAGTTCCTGCTCCAACATGCAGAGTTACGAATGCATGATTGATGCCTTTAATTGCAAGTGAAGATAGTAACTCCTCATCAAAATGAAGTCCTGCAGTTGGAGCTGCTACTGCCCCTTCGTTTTTTGCATATACCGTTTGATACCGACTCTGATCATCTTTAGAATCACCTCTATTAATATATGGTGGTAAAGGGATATGCCCAATGTCATTAAGTATTTTTAAAATAGAATCAGATTCAAAATCAACCTTATAAATACCATCCTTTTTTTCACGTATCTTAAAGCTGCAATTATTTTCAAGAACTACATTACTCCCAATTTTTGGAGATCTACTTGACTTGATCATTACGAGCGCTTCATGCTCATTGATTAAGCGCTGGATAAGGATCTCAACCTTACCACCAGAATCCTTATGTCCAAATAATCGAGCTGGAATAACCTTTGTATCATTAAGTACTAATAAGTCATTGGGTTTGAGAAAATCACCTAATTGTGAAAAAGTGGCATCAATTAATCTATCTCTAATGACTAGCAATCGTGAGTCGGTTCTATTTGAACTAGGATATTGGGCGATTAAAGACTGCGGCAAATCAAAATCAAAATCACTTAGCTTCATTTTTCTGCCTTTGATTCACTTACTCTTCTCATTGCGGCATCAATTTTTTCTTTTTGAGCTGTATTTTTTGTCATTTTTTCTGTCAAAGCAACCATCTTCTTTTGAAGCAAATCTGCCCGCTCTTTTTTGTTTCTGGCTATTCGCTTTTCATGAAAATTAAATCGATTTCTAGCTTTTTCCCTTTGGATAGATTCTTCAGTTTGTTTTTCAAATAAAGCATCATAGAATTGATAATAATTTAAAAAGGGTGTTTCTATACCCTCATTAGTTTCAATCATATCAATGCAATCTACTGGGCAAACTGGTAAACATAAATCACAGCCTGTACATTCACTAGCAACAACTTGAGTCATAACCTTCGATGACCCTATAAAAGCATCAACCGGACATGCTTTAATACATAAAGTGCAGCCAATACAAATTTTTTCATCAACTACAGCAATACGTTTAGGTTTAGTTTCTCCATGCTCTTTATTTAAAGTCATGGTTTCAATCTCAAGCAGTTCTGCTAAAGCATCAACCCCAACTTGTCCTCCTGGTGGGCACTGATTAATTTGAGCATCACCTCTTACTATAGCTTCAGCATATGGTCTGCAGCCTTGAAAATCACATTGGGCACATTGAGTTTGCGGCAAGATAGCGTCCACCTGATCAACTAGAGAACCACCTGAAAACTTAGAGGCATAGCCAAGACCAATATTGATTAAAAAATTCTCTTTCATATATGGGCAGTAATTTTAAACTAAATACAGGCTTCAGTTTTTGTTCCCAATATCGAGTAATCTCTTGTATTAAGATTCTACAAAAGCACGCTCAATAACGAAGTGTCCAGGTTGAACATTTCGAGCTTCAATAAAATTTTTAGATTTGAGCATATCTACTAACTCTTTAAGCATGCTCGGACTTCCACAAATCATAAAACGATCGTCTTCTAGATTTGGATAGGGTTGCTTCAAATCTAGAAAAAGCTTACCACTGCTCATTAAGGTTGTAAGGCGGCCATTGTTCTTAAAAGCCTCACGAGTAACTGTTGGATAGTAAACTAACTTCTCTCGAACAATGTCTCCAATAAACTCATCATTTGGTAAAATATTTTCAATATAATCAGAATAAGCCAACTCTGAGACCTCTCGAACTCCATGAGCTAAAATGACTCTGTCAAATTGATCATAAATTTCTGGGTCCTTGATAATACTCATAAAAGGTGCTAGGCCGGTTCCAGTACAAAGTAAATATAGGTAACGCCCAGGAAGCATGTTATCGGGTATTAGTGTTCCTGTAGATCGCTTTCCAACAAGGATTTCATCCCCTACAGCAAGATTTTGTAACTTGGAGGTAAGTGCCCCATCTTGAACTTTAATGCTATAGAACTCTAATTCGTCCTCGTAATTAGCACTTGCAATACTATAAGCGCGCATTAATGGCTTTCCATCAGACGGAAGTCCAATCATAGTAAAGTGGCCATTTTTAAAGCGATAGCCTGGATCACGCGTAGTTCGAAAACTAAATAATGTTTCGTTCCAGTGATGAACATGGGTTACACGCTCAGTTATTAATGTCGACATAAAGGCCTTCCTAGAATCATTAATTGCTTAATACTGTTTATTAAAAAGTTTGGTAAAATTATACTAGCAAACTAGTACTTTTGTTTGAGCCCAGAATTGTTTGCAGCCTCTTGGTAACAAACACTAAAACCATTGGTATAGTCTTGCTCATTGAAATCAACATATGAGTCTAACAATACATAGCTGGTAATCCCAGATCTAATCATAAATTGAAGTTGATCAAGATGAGCATTAATTCCAATAATTTCTCCTGAAAACTGCCATCTTTTACTTAGGAGATAAGCCTGTGAATAACCCCTTCCATCATCAAAATTACTAAAGTCAAGCACAATTAACTCCACAGAATCTAGATGGTCTTTTATTAAAGCAACATCATCCGAGGGTTCAATAATAATCCCTAGAGGAGTTTTTGAAACCTCAATGTTTTCAATCCATTCATAAAATGATACAAGATTTACATTTTCATTGTTTTTATTAAGGATGCTTTTTAATTGAATAGCCTCACTCATAAACTTTTTCCTTAAACGGTGAAATACCAATCCTTTTAAAAACTTCGGTAAACCTTTCTTGATTTTGGCGATGCTCAAGATAGACATTAACAATAGTTTCTACAGCATCAATAATATTATCGCTACTTACAGATGGGCCTAATTTTTTGCCGATCACTGTTTCATGAAGTGTTTCTCCAGCTAAAGTTATTTGATAATATTCTTCACCATTTTTTTGCATGCCCAATAAACCAATATCAGCTATGTGGTGATGGGCACATGAATTCTCACATCCTGAAATATTAATATTTAAACCCCCAATATCAAGCAATTTTTTCATATCATCAAAACGCTGTTGGACTCTTGTTGCTATTGGAATTGAGACCGCTTTTGCTAAGTCACAATAATCCCTTCCGGGACAAGCTACTATTTGTGCGAGCGTGCCTTGATGTGGACTTGCTAAGCCATACTTTTCAAGAGATTGCCATAAATCAAAAACCTGATCTTTTCTAACAAATGGCAAAACAATTGATTGTCTTTTTGTTGTTCTAAGCTCCCCTTCGCTATATCTCTCAGCTAAATTTGCAAGTATTCTCATTTGCTCAGAAGTAGCATCGCCTGGGGCCGCTTCTAGCTTTGTTAATGATATGTTAACAATACTATAACCAGGTACCTTATGACTACGAACATTATTTTTCTTCCAAATACTGTAATTAAAGTCAACTTTGTCTACATTACCAGATAAATTAATTGAATTAATTGGTAAGGAAAAGTCGATTTTTAACTGCTCCAACTCAGCCAAATTTAACTTAAGATTTGGGTCATTTTTTGTTTGTTGCCAGTCTTCATTAACGAGTCTTGAAAACTCTTGTGCACCAAGTTCTCGCACTAAAAACTTAATTCTCAATTTTTTCTGATGATCTCGCCGCCCTTTTAAATTATAAATTCTAAATACAGACTCTAAATAACTTAGAATATCTTCGACCTCAATAAAAGAAGCTGTTTCAGCCCCAATCATTGCAGCAGCCCCAAGACCACCGCCAACAAAAACACTAAAGCCTAAAAGGCCTTCACTATTTTTAACTAACCGAAGCCCTAGATCATGAATTTTGAGTGCAGTCTCGTCAAGCTTAGCTCCATTGATTGCAATTTTGAATTTTCCCGGCAGCCAAGAAAACTCAGGATGGAGATTAAACCATCGACGAATTAGCTCACAGTATGGTCTAGCATCTTCGACCTCATCTTCTGTTAGTCCAGATAAAGGATCGGCAGTTATATTTCTTGTAGCTTTTCCACTAGTTTGGATTGCATGGAGCCCTGCATAAGCTAAATCGCGAAGTAGGTTGGCTATTTCTGGAAGCTCAATCCAATTAAATTGAATATTTTGTCGGGTAGTAAAGTGTCCATACCCTCTGTCATATTTATCTGCAACATCTGCCAGCGCTATTAACTGAGCGGAACTAAGAGATCCATAAGGAATAGCAACTCTAAGCATGTGAGCATGAAGCTCCATATAAAGTCCATTTCTTAATCTAAGACTTTTAAATTTTGCCTCATCCAGCTCACCAGACAAATAACGCTTTAATTGTTTTTCAAACTGATCAACTCTTTCAAATAGAAATTTACTGTCTTCAGTACTATATTGGTACATATATTATTCTATAATTAATTTTTACGAATTATAGTAATAAATTCTATATTTAAATACAATATAATATTTTTTAGAATAATATTTTAAATAAATTAGTATTTAAAGAATAATTTAATAACATAGGGAGATATTATGGATGCAATTGACGTTAAACTTCTTGAGCTGCTTCAGCGAAATGCTGAACTTACCATTCAAGATCTTTCAAAAGAAGTTAATTTATCAACAACTCCTTGTTGGAAGCGAATCAATAACCTTAAAAGCAATGGTTTCATTAATAAAACTGTCTCGCTAGTTGATCGAAAAAGAGTTGGGGCTAATGTAACTGCCATGGTTTCTGTAACTGTAAACACTCATGACCAGGAGAAAATTAATATTTTTGCACAAACTGTTCTTAGTATCCCTGAAGTAATTGAGTGCTACAGAATGAGTGGTGAGGTTGATTACCTTTTAAAAGTTGTTGTCAGTGATATAGATAGTTATGATAGATTCTATAAAAATTTAATTGAAAAGGTTAAATTTCTTAAGGTTACCTCTAACTTTGCTATCGAGGAAATTAAAAGTACAACAGAAATTCCATTAAGCAACCTAAATCAATTAATTAAAAAATAATTTATAACGCAAATATTTTTAAAACTCCAACAATACAAACTAAAAGAAGTCCACTACCCATCCATCGCTTAAATTTTGTATCATTTACAACAATCTTATCATGCGCCTTTAGTCCTAGATAATGTCCTAAGCCTGCAACAGGAAGAAGTAATAAAGAAAACTGCCAATCGATATAGACTTTAGCAACAACAAACGCCGACATTTTTATTGAAACCAATATAAACCAAAGAACAAACAAAGTATTTCTTAGTTTTTTTACCTCTATGTTTTGAGTATAAATTGCTACAAGAAGAGCGCCGCCATTCAGTGAGGTTCCAGAGATGTATCCACCTAAAATTAATAACAAATGATTAACCCAATTCTTTTGTGAGGTAATCTTTGTGTTTAACATCCAACTAATGGCATAAAAACCTGTTATTGAGTATACGATTATTGTCATAACAGAAGGTGGTAAGTTTAAAAGTCCAATTACCCCTAAGATTTTTGCTGGGAGAATCCAAGGTACCGACTTCTTTAAATAGCCCCAATCAACCTGTTTTAAAGAGTTCGATAGTGTTATGCTTGAGAAAAATAGAAGATGTATACCTATTATTGGTAGCCAGTCTATTGGAGATCCTCCAACCAACATTAAAATTGGGAGTCCAATTACTGCGCCGCCAAAACCCAAACCTGTTCTTACAAAGCCTATCCAGGTAAATATTAGAGCAATAATAGTAATTTCTAAAGATGTAAAGCTCATTGGATTAAATTATATGGATGAAAAGCGAGCAATGTAGTTACAAAGTAATTACTTTAATTTGATAACATCGGCCAAGTAATTTGCATACTCTGTTGCCAACTCTAAATCAGCACACTCAACCATAACCCTAACCAAAGGCTCTGTTCCTGACTTTCTGATAAGAACTCTTCCCTTATTTAAAAGCTTTGCCTCTACCGCACTAATAGCATCAGATAGCGCATGATTATTATCTAGATCAACATCAGCTATTGTTCTAATATTTAAAAGAACCTGGGAGCACTTTTTTACTTTATTTTTGAGCATATTCAGTGTTTTATTGGACTTAGCAAGAATCTCTAAAATTTGAAGAGCGGCAATTATTGCATCTCCCGATGTAGACTTGTTAAGGCAAATGATATGTCCTGAGCCCTCTCCACCAAGAATTGCGTTACTATTAATTAACCCATCCATAACGTGTCTATCACCAACATCTGCCTCGATAAATTTGATTCCAATATCATCTAATGCATCACGAACTCCAAGATTAGTCATCCTAGTTCCGACAACCGTGTCTGATTTAAGCAGGCCATTTTTCTTCCATGAGCTAGCAATAATATAAAGCAGCTCATCCCCATCTACTTTTTCACCTAAATGATCAACCATTATTAGTCTATCACCATCGCCATCAAAAGCGATCCCAATATTAGCTCCTACTTTTATCACTTCTTTTTGAAGTTGTCTTGTATCTGTTGCTCCGCACTTATGGTTTATATTGTAGCCATCTGGGTGATTATTAATCATGGTAATCGATGCGCCTAGCTCTTTAAAAACATCTTCAGCAATATGATAAGTTGCACCATTTGCACAGTCAATCACTATTTTCAAATCTGATAGGTCGCAGCTTTTATCAAATGTTGACTTACAAAACTCAATATATCGACCTAATGCTTGCCCATATCTTTTTGCTTTACCAATAGTTGCTGAGTTGACACTAATCATTGGCATTGAAATTTTTTCCTCTATTGCTTTTTGAACTTCATCACTTAGTTTGACTCCTTTGCTTGAGAAAAACTTAACACCATTATCATGGTATGGGTTATGAGATGCGCTTATTACCACACCTGCTGTAGCTCCAAATGCTTGTGTAAGATATGCAATTGCTGGAGAGGGCATTGGACCGAGCATTCCAACATTTACCCCTGCTGACAAGAAGCCTGCTTCTAGTGCGGACTCAAACAAATATCCAGACACTCTTGTATCCTTTCCAATAATTACACTAGCATCTCCATTTTCTCGCAAAACTGAACCTACCGCCCAGCCAACCTTTAACAAAAAATCTGCAGTTATAGGAGCTACGCCTACCTCACCCCTAATGCCATCTGTACCAAAAAAATTATTCAAAATTAACCCCTAAAATTCTGTATCTGTTCCCAAACCTTTAGCGCATTCTTAGTTTCAGCTACGTCATGAACCCTAATTATATCAGCGCCATTCTCGACAGCAATCAGTGCAGCAGTTACGCTTCCAATTAAACGAGAATCAACATCTTTTTCACCTAATAGAGCACCAATCATTGATTTTCTTGAGAGTCCGGCCAGAATTGAAACTCCAAAATCCTTAAACTCAGATAGGTTTTTTAATAATGCTATATTATGACCTAAATTCTTTCCAAAACCAAAACCTGGATCAATTGTTATCTTACTTAGCTCAATACCTGCAGACTTACAAGTTGAAATTCTTTCATGAAAAAAATCTTTGACTTCATTAACAACATTATCATAAGTTGGGTTCTCTTGCATTGTTCTGGGGCTTCCCTGCATATGCATAAGGCATATATCAACTCCTAAATTAGCCGCCATTTCAATGGCACCTTCAGCCCTTAATGCGTTAACATCATTGATAATACTTGCTCCCGCATTACATGCTTCTTTCATAACAATGGGTTTTGAGGTATCAATTGATATGGGTAAATCAATTTGAGCGTTTAGGGCTTCGATTACAGGCATTACCCTGCTTAATTCATCTTGAATGGAAACTTCAGGAGCTCCAGGCCTAGTAGATTCACCTCCAATATCGATAATTCCTGCGCCTTCAGAAATCATTAATTGGGCTTGCTTAACTGCGCTTTTTGAGTCTAAAAACAACCCACCATCAGAAAAAGAGTCTGGTGTGATATTTAAAACACCCATAATGATAGGTTGATTCACCATCACCACCCCAAAATTTTATGCAAACTGTCCAGTACCGCCGTCAGTTTCAGGCTTCTTATCAGTAGATTTTGAGTCATCCGCTTTACCAGCTTCAGCCTCAGTTCCAGTTCCAAGCTCAGACGAGGCTTCTTCTGAATCAAGAACTTCAGCAGGCTCTCTCATTGGGATTCTAGCCATTAGATCATCAATTTGATGAGTATCAATTGTTTCAAACTCAACCAATGCATCTGCCATGGCATCCAATATATCTCTATTATCTTCAAGAATTTTGTATGCCATCGAATAGTTTGAATCTATTATTTTTCGTATTTCACTATCTACCATCTTAAAGGTTTCATCAGAAACATTTTTATGTTTAGTAACTTGGCGACCCAAAAATACTTCGCCCTCTTCTTCACCATAAGCCATTGGACCCATAACAGTTGACATACCCCATAATTTAACCATTTTATGAGCAATCTCAGTTGCACGCTCAATGTCATTGCTAGCACCAGTGGTTACTGCATCCTCTCCAAAAACAATTTCTTCTGCAATACGGCCACCAAACAATGAGGCAACTTGGGAGTTGAGTTTTCTTTTTGAAATACTATAACTATCTTTTTTAGGCAAAAACATCGTAACACCTAATGCCCTACCTCTAGGAATAATACTGACTTTATAGACTGGATCATGCTCTGGAACAAGTCTACCAACGATAGCATGACCCGCTTCATGGAATGCTGTCATCTTCTTCTCAGCTGCATCCATAACCATGCCTTTGCGCTCTGAGCCCATCATTATTTTGTCTTTAGCTTTTTCAAACTCACTCATTCCAACAAGCGTCTTGCTTAGACCTGCAGCAATAAGAGCAGCTTCATTTGTTAAGTTGGCAAGGTCTGCCCCAGAAAATCCAGGCGTTCCTCTAGCAATGTCAACTGATTTAACATTTTTTGCAATGGGGAGTTTTCTCATGTGTACTTTCAAGATAGCATCACGACCATTAATATCAGGCAGCCCAACAGTCACTGTTCGATCAAATCGTCCAGGCCTTAATAAAGCGGGGTCTAGAACATCAGGTCTGTTAGTTGCAGCAACAACAATAATTCCTTCTGAGCCTTCAAAGCCATCCATTTCAACTAGCATTTGATTAAGTGTTTGCTCGCGTTCATCATGGCCACCACCCATTCCTGCACCACGCTGGCGACCTACAGCATCAATTTCGTCAATAAAAATAATACAAGGCGCACTTTTTTTAGCTTGTTCGAACATATCTCGAACACGAGACGCACCGACACCTACAAACATTTCTACAAAGTCAGATCCTGATATAAAAAAGAAGGGAACATTGGCTTCACCAGCAACTGCTTTAGCTAATAATGTCTTACCAGTCCCAGGGGGTCCAACCATAAGGACGCCTTTAGGAATTTTTCCACCAACTTTTGTAAATTTACTAGGATCAGAAAGAAAGTCTACTAGCTCACTCACTTCTTCTCTGGCTTCATCAACTCCTGCAACGTCATCAAAAGTTACATGAGACTCGTCCTTAGTAATTAAGCGCGCCTTTGATTTTCCAAATGACATTGGATTATTTTTTCCACCCATAGCACCGCCAGCACCCCTCATTGTGTAAATGATGACACCAATAAGCAATAGAATTGGTGCAAGTGAGATGGCTAATTGCTTTATAAAGCTTTCTCTTGCAGGCGGAGTCGCCTCAACTGAAACACCATTATTAAGAAGATCACCCATAAGACCAAGATCACCAGGGCTATAAGTATCAAATTTTTCACCAATAGCTGTAACACCACTTATATTGCTTCCAGCTATCTTGACACTAGAAACGTTGCCTTGTTTTACATTTTGGATGAACTGAGAATAACTTATCTCATTAGCTTCATCGGCAACATTAAACTGCCCAAAGAGAGAGGCAAGCACACTGCCTAGAACCAACCATAGTAAAATATTTTTATACATATTATTAAATTTAACCCGAATTAGAAATGTAAATATACCCTATTGATTTCTTATATATAGGTTTTGATAGCATTTTTCAAGGTTTAATCAATATATTTTATAACTATGACATAATGATTATCTAAAGGCTAAAACTTAATTAGTTTTATTATTGTAAAACCTTTATTCTTAAAAAGTATGAATATTAAACCCGAACAACTTCAAAATCATCTCTTGAAAGATCCTAAATCTGTTTATTTTGCTTTTGGCGCAGAAATACTCTTAGTTGAGCAATCTCTGACAACTATTAAGATTGCCGCCAAAGAACTGGGATTTTCTGAGCGTTTCAGGTTTGATATTGATGGTAATTTTTCCTGGGATGCAATTTTTAGTTTGATTGCTAGCCCGTCCCTTTTTGTAGAAAAAAGAATTATTGAGTGTCGACTTACTTCAGGAAAAATTGGAGCTAAAGGCTCTAAAGCAATCACTGAGTTAACTGAAAGCCTGCCTGATGACATTATGCTCATTATCTCTTCAGGTAAGCTTGACATGGCTCAACAAAAAAGCAAATGGTTTAAATCTCTTGAAAAAAAAGGGGTTGTGATTCAACACTGGGAAGTTCAAAGCGAGCAACTTGTTGGGTGGATAACCAAGCACATGTCCCAACTTGGTCTAAGTTCAAACAAAGAAGTGGCCAATGCAATAGCTTATTGTACTGAGGGAAACCTCCTAGCTACAATGCAGGAGATACAAAAACTCCAAATTGCATACCCTGATGGAAATATTGACTTTGATGAGTATTTAAAACAAATTGATCAGCAATCCCAGTACACAGTTTTTGGGTTGATTGATGCTGCTCTCAAGGGGAACACCAATAAGGTCAATAAAATCTTTAGCTCCCTCATTGATGACGCTACTTCGCCAGTAATTCTTATTGCTTCTCTCTACCGTGAGATAAAACACTTAATCACAATGTCAATTGAACTTAAGTCCAATCAAACTATTGAGAGTATTCTTAATAATCATAGAGTATGGCAAAAAAGAAAGCCTTTAATAGCAAATGCACTTAAAAATCATAGCTATCAACAACTTCAAAAACTACTTTTAGCGCTTGGTCGTATTGACCGCTCCCTTAAAGGCATGGATAATCTTAACGTTTATGATGAGCTTCGAAGTTTAGTCATCACCTTATCAGGGAAAAATAGTGGGCTCAATAACTGAATTAATATCTAGTATAGGTAAAAAAGCTAAAACTGCCTCTGACATTCTTCGCATTGCCTCTACTGACAGTAAAAACTCTGCGTTAATTAACATTGCTCTTGAAATTAAAGAGAACACAAAAAAAATCATTAGCGCCAACTCCAAAGATATTCAAATTGCAATTAGCAAAGGTATTGATTCTGCAGCCTTAGATAGATTAACACTTACTAATGAAAGGCTCGAAGGTATCATAGAGGGGCTTAATCAAATCACATCTCTAGATGACCCCATTGGTGAAGTTTCTGAGTTAAAAGTAATGGCTAGCGGCATTAAAATTGGAAAGATGATGGTCCCACTTGGAGTGATTGGAATGATTTATGAATCTCGCCCAAACGTTACTATTGATGCAGCTGCCCTGTGTATTAAATCTGGAAATGCTGTAATCCTAAGGGGTGGTTCTGAAGCCATTAACTCAAATATGGCTTTACATTCCTGTATAAAAAATGGACTTAAGAAGGCTGGACTTGACTCAAACTCTGCGCAGCTCATCGAAACCACAAATCGTGAGGCTGTGACAGAACTAGTTAAGGCAAGTGATTATGTCGATGCTATTATTCCAAGAGGTGGTAAAGGACTTATAAAAAATGTTAGCCGCAATGCTAGGGTGCCAGTTATTAAGCATCTTGATGGTGTTTGCCATACATATTTAGATATTGACGCCGACCCTCAAAAAGGAATTGATATTGCCTTCAACGGTAAAACTAGAAGGTACGGGGTTTGCAATGCAACTGAAACGCTACTTGTTCATGAAGGCTTTAATTCAATAGCACTATCCAAACTTATTGAGCTCTTAATCAAAAAAGAAGTTGAGTTACGCGGCTGCGAAAAATCACAAAAACTCTTCAGTACAATTAATAAAGCAACAGAAGATGATTGGTATGAGGAGTACTTGGGGCCAATCCTCTCAATAAAAATCGTGGAGTCAGTTGATGAAGCTATTTTTCACATTAATAAATACGGCTCATCTCATACAGATGCAATCGTAACTGAAAATGAATCAAACTCAAGGAAGTTCTTATCTGAGGTTGACTCGTCTTCTGTAATGGTCAATGCATCAACTGGCTTTGCTGATGGTTTTGAATATGGCTTAGGCGCCGAAATTGGAATAAGTACTGGAAAGTTTCATGTCAGAGGTCCGGTTGGACTTGAAGGGCTAACATCACAAAAATATATCGTCATAGGTGACGGACAAATAAGACCATAGAGGTTATTTAAATGACAATTAACGAAACACTTGCAATTATCCAACGAGGAACTGAAGAAATTTTACCTCTGGATGAACTAAAGAAGAAACTTGAAAAAAATAAACCATTAAGAATCAAATTGGGAATGGACCCAACAGCTCCAGATCTTCATTTAGGGCATACTGTGGTCATTAACAAAATGAAACAGCTACAAGATCTTGGTCATGAAATTATTTTCTTGATTGGTGACTTTACAGGCATGATTGGTGATCCTACTGGAAAAAATGTGACTCGTAAGGCGCTTTCAAAAAGTGAAGTTTTAGAAAATGCTAAAAGCTATGAAGCTCAAATCTTTAAGATCCTTGATAAAGACAAAACAAAAATCGCTTTTAATTCTGAGTGGATGGGCAAGATGAGCTCATCAGAAATGATTTCTCTTGCATCAAAGCAGACAGTCGCAAGAATGCTAGAGCGTGATGACTTTTCTAAGCGTTACAAATCAGGCCAACCAATTTCAATACATGAGTTTTTGTACCCACTAGTTCAAGGTTTCGATTCTGTTGCACTTCAGGCTGATATTGAGCTTGGCGGCTCTGATCAAAAATTCAACCTACTTGTTGGTAGGGACCTTCAAAAACAAGCAAATATGGAGCCCCAGGTCATTCTAACCATGCCAATATTAGAGGGACTTGATGGCGTTCAAAAGATGAGTAAGTCTCTTGATAACTATATCGGGATTGATGAGCCTGCTGATAGCATGTTTGGCAAAATTATGTCTATTTCGGATGAGCTCATGTGGAAATATCTTGAGCTTTTAAGCTTTGAATCTCTAGACATGATTGAGTCCTGGAAACAAGAAGTAGCAGATGGGGAAAACCCAAGAAACATTAAGTTTCGCCTTGCCCAAGAAATTATCACACGCTTTCATGATGGTGATCAAGCTGCAAAAGCACAACAAAACTTTATCGATCGATTTGCAAAAAATCAAACTCCAGATGAGATGGATGAGTTTACTTTTCCAGAGGGTATCAAGATTGGAAACCTTCTTAAAGATACCAACTTAGTAAGTTCAACGTCTGAAGCTTTTCGAATGATCAAGCAGGGTGCTGCAAAAATGGATGGTGAGAAGATAAGTGATAAGGATTTGAAGCCTGCCATTGGAACATCAGTCTATCAAGTAGGTAAAAGAAAATTTGCAAGAGTGACAATTAGCTAATTTGGATTAATCAAGAGTATAATAGAATGATCTGGGGATGACATGGCTTCGACGAGGAGTTGGATTTCAAGGATG
>TARA_B110000305_G_scaffold15295_1_pt1 | contig 15321 bp, 7 predicted proteins | sample TARA_B110000305 | Tara Oceans TARA_B110000305 (sample SAMEA4397930) | marine metagenome | biome: Polar Biome; feature: [SRF] surface water layer (ENVO:00010504); material: water (ENVO:00002006), including particulate matter (ENVO:01000060) such as... | depth 5 m | reverse complement strand
ACCCTATCAAGCCGACGCTTGAAAGCGTTGATAATGACGCTCCATTACAGCCATTTTTAATCAACGGTATGAGTTGGTAAGGGTGACCAGTTCCCGAGCAATGCTCACTTCACCCATTGAATGTCCAGAATCCGGCACGAGGATAAGGGTGCTGTTCGGCATTGATTTGTGTAATTCCCAAGCACTACGTGCTGGACATACGACATCATAACGGCCTTGAACAATCGTTGTTGGTATGTGTTGTATTGAATCAATGTGGTTGAGGATATGTGCTTCTTCAAGGAATATGCCATTGATGAAATAGTGGCATTCGATACGGGCAAATGCAACTGCAAAATCAAGGTCTTCCGCTTTTTCAAGATATGAGTCGTCTGGGAAAAGGCGGCTTGTTGCCATTTCCCATCGCGTCCATTCCTTTGCAGCAGCTCGACGGATGTCCACATCTTCACTGGTTAGACGAAGGTGATAGGCTTTGATGAGGTTACCCTGTTCTGGTTTTGGAATATGTTCTCTGTAGGACTCGAACGCATCTGGGAATATGTGACTCGCTCCGTCTTGATAGAACCAGTGTAATTCGCTCTTACGGCACATGAAAATACCCCTAAGCATCAAACTAAGAGCGCGTTGCGGGTGTTCTTGTGCATAGACCAAGGCAAGAGTTGAGCCCCATGAGCCACCAAAAACATGCCATTGTTCAATTCCAAATAACTGACGAAGTTGCTCGATATCACTGACTGATGCCTGTGTATTATTTTCAGTTAATTCTGCATAGGGCGTTGATTTCCCACAGCCGCGTTGATCAAATTGAATGATACAGTAGATTTTGGGGTCGAAGTATTGCCGATATGCGGGTTGCCCACCGCCCCCTGGGCCACCGTGAATTACAAGTACTGGGATTCCATCAGGGTTTCCACTTTTCTCCCAAGCAATCGTATGTATTTCCGAAACGCTCAACATACCTGCATCATACGGTTCAATCGGTGAATAAAGGACGTCCTCAAGAGTCGTAGTTACATCGAGCATAAACCTTCCACAGGTCGGTTATGCATGTTCCTTTCGCAATGAACATCTTCTTGGAATGCTTCGGCCCGGTTGAAACTATGAGCCGACGAGATGCGACTGAAGTGTTCAGTGAATGGGCCGAAAAAGGTAAGGATGGAGGAATGGAAAAAGGGCACGCTCGTTCTGTTCATGCCATGCTTGAATTGGCCCAAATCCCTCGTGATGCCCCTTATTCAGCAATCGATGTTGGATGTGGGAATGGATGGGTCTGTCGGAGAATTGCCCAGGATTCAATGTGTTCACATGTTGTGGGCGTCGATGGCTCGGCACGCATGATTGAAAAAGCTCATGCCATTGACAGCCAAGGTGAATATCATCTCGCAATGCTTCCAGATTGGACGCCTGAACAACGGTTCGATTTGATTCACACCATGGAATTCCTCTATTACTTACACGACCCTCAATCAATGTTGAAAATGTTTCATGATGAATGGCTCAACAGTGGTGGCGTACTTGTCGCAGGAGTTGACCATTACCTCGAAAATGAAGAGAGTTTGAGTTGGCCTGATGCTTTGAATGTCCACATGACGACTCTCAGCATGGAGCAATGGAAAACGGCAATGTTCGATGCGGGATTTACCGATGTTGAAATTCATCAAGTGGGTCAAAAAGAAGGGTTCATCGGAACACTCGTTTTACTTGGCACCAAAAAGTAAGTCATTCCTCATCGCCAAGCGGGCCAAGCGGGCCAAGTGGGCCAAGTTCGGCTCCTTCGGGGCCGCAAAGTCGTATTTCACCTCTTGAAAACGGACATTGTGAACAAATGTGTGCCGATTCAGCAGGCATACGCTGGGGTTCATCCATGACATCTGGAGTCGCAGCAAGTTGAGCCATCCAATTGAGGTGTTCTGAAAGAGTGACCTTTGCCTCCTCAAATTCCTCTACCGATAATTGGACCATGCGCCCAGAGGCACCAATCAGTAAGGAAGGAGGAAGCACTCGACGGCGTTCATGTTCTGGCTTTTGCTGTTCAATAGCCTCTAATGCCAGTGAATACAAAGTCAATTGCAAACGATGTTCGTCCAATAATGCTCTTTCGGCATACGATGAAGGGAACGGTGAAAGATGGTCGCCTTTGAATTTCTGAAGTGGACTGCCAGCATTTGGGTCTTTGGAATTAAATTGATCTCTACACCCTTTGGTTTTCAAATCAACAACTTGTAGGCATCCTTTCCCTTCTGCATCACGCAAGGCCAATACCAAATCGGCACGGCCGTCGAAAACCACGTCGACATGGTCAACGAGGGCTTGTTGGCGCGGGCCTTCGATTGAGAAGGTCGTGCGGAGTACTCCATCAAAGGCCACTTTATGGCTGAAATAAAACGGTAATTCTGTCCTCAGTCCTTCAACACTAAACCCGAAATAGCTTTCACCATCAGCAAATCGGCCAAGGAGGCCATTACGAACCAAGACACCCAGATGTGCTAATCGCTCAAAGGTGGCTTGGTGAACTTTAGAATCGGAATTCCCTTCCCCAATGCCTTCTTCTGAAAGTACTCTTCGAAGAGTTCCTTCATCATCGAGAAGGTCTTTTCCTTCATAGGTCCATGCCGAAGGGAGAGGTGGTGATGGTGGAGAGTTTTTTTGGGCAGGGTTTTGTAATCCAATTTCAACCAAACGATGCATAAGTGTCCCGAAAACAGTTGCAGGTGGGAAAGATGAGGCAGGGGCGTCTTCTGTCTTTGACTTCGAAAACCGTTCAAGAGGCTCTGGATTCCACCCTCTTACTTCGGACAACCAGTGACGGCGAGGGCAAGCAAAACTCGTATCCAATCCGTGCGCCGTCATTCGCATGATGTCACTCACTCTCGTAGAACCAACTGGGAGTGTTTTTTGAGTTTGTTTTTTACCGAGTTGTGCCTCGAGGCTACGCCACTTTTGCAATGGAGTTTGAACATTCAAATCGAGGAAACAATCCGGTGAATGATAAATGTGAATGGACCTGATCGCATCCCCTCCGAGGCATGAGTTCTCAACCAATGCCATTGGGTTCAAGGAAAGTGTAGTTTTTTCATAACGTTGAAGAGGTTGGCCCAATACATCATTTGGAAGAAGCCACGGTGAATGCTCTTGCTCGTTTGAATGGGAGAGGCTGCGTAATCCATCTAACCACATCGCACCCATCGTCTTCATCGAAGGTTTGCTCTTGAATTCAAGATGGTTGGTCTCAGCGTTCACTTCTGCTGTATCACTCGGCGACCCAACGACAATCAATCTGTCCTGTACTCGAGTTAAGGCGACGTAAAATTCTCGACGGCGTTCGGCTTGACGTTGAGCGTGGTCAATACGTTTTGCAAACTCCCAAAGCCCATCATCGGGTCGTTCGCGTGAAGTCCATGGATTGATTCGGCCAGCAACAACTTGAGGAGTCACTAATACGTTATTCCGGACAGCAAGCGATGCATCCGATTTACCTGCATGGAATATTCCAGCGACAACAACGACCGGCGCTTGAAGCCCTTTAGCACCGTGAATAGTCATAATCTGAATAGCACCACCTGAAGGCGTTGTAATCGCAGATGGACCTTTGTTACCAAGTCCGCTCAAAGCTTTCATTCGATTGAGAATTGCCGATGCTTCATGTCCTAATTCATTTCCAATCGAGGCTGCAAGAACACACCAGGCTTCTGCATTTTGTCGAGAAGTATCATCAGGATATGCAACAAGTAAATCTGAATGGTCCAGAACAGTGTCGAATACATCATGAATTGCCCCTTGCAAAACCAAGCGTTCTAAATGCGCTACAAATCGCTTCACGTACTTATTTGGTGCATGTTGTTGGATTTTATTCCACCATGAATGTTCCTCTTTGCATGTGAGTAATGCATGTACTTGAGAATCATTAAAGCCCATTATTGGCGAGCGGGCGAGGGATAAAGCAGCATGCCGTGAGTTCGGGAAAGCAATCAACTCCAAACATGCGAGAAGAGGAGCAACAACTGGGCGCTGAAGTAATGCGCCTTGCCGATCTGCCATGACTGGAATACCTCGTGATTGCAACCTCTGAATCAAATCAGGCATGTGCTTTCGAGAATGAACCAGAATGATGACATCTTCGGGTCGAACATTTGATGCATCATTTGGAAGTTTGGCATAGGTGGCTGAATCTGCATCCCATACCTGAGTTCCTCTTTTTTGAATGAGAGCTTGTAAACGAGCTGCAATTAATTCATTCTCAAGATGTGAACGTTTTGCTTTTGGGTCCGCAAAAGTATCAATTCGCTTTTCTAAATCGAAACTCGGAGGCTCAACACCGACTTGGAGTGGTACAAGCCATTCCAATGTTCCTGAATCCTTCGAATCACGAGCTGGTCGCAGTTGTTGAGGTTCAGCATGCCAATCGCCTGGGAGAACGTAATGCCGTTGGTCGAATACATCGTCAAACATACCGTTCATCGTACGCATCAAATCATGCAATGAACGATGGTTTGAGGTGAGGTCAATATGTCCAAGAATTCGGCGTTCTCTGCGGACTTCACCAACGAGGTGAGCGCCTTCATTGTCTTCAAAAGCAACACTTACGTGCTCCCACAATTTAGATTTGAGAGATACGCCTTCAATACTCGTGCCTTTGGTGAAAGAATCTCCTCCACCAACCGGCCGAGGGTCTCTGCCTTCTCCTTCACTTCGTAAGTGGCTCAAGCGAGGTTCGTTTTGTTCCAAGAGATTCGCTTGTTTAATCGCAGCAACCGTTCGTCGCATGACAGTGACTTCTGCTTGACGGAATCGGTAGATGCTTTGCTTCATATCACCGACGATACAAACCGTTGGGTCCCAAGGCCCAAGCGGGCGTTGTGGATCATCAGACTCGAGCCTACGATGCCCCCACAATCGAGCAAGAAGACGGAAATGAGCAGGGTTGGTGTCTTGATATTCATCGATAATAAAAGCCCGATATTGCCGTCGAATTGTTTGGAGTGTGAAGAAACGACGTTGTAGATCTTCGAAGCAGGATTGATCATCTCCAGCCAGGCGCATGGCCCGTGAAATATGCTGATCAGACCAAGGCTCATCTCCAAGATGGTCCAGGGCTTCAACGACGGGAGAAGGGTAGACATGACGGACGATGTCTGGGCATCGAGCAAGTAATAAATCTGCAACGAGTTTTTGGATATCGTCATAATCATGTACGCCTTCATGGGCTTTTTGAAGCGTCAAAATATCTTGACAGCCGCGATGAACAAGTAACAAGTCGTTCAGAACATTGGTTTGTAATTCATGCGAAATGCGTAGTCGTCCTTCGGGAGCAAGGTCGCTGAACGTTGTTGTAACTTCTTGATGGCGAAGTTCGCAATCAGTAGGCATATGTGGCAAATGTGAAATCGGGTCGAGCAAGAAGGCGCTTTTTCCCAAAAGACAAACCAAACGTCCCAGGCGACTATTGAGTTCTGTGTTGAGAGAGATTGTGAGTTGTAATGCTTCGATTTCCACGTCATCTTTCTCTGTTTTGGAAAGTATTTTCACAGCGGATTTACCGAGTAAACCAGGATGCCACCCCGCACAATAACGGGCTTGAGGGAGACCACCCTTCGGGAAATAATTCGGTTCATCGTCTTCTAATTGGTTCGTTGTGGTACCTGCAAAAGCAACTTGCCACACCCATTGTAAACAGCCACTTGGTTCCAGAGGCAAGGGTTCTCTCGCCAAAGCCGTCAAATGATTAAAACGGGTGAGGGTGGTATTGATTGCATTTTCACAAGCCAGTACATAGTGAGTTGAATGAGCGAGGTATACATCAGCCCATTGTGACAAAATTCCCTGTAAGTTTTGAGCGAATTCGACCACTTCATCCCGAACAGGTTCCAAAAACATGTCCATCAGGACCTCGTGTGGTAATGGACCAACACCTGACCAGGTGGAGCCAATCAGGTTGGCACGAGCCAGCATTGCCCGATATGCTTCTTCAACAAACAACGATTTCCCTAACATTCCACTGAGGACAACTGCGGAATGCTCTTGCCCACCGAGAAGGACTGCTAAACGGTCACGTGCTTCGATAAACGCTCCAATATTCCCGCGTACACCTGCCTCATGGGCGTCATTAATCGTTCGGATTCGCCAAGCAGAATGAAGAGTTTCTTGAACCAAAAGTGGAGAACGATCTTCTGATATTTGTTCACGGCTTGGATGTACTGCAACGAAGTCCAAATGCGGAGACACCAGCTGTGAAAGGAATGCGTCAATGGTAGAGATCGGTGCTTCGTCAAGAGCGGACATCAAAGTCTCGATATCTCCTTCTCTGAGTCGCGGGTCATAAATTCCTTCATCGTCGTCTGCTTTCAGAGGAAATGCTCGACTTTGTCCGACTCGATAGCGTATACGTGCTTTCAATTCTGCGGCTGCCTTTTTGGTGAAAGTAATGGCAACCACTTCACTGGGAAGCAAGCCTTTCCATTCATTTGGTGATGTTCGTTGCCGGGGGGGCGCTCGTAAAAATCCGCTACTCTTCACCGATTCACGAGGGCCATGGGGGAGAATTTGAGTCGCGCGTTGTTCAGATGAAAGAAGATGTTGAACATAGCGTTCAGCCATGACTGTGGTTTTACCAGTGCCTGCCCCAGCATCCAAAGCAATGTGTTTGTCAAGGTCAAGACCGAGCCGTTGACTTCGATTAAAGCGGATCATTGTTCATCGCCCCCCAAAGACGCTGATGGACAGATCTGACGTACTGTACAATAGGAACAATGGGCGCCAGGAGTCGCGTTTACATGACCTTGGCGCGCTGTTTGAATCGCTCTTCCTGCCGTTCGAATACGTTCAGAAATCCAAGCACGGAATCCGTTTGATGATGAGAAATCACTTCCAGGCTCACGATGATGTGTTTGCGAATATGAGGTGCGTTCTCCAAGTTCACTTTCACCAATATATTTGAGAATGGATGCATCAAGTTCAACATAATGTGTCGTTGATTCGCCAATTTCTGATACACCAATGCCGACGACACGATCACCGGGATGGCTCTGCTCCCACGCTCGTGCATAAAGTCCGAGTTGAACTTCGTCGAACATGCCTTTCCGGTGTCGGTTGCCTTTGTTGTTCGGTTTCGGCCCGTTCACTGTTTTCAAATCACGAATGATTACCAAGCGATTGGCCGGGTGTGGTTCTTTCAAATCGAGAGGAAGTACCGTAGATATCGGGGACGTGGCAAGAACATCGTCGGCAATCGCTTTTTCTTGTTGCTCTTCACTGAGTACGAGAGCGTCAACTCGGTCAATTCGGCCGGACAGATTGATTTGAATCGGTTGGTTTGCATCATCAAAACCATGTATTTTGACATGCCCTTTCTTTCCTTCATTCAACATCCATTCACAGGCTAAAGGGGCTGAAGATGTCAAGTTAAGATCTGCAGAAATCATCCTCCCTAAACGGCCACTGGGTTCTAATTCAATCTCGCCTTCTCGATGCATTCGCCATTGATTTGGCGTAACTCCAAGCATTTCTCTACAACGATGGACGGCCACTGCGTCATTTCGTGATAGCCAAGGGACTTCGCTTTCAAGATATGAGAGTACGCTGCCCCAGAGTTCTGGAATTGTTTTCATCGGACCAAGATGGAGTGGCAAAGGGTGGTCAACTGCTTCAGCGGCCGTAATGACGCCATGAGCGTTTAGCATGGCGGCTTCTGCATCGTGAATCATTGTACCTCGAGCACGGGCATCGACATCCTCGCTTTGTACATCTTCAGGTTCTGCTTTCAAACGTTTATTCATCCAGGCCATCCTCGGGCATTTGAGCCAAGATTGGAGGCGACTTTGAGACCAAGCATCTCGCTCCATGCCTGTGGATTCGAAACCGATTGTGGCGTTCAAAACTGAACTTTGGAAACTGAGAGCTGGAAGAGGGCGAGGGTCGATAGCTGGGCCTTTGGAATTCGCATTTCGCTTGAGGCCGAGATGTGGCCAATGCTGTTGTTGACTCGAACCGATGTTCACTTGAGATTTTGAAGGTTGCAATACCAAGCCATCAACGCTCAACAAATGTTTCCGGTTTTCCCAGGCGAAATATTCACCGTTTTCTAAATCTTTTATCACAGGTTGCCGAAGACTACGGTCCGTTTGAATGGGAAGTTCATGCGCCATTGCTAACGCGGTTTGAGAGAGGACTGTACCTACTGAATCACCGCCGTCAAGCAATTCGAGTCCGAGACGTTGACGTTCATCTCGACCTCGATGGCCAGCGCGTTCTCCAACTGCCTTTCCTCCAACCATTGTCATCGTAAAAGGTCGGGGAGTGAGCCAAACAAGACCGCCGCCATGTTCATCCTTTGTCCAGTGCCAACTTCGATGAAGTCCACCTTCTTGATGTTCAAAGTCGTGAACAAAGGAAGGGGCTGATTGGAATGTTGCCAGTGAACCTTCGTGCCGGGTTTCTGTTAACCATTCAGACAAGGGAGCGCTTGGGCCACCTCCTTCTTCAGCACTTGAGTCAAAGAACACCACTTCTGGTGCAGCATTGAGAAGATGGCGAAGATGATGGCGGCCTTGGCGAATAGCAAGGTCGGAATTGAAGAGGCCGAGCTGAACTTGCGCAGGTGCATCAAGCCAAGGCACTTTCGAAGTTTTCATCGGCCATGAATGAACATCCAATCCTACTAAGAGAATCAAATCTGCTTCAACCCCATGGGCTTGTTCTGGCGTAAGGACTTGAATGGTTTTTCCACGAGAGCGGGAACGAGGTAATGAGGTATGGGCGAGGAGGTGGTCGAAATATTCGATGAATTGTGACCCTGATGCAGGGGTCGAGTGCCCTGCTTTTTCAAGCAATCCTTGCGTAGAGTGGTGAGCCTCCCTCACAAGTTGTAATCCAGCGAGTGAGCGATCGTGCTTTGCAGTGCGGTTTGAGAGTTGAACCCAATCGATACGACTGTAGATTGTATCGAGCCATTCAATTCCAGATTTTGGACGTTTGGGGAGTGGGAGGAGGTGTTGAGTCGAACAACCAAGTGGCCGCTTATCGATTTTGGAAAGGGTGTCTTGGTCTATCAACGGCGCCCATATTTCTGCAACACAGTGTAACCACCATTGCGTTTCTTCAAGGGCTTGGCGGGCATGTTTTTTGTTTTCTCCGAGCTGTGGGGTTGCTTGGGCCAATGTAGCAAGCCATCGCAAAAGTGAACCTTGCCCCCCTCGTACGTGGAATGAACGGGCAATTTTTTCAAGAATATCAGAATGAGGGCGGGGCGTCCATGAAGGTTCGCTGGGATGGCTGAGCTGTTCGATTGCACCGTTGATTAAAGGGAGACTTTGATGCTCATACAATCCTCGAAGATGCTCAAGGGACCATGCGTCCATACCATCTCCAAGTCTCATTGCCCGTGCCAGTCCAGCAACCGCAGGTATTTCTTTGAGATTCTTCTGTTCAATACCACACTGGTAACCAAGTGATTCAAGGCGTGAATGCCATTGGTTTTGATTGGCATCTGCAGCCCCGTCGACGATAAGGACGCGACCACTCGAATGAAGCCCATACGAACGTACTAATTCGAGTGCAGCATCCATCGAATGTGCTCGTCGTTCCAAAGTGATGCGATGGAGTGAGGTGTTCCTCTGTTCCCCTCGTTTTGAACGCCAGTGAATCTCGGTTGGAGGAGACCACACTTCATGCTCTGGAACCCATTCTGGAAGAGTTGCCTGTGTCACATAGTCCCATTCAGCATCAAAGAGATAAGCGCCATGATACCCGAGACGGAAAGAACCCGCTGCGCAAAGTTGGTGAATCGGACGTTTTTTCGACAGTTCAGCGAAAAAACTACGCTCAATTTCCGAGTAATCCGGTGCCGTATCTAAAATTAGAATTCCACGTACGTCATTCAGCGTAAATGGGACGTCAGAACTTGTTGCAAGAGCTTTCATGAGACGGTTAAATGCATGATGTGGATGTGTCCCCCCTAATTCTTTTTCAAGGGTGCGGAGAAGTGTGTCAAATTCTTTAGCCCCCGGGTCACCCTCCCAAGACCAAGGATTGTTGAGCTGATGTAACGTTCGATGGAGGGTGAGAATACGTTCTGTTTGGTAGGGCGACCATTGTCTTCCTTCGATGGCTGAAAACAAGAGCGGCAACTCTCCATTTTCAGCTGCCTGCTTTGTATGGGCGTGGATCACTGAAAAAAAACCCGCATCGTTTCCAAATAATGGCGGTAAACCAAGGTCAAGCGTCAATAATTGAAGCAAACGTACAATGGTCAAATGATGTGTCGTATCAACGGGTGAATTACTTTCCGCTAGATGGAGTAAAGTTTGATTTCGACTTGCTTCATTCGGGTGAAGGACCAGCAAATCTCCAGCTGCACCGTTCTCAAGCGCAGTAGTAAACCAAGGAGGGACATTATCGCCTGTATCAATCGCTTCAAGTGAAAGCGATGCAACGTTTCCCTCCTTCATCTTCGTCGCCTCAGCATCACTACAATCGCCGACTGTTCTTGAAGCCTCTCGGTAAATCTCCAGAAATACCTCCTTCCAGTCTATATGTGATCGGGGAGTTTTCGGGGCCCGTATACCCTTTGAGATTTGCTTCCCTTATATACTGTCGAAAAGAATAGTTAGTGTTGTGTTGAAACATGAAAGGTTCTTGTTCCAGTAAAAAAACTCTTGATGACCGTGCATTTAAAATACGATGACTTTGCTACTGGGTATGTTGGCAGGGAAAAAGCCCCAAAAGTAGTTTTTTAGGAGATTTTCTGGGCTGAGGCTTACCACCTCATCCACCCTCAACAAAAAACAAGAAAGGAGACGATTAAGATGAAAAATGAAAAAATGGAAGATATGAAGAAGCAAGAACTAACGCAGTGCGACGAATGTTGCAGCAAGGACCTCAAGTACGTCCCCGAAAAGGGTGAAACCTGGTGTAATGCGTGTGGTCTTGTCCACAAGGACCAAGAAATCGAAGCCAACGATAACGGGGCTGCCCTGTTTGGAGAAGGTGCACACTACCATGCAGTTCGAAACGATAAGGACGTCAATCGACGACTGGGCGGAACTGGCCCGAAGATGAAGTTTGACTCCCGAAGCGTGAAAAACAAAAAAAAGTTCTATCTCCTCGAAAAAATCGACCGCAGTTCCGTGTACAACCCACACCCCTTTGTTCAACGCGTGAGAAACAACATTGAGAGTTTGTACGGCCGCCATACTTTGCACACCCTCGGATTCATCGTGGAAATGTCTTGCCGGCCTTTGACTGGCGAGCAGGAAGTGATTCGGAAGAAACAAGGAAAGGCGATGGCTAAGGGCCTAGGCATGCCAAAGCAATCGATTTGTCGAAAGAAGAAAGGCATCAAAGGCTCTTCAGATGAACAGAATGCGGTCATCATTGCAGCTGCTATCGTTGAGCTCGCTGGAGATTTGGGAATCATGTCGAAGTTTGACCGTCGTGCAACAATGGAACAAGCTGGAATCGTTCCAAAGCAAATCATGAATGCACGAATCAGCATTCTCCGTCATTGGAAGGCTCGAGTTACCATGGGTTGGGCTGCAATGCCACCTCGTAAAAATGCGAATGACAAGCGAGAGGATGCGATCGTCCAGGCCTTGGAGCATACCTTTGACATGCTTGGAAACCATTACAATCAGGAAGAGTATGAGCGGGTTCTCTATGAGACCGAGTCGCGAATTGCGCTGCTCAAAGAAGGTACGGGTGAGGCCCTCACAATCAATATTGAAGAGCGTATGTTGGTGTCTGTTTCTACGTATGCTAGCCTCACTACATTCGGATTGCAATCAGGTGCTGCCGACCTTATCGCAGATGTATTTGGCTTAACCAGCAGTGGTATTCGTTCTCGCTATGAAGCGTTGGTGGCAGAGTCTGCATCGGGAGAGTTCCAAGACAACGGTGCTTTCGCCATGAGTCAAACATGCAAAGAATTGTTGAGCGAGTCACACAAGCAGAATGCTTTGATAGCCAAGTTCCGACTCGGAAGAGTATGCGGAAATCGTTCGTTCTTGTCGGAATCTTAATTCTAACTGCGATTGGCCCAACTTTGAGTGTTGCTGCACCAGCAACAACCACTGGCGTTGGCGTACTGTTCGGAGGACAGTCGTTTGAGGCAAATCAGTCAGGAACATCGACTGTTAATTTCAGTGAAATGCCATCGATTGTAGAAGTCTATACCGCCACATGGTGTTCGAATTGTGTCGATGTCGAGCATGCACTGGATTACATCGAAAACGATACGGGTTTACAGCAGTACCACACGCATCGAGCAATTAACGAAGTCCAAGACCCGCTTGGCAGCATTGAAATCGATCAGCGATTCCATGACCGCTATGGCATAAAGGCTCCACCAGTTGTCGTGTTTAATGGCTCTGTCATCAAAGTTGGAAGCGTGACTGATGCAGATTCTTTAGAAAGTGAGTTTACTGAACTTGCCCAACAAAATATGAATATTTCCGGTAGCTCAACATTCACTTGGAATCCGACAAGTAACTCAACTGGGACGGCCACATGGGCAATTCAACCTGTTGATTTGACATCCATTCACGACCTCGATGGTTACGATGAAAAGAGTTCACTGTTTGCCTATGCTTGGATTGTTGAACAATCTGCTTCTTTTGAAGAAGGCTCAAACGGCCTTGGAGACTACCCTCATGTTGTAAGGGGAGTCATTGAACTGGGAGAAATCAACTTAACTTCCAATGACCTTTCGGGAAGTGCAAACATTACACTCCCTCCAGCATACGATGGGAATGATTTATCTGTTCATCTGATTTATCAATTCAACTTACCAGCTGAAGTTGAGGAACCAGAAGTAGAAAGCCCAGCAGTAGCAGATAGTCCCGGAGAAGAGATACCTGCTGCTTCACTCTTCGCCAGCCTTTGTGTTCTTTTTGCAGCTGTACTGACGCGTAGAGATTGAACCTAAGGCGCATACTCTTCTGGACCATTACGATCATTCTGGTCTCGTAAGTCTTGTTCAAGTTCCCATCGGAATTCAGGTACTTCTCGAGGGGTTTCACACACGGTATCGTAGTGCCACCACCATGGTGGAGCGCCACGTGCTCCGAGTGTTTCTTGTGCTGCGTTGAGTAATGTGGTCAGCTGACGTCGTGCTTGTGGACGGGGATGATCTCTTCGGACAAAAACGACTGAACCTCCGTTTCGACCTTGTTCGACAAAACCCAACATAGCCGAAAACCTTCGTACCATTCTGCGTTCTTGGGCGTTTCGAATCGTTACTCCGAGGTGGCAATTTTCAAAAGTGAGCGCACCGACATCAAGTACACCCATTTGGAAAGTTGCACCGATGGGGTGGTGCATGAGCGCCTCCCAAATCCGTGGAAAGACTTCGCAATATCTGCGTTCACCGTTTCGTATATCTCCAAGAGGAAGAGCATTTTCGTCACGTTCATAATTACGAAGGTACATCCGTTCATCTCCAACTTGGTGATGGTGGAGGAAGTGATGGATACCTCGTCCACGACGTTCTTCTACGAGTTCATCGAAGGATTTGTGCCAGAATTCAATAAATTGAGGGTGTGGAAGAACTGAATCTGCCGCCAGAGCGTGTTCAATCAACAACTGTGTTCGATACGTTTGGACAGAAGCGTCAGCTTCGATTTGCCATCTTCTCCGATTGTATGCAAGGTTCCTCCGGAACAAATGCTGCATGTTTTGATTGGCCTGATTCTCGATGCCGAGTTCATGTACGGGCGGTTGAGGCAACCATTCAATTCCAATTCTTCCTCGAGGAGAGTGTTTGGTAACAACTTCTTTCAGTGCTTGAAGAGCTTTCGTGTTGAAAAAGCGAAGATGTTTTTCGGTGAGTTTGGATGGAAAACCCAACGGTGAAAAGTGTGTAATATGATGGAGGAGACTGTCAATTTCTGCCGAGGTGTTAATGTCATCAAGCAGAGCAAGGAGAACAGAAACAATCGTATCGCCCAAAGGTACGGTCGAGTGGAAAGTACCATCATGGATGCAAATTGGATGAGTTTGACGTGACTCGAGTGAGTCGATAGAATCGATAACAAACGGAGCACCGTGTGCCCCTCGGCCAACTCGTACTTCGTAGAAATGGCCAAGTCGGCCAATTACCAAAAGATGCTCATCATGAATGAATATCCGGTCAGCGTTTCCATCAATTACTTCTCGCAAAAATTGTATTGAGCGGCGCAACGGTGCGGCTATTTCTTGACTTTCGGTGTTCTGACTGGTCCAATTGTACTGCAAAGCATACAGCAATTCTCCTGTATTCGATGTGATTGGTGAAAAAGCACTGGAGAGCAAAAATGCCCAAATTTCAGGTTTATCTGGAACTGATGTTTTTCTCGTAGCATCGTTTTTACTGCGAACCATAAATTTGAATCGCTTTTCAACGATTGAAAATGGCCAAGGGCGGTTCGAGTTAAATTGGGTCGATGCTTGATAACTTAGCCAGCGTTTCATCCAAGGGAAATCATTCAATTCATCGAGACCTTTGGGATGATGCTTGAAAGCTTCAACAATGTTTTGGTCGAATTTCACCCGCTCCGAGACTCCTAATTGTACTCGAATGTCGCGAGCCCAAACTCCAACGGGATTAAGTGGATAATTTTCTGGAGGAGTGAGATGTTCTTCGGCCATCCATTCAATCCAAGTGAACAGAACTGAAGCACCTGGTTTCTGAAGCGGGGATCTAAATCGCCGACGACGTAGGACTCGAGGGGGGATTTGCTGCGGATTGAAAGCTTCGATATTGTTGATGTTTAAAGATCCAAATGCGACAAATAATTTCGTCAAATCCCAACCTGTACGGGCCGACTTCGAGGAGAGTACATTGAGAAGCGAGATCATAGGAACTTCTGCGGGCATAGTTCTGCCGTTGACAAGTAAGCGTCCCCCGATGAATGAAATTCGAACGCCATCATGGAGTACAAACCCTCCATGAAGGTAAAGTCGTTGTAAAGTTTCAAGGCGAATACCATCGGAAACTCGTTGGATAATTTCATCTAATTCTTCACTATTACAAGGTGCTGTTAAGACAGGGTCAAGCGTTTCATCCTCTAACCTCGCCCATTGAACATCTTCGAGGTGATTGGAGTTTTTTCGTAGATTCATCCATCGTTGTTGTGCCGATTTATCCGACCCACCAATGAGTTCTTGTGCTTGTTCATGATGAGACATATCAATTTGGTGCGTCCATTTTTGGCCTTTTTTACTCACGATTAATGAGGAACAAAGGCGGCAAGGACTGACTGAAGATTGACGCTCACATACCGAGCAGGCTATGTTGTGATTCCGACCCCGCATGCAAGGATTGGCATTCTACGATATATAATATCTCAAAAT
>TARA_B110000305_G_scaffold242181_1_pt1 | contig 15340 bp, 19 predicted proteins | sample TARA_B110000305 | Tara Oceans TARA_B110000305 (sample SAMEA4397930) | marine metagenome | biome: Polar Biome; feature: [SRF] surface water layer (ENVO:00010504); material: water (ENVO:00002006), including particulate matter (ENVO:01000060) such as... | depth 5 m | reverse complement strand
AGGCCTGACGCCATATAATTATATACACGCATCATATAAGATCTTAATCCTTGGTCAATTTCTGACAAATCAGACACTAGTGTTTTATTATAAATTTTTGGTTTCATTTTATTTATTCTCTCTTTAAAATAAAAATTATTAAACATATTACTCTATATAATATGTTGTACTATCATAAAAATTTCAAGTAAAATTAAATTATATATTTATCATAATCAAAGAAAAATGTTATAAATTTATTAAAATAAAAAATAATTTCATTAAAAATAAATTTTTTTATTTTATAGTATTTTTTATAAGAAGGGCTCTAAAATGGATATTAAAAGCGAACTAAGCTCTCTAAGCAATTGGACAAAAATACGTGAATCATCTTCTATCCAAAGGAAAATTAAATTTAAAAATTTTAAAGAAGCCTGGAATTTTATGAATCTTGTAGCAGAAAAAGCTGAAGAACTCGATCATCATCCAGAATGGCTAAATGTCTATAATAGAGTAGAAATCATTTTAAGTACTCACGATCAAGGTGGAATAACTACCCTTGACATCAAGCTAGCAAAATTTATTGATAGCATTTCTTAACAACAACAGAATAATAAACAATATGAACAATACATTTATACACCCCAATAGATTAAGAGGTTACTTTTCAATCGGTGCAGAAAATATATCTAAACCAATGAATTTAGGGAATTTATTTAGATCTGCCCATGCATTTGGTGCGAATTCAGTTTTTACAATCTCACCACATAAAAAAGTATCCAATAATATGCAGGCTATGAATAAGTCGGATACATCAAAGTCTACCGAACATCTTCCTTATTATGAATGGGAATCAGTTGAGAAAATGCAAATTCCAAAAGGATGCGAAATAGTAGGAATTGAGCTTCTCGAAGATGCTAAAGAATTGCCAAGCTTCAGACATCCCATGAGGGCAACTTATGTTCTTGGTGCTGAAGCAGGATCCCTATCTGAATCGATGATAGAGCGTTGCGATCACATTATAAAAATACCAACTACTTTTTCAATTAATGTCGCAATAGCTGGAGCAATCGTAATGTATGACAGAGTAAGGAGTCTTGGAAAATTTCCTAGACCTCCAGTTACGTCAAGAGGAATAGAAGAAGAAATATCCGAACATCTTTACGGAAAATCAATAAATTTAACCCATAATAGATAATTAAAGGAGCTAACATGTTAAAAAAAGTAATAACGTTAATTTTATCTATATTTATTCTTATGGTTAATATAAACCCCAGTCTGGCTGAACCTATTCTCAAAGGCAAGTATGGTGATTGGAATGTTTTTATTAACCCTGATACCGACAGTCAAATGTGCTTCATAGCTAGTAAACCAATAAAACAAATACCTTCATCAAAAAGCTGGGACCCAACTTTCTATATAACAACATTTGGTGAAGCATCCAATGAACCAAGTGTGAGCGCTGGTTATAATTATAAAAACGAAACGCAAGCAAGTATAAAAATATTAGAATACACATTCCTATTGTCAACCAATGGACAGGGAGCTTGGCTTGGAACGGTAAAAGAAGAAGAAAAATTAATTGATGCTATGAAAAAAGGGGCTTCAATGGTAGTAAAAGGTGAATCAGAATTCAATACATTGACTACAGATACCTATTCGCTTAAAGGGGTAACAAGAAGCATTCTAGAAATGAATAAATTATGCCCAATCAAATAAAAAATATTTAAACCCATGCAACAGGATATAAATTTAAATAATGGATTAAACTCATCAGAAGCTGTCGGTAATCTGGACCCTCTGTACGGCATTAGTCGCGAAGACCTGTTATTAAATTTATCTTCTCTAGATATTATACCTGACAAGCAAATACCAATGCGTATCAAGCAATTGTGGAATTGGACTTATGTAAACGGTGTTGATAATATCAATTCAATGCAAAATATATCAAAACCAATCAGAGATAGATTGAAAGATATATACACATTGCATAGACCGAAAATTGTTACAGAACAAAAATCTTCAGACGGTACCGTCAAATGGTTAATAGCTCTAGAAGATAAACTTGGAAATTCAAGTGGCAATGAGATTGAAACAGTTTATATTCCAGACGGGAAAAGAGGAACATTATGTTTGTCTAGCCAAATTGGATGTACATTGAATTGTTCATTTTGTTTCACAGGGACCCAAAAACTTGTCAGGAATTTATCTACTTTTGAAATATTATCTCAAATCTTAATTGCTAGGGATAGGTTGGATGATTGGCATAAAAACAATTTGAATGGACAAAGAAAGATTACAAATATTGTTATGATGGGGATGGGAGAACCTCTTTATAACTTTGAAGCTGTCAAAAATGCTTTACTAATTGCTTCGGATGGAGATGGTCTGGCAATCTCAAAACGTAGAATTACTTTATCAACTTCAGGTGTTGTGCCAATGATTGAAAAAGTTGCAACAGAAATTGGGGTAATGCTTGCTATATCATTGCATTCGGTATCGGATGAAATTAGAGATAAATTGGTACCTATAAATAAAAAATATCCTATAAAAGAATTATTAAAAGCCTGCAAAAATTTTCCAGGTTTAAAAAATTCTAGTAGAATTACATTTGAATACGTTATGCTGAAAGACATTAACGATAGTGAATATGACGCAAAAAAATTAGTAAAAATGTTAGAAGACATCCCTTCAAAAATTAATATAATTCCATTTAATCCATGGCCAGGATCTAATTATAAATGCTCTGATTCTAAGCAAATTAAAAAATTTGCAGATATATTAAACAATGCTGGGTTTTCTAGTCCTATTCGTAGACCGAGAGGTAGTGATATAATGGCCGCTTGCGGACAATTAAAATCATCAAGCGAAAGAATCCGCACTAATAAAATAATTAATGAATTTTAATCTATTTTATATTAATTATAACAATATTCGATAAATTTGGTGGTAGAAGATGAAAAAAATAAAAAAAGTTGTATTAGCTTATTCTGGTGGATTAGACACATCTATAATACTTAAATGGTTACAAACTGAATATAATTGTGAAGTGGTGACTTTTACAGCCGATCTTGGTCAAGGAGAAGAAATAGAACCAGCCAGAAAAAAAGCAGAACTACTTGGGATAAAAGAAATATATATTGAAGATCTAAAGGAAGAGTTTGTAAAAGATTATGTATTCCCAATGTTTAGAGCCAATACTGTCTATGAGGGTCAGTATTTACTTGGCACTGCAATAGCTAGACCTTTAATAGCAAAAAGACAAATTGAAATAGCGCTAGAAACCGATGCTGACGCAGTTTGTCATGGCGCTACGGGAAAAGGGAACGATCAGATAAGATTTGAACTTGGGTATTATTCATTAAACCCCAATATAAATGTAATAGCTCCTTGGAGAGAGTGGGGATTGAGTTCTAGAAGCAAGCTGATAGAATTTGCAGAAAAAAATCAAATACCTATTCCTAAGGATAAAAGAGGAGAAGCTCCATTTTCAGTTGATTCAAATATACTACACACATCATCAGAGGGTAAAATCATTGAAGATCCTTCAATACCATGCCCAGAATTTGTATACCAAAGAACTTTATCGATCGATCAAGCAAACAACGAACCTGCTGATATTTCCATAACATTTGAAAAAGGTGACCCTGTATCTATTAATGGAGAGAGTTTATCTCCAGCTAATCTGTTGGAAAAACTTAATATTTATGGCAAAGAAAATGGAATAGGCAGACTTGATATAATTGAAAATAGATTTGTTGGAATGAAAAGTAGAGGTGTATACGAAACGCCTGGTGGCACTATACTTCTAAAAGCTCACAGGGCAATAGAGGAATTAACCCTTGATTCAGGCGCAGCTCATCTTAAGGATGAATTGATGCCTAAATATGCAAAATTAATATATAATGGATTATGGTTTTCTCCTGAAAGAATTATGTTACAGAAAGCAATTGATATATCTCAAGAATTTGTAAGTGGAACAATTAAATTGAGGCTGCATAAAGGAAATATTCTGACCTTAGAAAGATCGAGTACTAACTCATTATATGACCATGATCTAGTTAGTTTTGAGGATTCTATAAATGATTATAACCAAAAAGACGCCGAAGGTTTTATTAAATTGAATGCGCTGAGATTAAAATTAATAAGCAAGAGAAACAATAAAAAATAAACTTAATTTATTGATTAATATTATGCTGTAGTTTTGTTGCTAGAATAGTATTTCTCATCAAACACGCAACAGTCATAAGCCCTACACCTCCTGGAACTGGAGTGATAGCGGAAACCACTTGTGTAGCAGAATCAAATTCAACGTCTCCTACAAGACGACTTTTTATTGTACCATCTTTTGTATATGATATTCTGTTCATACCAACATCTATAACAACAGAGCCTTTCTTAATCAGGTTCCCTTTAATATAATTTGGGATACCGACTGCAGCAATTATAATATCAGCATTTAATGTAAGCTGATCTATGTTAGTTGTTTTTGAATGAGCATGAGTAACCGTACAGTCTGCATTTAGCAATAATTGTGCCATTGGCTTTCCAACTAAATTTGACCTTCCTATAACTAATGCATTTTTTCCAGATAAATTAATACCAATACTCTCAAGCATTATCATACATCCTTGAGGTGTACACGGAACTAATCCGTTAATTTGATTCAACAATTTTCCTGCATTGATAGGATGTAATCCATCTACATCTTTTGCGGGATCAATTTCATTTATCACTAATTGCTTATTTATATGATTGGGTAATGGAAACTGTACTAAGATTCCATTCAGATCATTATCATTATTTAATTTACCTATTAATTCTAATAATTCTGTTTCTTTAACTATTGATTCCAATTTATATTCAATTGACCTTATGCCAACCTCATCACATGTACGTTTCTTATTCCTGACATAAACTTGGCTTGCAGGATCATCTCCAACAAGCACAACTGCTAAGGATGGAATAATAGAATTCAATTTTAATTTTTCTATTTCATGCTTGACGTCTACTAACACAGACGCGGAAACAACTTTTCCATCAATTAATGTATATTTATTTGTTAAATCGTTCAATTTATCTGCTCTTATTTATGTTTTTCTATTATAAATTAATTATAAGCATATGAATAACATCCTTCATCAATATCAAGAAAAAAATTGCTATTACCATTGAAAAATCAAGACCACCAATATTTGGAATTCTCTTTCTTATTGGACGCAAAAGAGGATCAGTTAATTTATAAAACAAATCCCTTAACACATTAACAGCATAACTTCTTGTATCTAATATTTTAAAATGCACCAACCAAGTTAATAATGCATTTAACCCCAACAAATATATGTAAACTAATACAATCCATTGAATGAACATTAAAGTCTGATAAAACATGATAAAGCCTTCTTTTTTTATTTTGAATAAAATATAAAATACTTAAAAAATCAATAAAACCGCTTATTTATGACTTTCTTATAAGGCATTTATCAGTTTATAGAAAGTTTATTTTTTATAAAACACTCTTGCCAGAAGTATTGATATCTCATAAAGAAATATGATTGGTGTTGCAAGCATCACTTGGCTAATAACATCTGGTGGCGTTAAAATCGCAGAGGCAATAAATGCTATTAATATCGCATATTTTCTTCTTTTAGCCAGCCATTCTGATGTTATAAATCCAGCTTTAATTAACAATAATAATATAATTGGCAATTGGAAGCATAATCCAAATGCAATAATTAATCTCATCACCAAAGACAGATATTCAGAAATTCTTGGCTCTATTTCTATTGGCAGCGTGCTTAATGAAGAATTTATTTCAAATGATAAGAAAAATTCCCAAGCAAGGGGCATCACTAAGTAATAAACAATCGAGGCCCCTAACAAAAAAAGAAACGGTGTAGCTATTATAAATGGTAATAAAACCTTTCTCTCATTTTTATATAAACCAGGCGCGATAAATCTCCATATTTGGGTTAATATAATTGGCAAAGATACAATAATAGAAATAAAGAAAGCTACTTTAATTTGTGTAAAAAAACCTTCATGCAGTGCAGTGAATATCATTCTCCCACCGCGCTCCTCTAATAGAACTGCTAATGGTTTTTGCAGAAACATGTAAACAAGATCTGAAAAACTCACCGGAGGACTGCCTAATTTAACTAAACATAAAAAGAAAATAACAAAGAAAACTAAAGCGCTAACTAGCAATCTTGTTCTTAACTCAACAAGGTGCCCGTATAAGGACATTTTTTTATCTGGGACACTGTCGTTCATAATTTATTTTCTTATACTTAAAAACGTTAATAAATTATTCCAAGCAACATACTGTGAGCATATATATTCATGGATTCTACTTATCGTCGTCGGAGATAATTTTCTTAATTTTCATTACGTCTTCTTTTATTTCTGTACCAAAATCACTATCTTTTATTTTCTTAATACTTTTTTTAATCCCATCAATATCTTTCTCATCACCAATAGATTCTAAGCCGGAAATAAATTGATTAGAAATTTTCTTTATCTTTTTTATTGAATTAAAAAACCAATTTAATGCCACTGGTAATTCTTTAGGGCCAATGACGACAAGCAATACCAATGAAATTATCAAAAATTCTTGCCAACCAAGATCAAACATAAGCAGCTATTCCTATTTGTATGACTTTTAAACCGAATCTTTTTTCTTATTTTTCTTACTTTTGTCATCTTCTAGTGCATCAGATTGATCTTTGTCCTTAATGCCTTCCTTAAAATTTTTAAATCCAACGCCAATGTCACCCATTAATCTAGAAATTTTACCTGGTCTTGCAAATAATAAGACAACAATCAGACCGACCACGAGCCATTGCCATATACCTGTAATACCCATTTTATTATTCCTCTTATATATATTATATATTTAAATTGTTATTTTTAAATATAGCGTTTCATTATATACTAATTATTAGCATAAAATTTGACAGTTTATATTAACTGACAATTTTCAAAAAAATTACTTTGATATCTAAATTCATCTCCATTATTATTAATTATAATAATATAAAAATATACATTTAGTAAGAATAATTTTATAATAATATTAAATACACAATATTCACCTAGGTATCCTTATGTTCAATAAAATAAAAACTATTATTAGTGGCAGCAGCTCTTCACCTGAAATAATTTATAAAGATTTTACAATCATTCCAAAACCAAGAAAAGTTGATGGTTCTTGGCTTACCGTTGGTATTATTAGAAAAACTATAGATAATAGTATTCAGGAAAAAGAATTTATAAGGACTGATAACTTTGCTTCTAAACATGATGCCTCAGATTGCGCGGCTAGAAAAGCTAAAATTATTATTGATGAAATGGGTGATAAGATATTTGAAGTTGATTGGCTATAAAAAATAGTAGGCTCAATTAAAATTAATCTTTGATGTCAACTGAGCCTACTTAAGATATATTAGCTTATTTAAAGTAATCTTTATCAATTTTCATTAAAGACAAAGCGTTTAAACCGCAGATATTTTCTCTTTCCTTCTCAGATAGTCCGTCTACTTGATAAACATGTTCAACTGGATTAAACTCAGCCATATCAAAAGGATAGTCTGTACCAAGAATTATACGATCAGACCCAAATCTACTAATTAAGTAACTAAGTTGTTCTTTAGAAAAAACTAATGTGTCAAAATAGAATTTTGATAAATAAACACTTGGTTTTTGATGAATCTTATCACGACAATCAGGTCTTGCCCCATATGCATGATCCATACGTGCCGAATAATGTGATGCAAAAGCACCTCCGTGACTTAGTACAAATTTTAAATCAGGAAACATCTCCATTACACCGCCAAAAATTAGATAATGAACACCAACTGTTGTATCGAGCGGATTACCAATAATATTCATCATATGATGCTTGGCTAACCTTGGGCTAGAAAAAGACGAAGGATGAATTAATATAGGTATATCGAGTTCTTGAGCAGCTTCCCAAAAAGGAAATAATCTAGGAGAATCCAATTCTTCAGTCTCGGTAACTCTTGCGCCTATCTGCAAACCCTTAAACCCAAGCTCATTAATACACCTTTTCATCTCTTTAATTGCTAAGTCTGTATCCTGCATCGGAACAGTACCTAACCCAACATGAGAACCTTTATAATCCTTAATATTGTCAGCTATCCCGTCATTAACAATTTGACTAGATTCATGGCCTAAAGAAGGATCTGTAGAATAGTAAAACTGGCGTGGCGCGCAAGATACTGCAGCCACATCTACTTGCATATCTTTCATATCTGGTAGGCGACGATCTATATCAATTAAATAAGGCGCTCTTTCTTGATGATGCTTTAAAGTTTGTTGCTTTGACGCTTCATCAGCAAACCTTAATTGTACATTAGAATCATCGGGTATTTGACTTCCAATTAAATCATCGGCTGCCGTGATTCTCATATGAATATGAAAATCCACAGTTGTAGTTTTTGGACGAGGACTATCTTCCAGATGGTCTCTTCCTGCAGTAGGGCCATATGGTTTCATTGGTATATCGTGTTTCATTATATAATCTCCATAATTTATTAATATAACAAGGATATATTACATATATAGTAAAGTAAATTATGAACTTCAGAGCTTTTCCGAAACATATTAAAAGTGCATTTATCAGGACAACAAAAGAATAATATTAATTAACTATTGGATAATAGATCTTGTAACAATATATCCTGCACAGGCTGAAAAACCTGTAAGAATAGTGCCCCACAGTATATCAACAAAAGTTATAATTATTGGCCAGTTCTTTACTGTTGAATAATTAGTCATGTCATAAGTTAAGTAAGCAAAAAATCCAAATAAACTACCGTATATCAGTGCAGTGCTTGCTGAATTTATTTTAAATGCAGGTGAAATAGCAAAAATAACAATACCAATTACATATATTAAGTAAAAAATACCAGCAGCAATAAAGTTTGGTTTTTCGGCTAACAGATAACCTAAATTATTAAAGTAAAATTTCTTCGCAACAATTCCCAACCATATGGCATCTATCGATAAAAATATTAAAGCTGTTATAAAATATGATATTAAATATTTTTGCATTTAATTTACTCCTTATTTCCTATACGACATACATTAAGAAAAAGATCAATTATATGATCTATAGAAGAATGTAATTCGTAATAGTAGTAACTTCACAATGGATATTAAATGATTAAAAAAAAAATAGCAATAATTGGCTCTGGAATATCCGGGCTATCTGCGGCTTGGCTTCTATCAAAAGATCATGAAGTAACAGTATATGAAAAAAATAATTATGCCGGAGGACATGCTAATACAGTCAAGGTACCAACAGATGACGGTGATGTGTTTGTTGATACCGGATTCATAGTTTTCAATAAAAAAAATTATCTAAATCTAACAGAGTTGTTCAAAAAACTTAATGTTAAAATCCATAATACTATAATGAGCTTTTCCCTATCAGTAGATAATGGGAGCTATGAATATTCAGGTTCTGGAGCATTAGGATATTTTGGTCAATTTTCTAATATTATAAACCCGTATCATTGGTATTTACTCTATGAAGTAAATAGATTTTTTTCTAATGCTGAGAATAATGTAAAAAAATATAGCAAAGATATTACAATCGGTAGTTTTTTAGAAAATGAGAAGTATTCACAAATATTTATAAAAAGACATATACTTCCGATGGGAGCTGCAATCTGGTCTTCTGATCCCAATGAAATGCTCAACTATCCAGCACATAACTTTATTGCCTTCTATGCAAATCATGGGATGTTAAACTTTAAGAATAGACCATCTTGGAATACAGTTTTTAATGGAAGTAAAAACTATATCAGCAAAATTATTTCTAATTCAGATTTTGATTTAAAATTAAATACAGCAATAAAGAAAATAAAAAGAAATTCCAAGGGTGTTGAGATTATAGATATAAACAACAATACAGTAAACTTTGATCATGTAGTATTAGCTTCTCATGCAGACCAATCACTGGTTTTGCTAACCGATCCAAGCGAAAATGAGAAAAAAATATTAAGTGCATTTCGTTATCAGAAAAATATTGCAGTATTGCACAAAGATGAGAAACAGATGCCAAAAAGAAAAAAATTATGGTCAAGTTGGAATTATCTTAAAAAAAATCATAAACATTCTGAAAAATTGTCAGTAACATATTGGCTAAACAATCTGCAAGAGCTAAACACAACACAAGAACTATTTATTACTATAAATCCGACTCATCGTATCCCAATTGATCTAATAATAAATCAGTATATTTACGAACATCCCATATTTGATAATAAAGCAATTCAATCACAAGAATCGTTATCTAAAATACAAGGGATAGATAATACTTGGTATTGTGGTAGTTATATGGGATATGGCTTTCATGAAGATGGCATTAAGAGTGGACTAAATGTTGCCGAATTACTTGGTTCAAGAAAACGACCGTGGTCATTTGCAGATAAATAAAATATAATCACATAAAATATAATCTGAGTAATCTATTATGGTATCTAAAAATAACGGGATATTAATCGGTGATATATTTCACAAGAGATTAACTCCCGTGAAGCATATGCTAAAGTACAAGGTATTTGCTTTAATGATTGATTGTGACAAGATTGGTCAATTAAGTAATGAGATGAAATACTTTTCATATAACAGATTTAATTTATTTAGCATTCGTGATAAAGATCATGGAAATAAAACTAATATTACCAGCTTTCTTAACGATATAAAAATTCAAGCAAAAACAACAAATGAAGTTAAAAAATTTACGATGGTTTGTTATCCAAGAATACTGGGGTGCGCATTTAATCCGTTAACGCTTTACTTAGGTTACAATAACAAGAATACAATTGAACTGGTTGTGTACGAAGTTAACAATACCTTCAATGGGAGAATCGTATATGTTATTCCAACAAACAATATGGATGGAGATACAATCTATCAAAATTGCAAAAAAAAATTATACATCTCCCCTTTCAATGGTAATACTGGCGAATATTTCTTTCATGTAAAAAAGACAGATCAAGAATTAAACATAGGAATCGCTTTGAAAGAGAAAACCACTCCTATTTTAAAAGCTTATTTTAAAAATAATATTATTGAACTAAATGATTATAATTTATTAATTACATTAAAAAATAATATCTCAATGATTTTCAAAGTAATATTAGCAATCCACTACGAAGCCTTAAAACTATGGGTAAAGGGTTTAAAAATAAAAAAAAGAGCAAACGTTCCCAATTACCAAATAGAGTATATTAAAATAAAGTAATGCTAACAGAGAGTTAAAAAATGAAGTTTATAAAAAATAATACTAAACATAAAATAATTGAAAATTTATTGTTTAAAGAACTTGATTGGACTCCATTAGGTTGCCTCTCCATAACGTTACCTAATGGTAAGGAATTCATCTTTGGTAAGAAAAATAGTGGAATCAATGCCTCAATTAAATTGCATAATTACAAACTATTTAGATCTTTTTTATTCAAAGGACCCCTTGCGTTTGCGGATTGTTATATTTCAAATGAATTTGAATGTGAGGATTTAACAAATTTGTTCAAATTTTACATTCACAACAAAGAATGTTTCCAAAATACTTTCTTAAAATATTTTAAAATATTCAATTATGATTATCTACGGAAATTGCTCAATAAAAACACAATAAATCGTAGTAAAAAAAATATATCACTTCATTATGACTTAGGTAATAATTTCTTCCAACAATGGCTTGATGAGACTATGCAATATTCTAGCGCTCATTATGAAAATAAACATAAAAACCTTAAGGATGCTCAATATAATAAATTCAAAAATATCAATAATTTATTAGATCTCTCTAAAGATGATAACGTTCTTGAAATAGGTTGCGGATGGGGTTCTTTAGCTCAATATCTCTTTAATGAAAATGATATTAGCATTGACGCAATAACAATTTCAGAAAAACAACTCCAGTATGCAAAAAAACTTAGCCTTAAATCAAAGTCCAATAATTGCTCTTTTAAATTGCTAGACTATAGACACACCAGCGGATTATACGACAAAATAGTCTCCGTCGAAATGATTGAAGCCGTTGGGATAAAATATCTTCCTGTCTACTTTGAAACAATTAAAAATAGACTTAAACCGAATGGATATGCGATTATTCAAGCTATAACAATTGGAGAAGAAAGCTTTAGTAATTATTCCCGTAACGTTGATTTCATTCAAAAATATATTTTTCCTGGTGGAGTGCTACCAAGCATAAAACAACTTGAGAAAGAAACCATGAGACATGGACTTGAAATTGAAAATATCAATATATTGAATGATTCTTATGCAAAAACTCTTCAAGAATGGAGAAATAAATTTAATAATAACTGGGAGATCATAAAAAAAATAGGATACGATGAAAAATTTAAAAGAACCTGGAACTATTATTTATCGTATTGTGAAGCAGGATTTGCTGAAAGAACTATTAATGTAGGTCTCTATAAAATAAAATCAATGTAATATTATTTCCATATAAATTTTTTTACTATCCAAAAATATAAACTATTCGGAATTATTCTTAATAACTTTAATAATAATGAAAAATGTAATGGGAATGCTATTTCATATTTATCTTTCTTTAATCCATTAAATATTTTCTCTGCAGCAAATTTAGCAGAAACAATAGAAGGCATTGGGAATTTATTCACTTTCGTCATTTCCGTATCGACAAATCCTGGGTTAATTAATGTAACCACAATCCCGTACTTTGAAAGTTCTGATCTTAATACTTCTGCTAAATTTATTAATGCAGCTTTTGTCGGCCCATAAGCTATAGAATTAGGCAAACCTCTATATCCAGCTACAGATGATACAATTGCTATGTGCCCTGTTTTTGCTTTAATCATCTTAGGAATAATAATACCGAGAGAGTGTATAACTCCCATATAATTTACCTCAAAACATTCTCTAATAGCTTTAGAGTCAAGATCATTGACTTTAAACAAAGAACTCTTACCTGCATTTAAAACAACCAAATCAATGTTACCGTTCGATTTTTTTTCTATCTCCTCAATACAAATCCTGCTTTCTTTTTCGTTGGTAATGTCTAATTTATGGCTATGTATGTTATTATAATTATCAGCTAACTCTTTTAACTTACTTTCTCTTCTTGCCGACACAGCAATGTAAGAGGCTTCACTGGATAGTAATTTTGATAACTCATATCCTATACCTGAACTAGCACCGGTGATCCATATTGTGTTCCATTTATTCATATTCAATAAATCTCTTAAATACGGTAGAAAGATTGAAATACATTAGCAAAAAAACTTTTAAATACCATTGGCCCTTCCGTTGCAACAATACATACGCAAGGCTGCTTCCCGGAGACTGTTGGCTGGTGCTCAATCTCTTGATCATGATCAGCGATATCACCAATACTGTATGCCCCTGTTTTATCTTCGAAAGAACCTGAAACAACAAATGTCATTTCTTCTCCAGTATGCGTATGCTGTGGGATCTTTTTTCCCGGAGCAATATGCAGAAGTGACAAATAGGCATCTTTCTCACCCTCAATTAATATTGTAAACTTTTTGATACCAGGCGCTAAATATTTCCATTTAATCTTTTCAAGAGAAGATCCTATATATTTATATAAAGGGAAAGGTATTTCTATCATTTCGTTTTCTTGTTTAACATCTGTATTTACTCTACCAATAGTTAATTCATCACTATTCTCATTTTCTATTGAATCCATAAACTTGCTTAAAGCCTCTTGGCTAAGAGTTATACCTGCTATATCTTCGACCAAAACGCCCCCCACCTCATTATATAACCTAACCTTTTCTGTACATTTACTACAAAGAGAAATGTGCGCTGAAATAAGTATAGAGAATGGAGTTGATAGACCCCCACTACTATATGATAATAAAGACGCTGGATCTGGGTGTTGGGACAACTTCATTGATACTCCTTAAAACATTCTTTTAATTTTATATAAGCTAACCTCATGCGAGATTTTACCGTTCCTATTGGAATCTCTAATCTCTTTGCTATTTCTTTCTGAGTTAGATCCTCATTAAATGCCATTTCAATTATAATTTTTTGTTTTTCTGGTAACTGCCTTATTATTTTTTTTACATTCCCCGCTAGCTGAGAATCTAACATTAATTTTTCACTATCAGGGTCGTTAGACATTATTTCTACTTCATTAATGTCGACATATGGTTGCGAAGATTTCTTCCTTAAAACATCTATTCTTTTATTTCTCGCTATTGTATAAATCCACGAGCTAAAGCTTCCCTTGCTTGGGTTATATAAATCAATTTTTTTCCATACCGTTAACATTGTATCATGCATTATATCTTCTGCAAAAGCATAGTCAGAACCACCTCTAATCATGAGGGCCTTAATTTTTGGCCCATAAAGTTGAAATAACAAGCTAAAATCTTTGGGGTTTTTCTTTATTTGAAGTTTTTTAACAAATGTTAAGTCTATCTGTATCATTTACTTACTTTATATAAAGTCATGTTAATTTTAAAATGACCCCACTATATGAACGTTTTTAAAAATATAATGGATCAAATTATTTTTTGTGATTTAAATTATGCAATAAAATCCATTATAGTATTATAAACGTTATAGAGAAAAGGGTAAACTCTATGCATACTAATCTTTTATCAAATTTTAACAATGATTTAAATATAGCGGTTATTGGATCCTCTGGTGGTATAGGCAATGCGCTTGTGTCTGCAATGGAAAGTACAGTTAATGTAAAAAATATTATATATATCGCAAGATCTAATTCTAAAACAAGCACTAAACAAAACTGTCTGCACATTGATCTTCTAGACGAAGAAACAATAATAAATTGTTCAAATAAAATATCTGAAATATATAAAGATTTAGACATAATAATTAACGCTTCTGGTTTTCTTCACGATAATGACCACAAGCCAGAAAAATCATATAAAATGATCGACGCAGCATACCTAGAAAAATCATTTAGGGTTAATACATTTGGCCCGTTCCTTCTAGCCAAACATTTCATACCCTTGCTAAGAAAGGACAGAAAATCTATTTTTAGTTGTATATCTGCAAGGGTTGGCAGTATCGAAGATAACCAACTTGGTGGTTGGCATAGCTATAGGGCGTCAAAAGCTGCTCTAAATATGCTATTAAAGAATCTTTCTATTGAATTAAAATATACCAATAAACATGCAATATGTGTTGGACTCCATCCTGGTACTGTTGATACAAATCTATCAAAACCCTTTCCAAAATCACGTTCTCACTATAATGTTTTTACCCCTAATGAATCTTCTAAGCATCTCATTTCAGTGATTAATAAATTAGAACCCAAAGATTCTGGAAATACTTATGATTGGGC
>TARA_B110000305_G_scaffold28352_1_pt1 | contig 15361 bp, 16 predicted proteins | sample TARA_B110000305 | Tara Oceans TARA_B110000305 (sample SAMEA4397930) | marine metagenome | biome: Polar Biome; feature: [SRF] surface water layer (ENVO:00010504); material: water (ENVO:00002006), including particulate matter (ENVO:01000060) such as... | depth 5 m | reverse complement strand
CAGAGGCCAGAGGTTCGAATCCTCTCGGGCGCACCATATCAACCAGTACAAACTAATAATTGTAGTAAATATGCCGTTTCAGACTTCGACGGCAATAGCAATTCAAGCGGTGCCACAGTCACCTTAAATATAATTAGCCGCATACCCCCCTGAATATCAACAGCACCCAGCAATAATCAAAAAAATGTAATTGATCAAAATACCGAATCAAAAGCGTCAAGCAGCATCTGAACGGCAATTGAGATAAGGAGCATTCCCATTAATCGTTCTAGCGCCTTCAAACCCTTATTCCCAAGAACTTTGAAAAGAAAATCAGAAGACAGAAAAATTAAACTACTACAAAACCAAGCGCCAACTAAAGCAATCGTCCATTCACCGTTCCGCTCTGGATTATTTTCACTCAGAAGCACTAGCGTCGCAAGGATTGAAGGGCCAGCAATCAATGGAGTCGCTAAAGGCACTATAAATGGTTCTTCATCCAATTTTTCCTCTCCAATGACTCCGCCTCTAGATGGAAAAATCATCCTTATAGCGATGATCAAAAGAATGATGCCCCCGCTGATTGAAACGGCTTCAGCGGAGAGTTTTAATAGCTGCAAAACAAAAGAGCCAGCCCACAAAAACCCAAGCATCAAGGCTAGTGAAATGAGTAATTCCCGGATTAGAACCAATCGCCGCCTGTAAGGAGGTATCGGCTCAAGAGTAGACATAAAAATGGGTATATTTCCAAGTGGGTCCATGATCAGAAATAAAGTTAACCCAATTGATATCGTGTCAATCACTTGAAGCCATCCTTGGATTTTCCATACGAATACGCCCACTATAGCTTTACAAGCTTTTTTAGCTAGCAAGTATCAAAATTGTGATTTTTCACATAAAACCATGAGGTTTTATTGCTGTCCCGCCTCAAAAGACCGCAATACTTGAAAAGAAAAAATCCCAGTGGAGCAAAACTGGAGCTCAGAAACCCTGTAGTTACATGAATAAAGAAATCCCAAAAAATATTAGGAGAGCTAAAAATATTGTTTCCGCAGCGATGCAGTAAAATATAAAAGAGCCATATTTCCAAAATCCTCTAAACGACGTTTTAACTCCCACCGCAGAAATGGCTGCCAAGAGCCCCCAGCTCGAGGCCGCGCCAGCAACATCACGGATAGCAGCAGGGATGACCTCAAAAGAGTTTCCGATTGCGAGTACTAAGAACAAGATAACAAAACTTGGCAGCAATGGAGGGTTCTTCGTCGATACCACTTCAGAATGGTTGCGAGTGCAATAAAACCGAACGACTATCGATAAGATCAGGACAACGGGAGCGAGCATTGAAACTCGATAAAGTTTAATGAGAATAGCGGTGGATCCCGCTTCATCAGATATAGCCAGCCCAGCACCGACAACCTGCGCAACATCGTGAATAGTAGCACCCAAAAATACACCCGCCACAGAATCTGGATATTCAAAAACTGCGGTTAATCCAGGGTACAAAATCATTGCAAAAGTACTAAGTACCGTAACCCCAAATACTGTCGCGGTTAAACGCTTTTCTGATTCTTGATCATTTGGTAAAACCGACGAAAGGGCCACCGCTGCAGAAGCACCACAAATTGCAACTGATCCACCAGTCAGAATACCAATCTCGGCTTTTTCACCGCAAAGCTTCGATATCAATATTCCAAAAGCAATTGTTGCTAAAATACTGAAAGCCACGAGAATCAGAAATGGCAGACCAATTTCGGCCAGCATTTCATAGCTGACCCGAATTCCAAGTAGCCCCACTGAAAACCTTAAAAGAGGCTGGGCCGCAAACATTATGCCCTTTTCGATGCCGGTTCCTTCAAACAAGCTATTCATCGACAGACCAAGCAATAGGGCAAGAAGCATCGAAGGCATTCCATAGTAGTGGCCCAAGTATTTGGAGAAAATTGCGATCAAAATGCTGATCGCGAGTCCCGGCAATAATTTTTTTATTGAAGAAATACTTTGCATAATAAATGAGAAGATCTTCGCCTCTCTTAACTCCTTGGCACGACTTTAATTAAGGTACGCTGGGCTTCAAGACACATCCAATGTCTCCGAACGCGCCAAAATAGGGGCAAATAAAAATTTTTTTATAATAATCTTTTTAAAAAGGTAAAACAGAAATTAAAACTATACAAAATCAGTTTTCGTAAAGTAACAATGCGGTCGTGGTATTTTTCAAGTACGTTTCAGATATGGAACTTCAACAAGGAGCAGTAATGCCAAAAGTAACGAGTGAGGTTGAGACAATAGTGAGAAGTGCACACGATCAGATAATTGAGGGATTGATGGGCCTGAATGTCGAGCAACTGGCAAAAGGACTGGAGTGGTCAAGAGACAATTACTCCAAACTCGACATCGAGCGATTGCTGGAAACAGCCATACAACTTCACTCCGAAGCAAGTGAGTAAGTAAGTAATGGTAATACATCACTATTCGCACGCGCCCTTTAAAGCAGAAATCGAAGAGTCGGGATTTCTGGGATTAGAAGCATGCCGTCTGGAGCACGTTGTATCAGAGGGGCATCACCTAAATCATCCTGAGGGAGCAGACTGGAGTTATCAATGGAGATCATTAAAAAAAGAACTCAAAATAAGAGGTCGATACCTTTGGTTTACGGAGCAACTATATTCAAAATCTGTGGGCAACCCAGATGTTCCAAAAATTAGATTTTCATTCGATACCAAAGATATCAAGGTATATAGCTGGTTGATGCTGATGGATATAGGATCAAGTGATAAAAAACGTTTTAAAAAAATGAAAGTACTCAGTGAGTCGGGGATAGCATCTGGCGATGACCCATTTAAATGGTGGGTATCCTTCGAAGCAGTGCCTCTGTCAAAATGTATTGAGATAACAGAGGCAGGATATTTTTGAACCCAATACTGATTGTTCAATGTCAAAAAAACACCAGGGCCACTCTGTTACTCAATGATCCAGGACTTTGGCTAAGGCAATCTTGAACACGTGTAGATTAATGTCTATTTATGGGAAATTAGCTGGATAAAACACGCATTAATCGGGCTCTAAGTACTTCCGCAGCTAGGCCAAATACCAACGCGGCCATCAGATCGTAGACAAGTGCAACTGGAACCATCGAGATGATGACTAATTGGCAAGGTAGCTTAGCTCGGAAGAGCGTTATCGGGTCACATAGAATCCAGGCAGCATATAAAACTAAAGCCCCCAAAACAGCATTCGGAACCGTTTGCAGAAGAGCGATTACTTGCTCGCCGAGTAGCCCAGCAAGCAGAATGCAGGTTATACCAAATACCGCAATCGACCACCCAGTTCTGGAACCAAGTGTGTGATGGGCAACCAAACCGCCAGCCCCATGACACATGGGCATGGCACCCATAGGCGCTAGTAGCAAATTTGCAATTCCCGACGTAAAAGCCAACCGCCGCTCCGTCAGGGCTTTTTCATTTTCAGGGAAATATTCCTTTGCGATTACGGCTGTAAGGATCATTGCATTTGTAATTGTCAACGCCAACTGCGGGAAAAAAGACGCCTTAATACTCAGAACTAAGGCATCAGAAGATGGCCAAGAAAAAGCTGGCCAATACCAGCGTTCGACCACAAAACCGATGGGTAGTTCCGGTACTAAAAACCACCACCCAAAAACTAAAACTAAGAGACAGCTGACTATTCTTAGTGCCGTTATTTGTAAAATAATCAAGCCAGCAAGCAACAACCACAAGGGACTGGATCCAAAATCTGCCAAGCCGATCGTGGTTGACACTAAACTGATTGCGAGCGCAACACGCATTCCATGGAGTACTGTGTTTGGAATTAAACACTTCAAAGAATTAGTCACATCAGTCGTGCTTAAAACCAGTAAAACGCCACCTAAGAGAAGTCCTGTCGCCATCAAAACTTCAGGAGTTGCCATTCCAGCAATTGCCATTGCAGCAACTGCCTTCATAGGCTGAACCGGAATTGGCAGCCGATACACCAACGCTGTCATCAGAGCGAATAAGCCAAAACCGTAAAGAATGCCAACCGGATTCATGCCTGCAACCAGCACCGTGCCCAGCATCAACGGTAAAAACGTACCCAAATCTGCATAGGCCGAGGATATTTCGGATACAACTGATCTCAATCGTATTTCCATAGTGTTACCACAGTATTATTCCAACCCGAATCTTAGAGCTTTTCAAACAGGTTGCAATTTTCTACCTAAACCCCAAAATGATGCTTGCTTTAAGAAACATGAAAAAAGTACATAATTATGCTTACTGATGCTTTTGCTGAGGCCTTTCATCTAATTGTCTCAGGCAGTGACGCGTTAACTGAGATCATGGCCCTATCCATCCAGGTAAGCTTAAGCGCACTCCTTGCATCAGTGCTCCTGGGCTTACCGATTGGGACGGCACTCGCCATCAGCCAATTCTCAGGGAAACGCATCGCGATCACCATTGTGAATGCCTTAATGGGCCTCCCACCAGTAGTCGTTGGGCTCGTTGTCTATTTAATGTTATCGCGCTCTGGACCCTTGGGGGTGCTCGAATTGTTGTACACGCCGACAGCGATGGTGATTGCCCAAGTCGCACTAATCACTCCAATTATTGCCGCTATGACTCATCAAGTGATGAGCGATCTGCATGATGAATATAAGGATTTGTTCAAGAGCCTTGGGATTGGTACAGGTCGAGCCGTGCCAGCTTATATCTGGGACGCAAGATACTCACTCAGCACGACGGTGCTCGCAGGCTTCGGGCGTGCGATTTCGGAGGTAGGGGCGGTCATGATTGTAGGTGGTAACATCGATCATTTAACCCGAGTAATGACGACAGCAATTGCCCTTGAAACCTCAAGAGGTGAGCTGGCAATGGCATTAGCATTAGGAATCGTCCTGTTGATGCTAGCCCTGATTGCAAACGCAGTGGCCACATGGATCCAGGGCTTTGCACAGCGTAACGCGTATGTCTAATGAAATTAGAATAGGTATAGAAGCCGGCATAATTCAGTCAAATCAATCTTCCCACCGGTCGAAAATCGCTGTGCGTCAACTCTCGCTATCGTTGGGAGGAGTTCCTTTACTTCGAGACATCAATCTTGATATTCGGGGAAACGGAATTACGATGGTTCTAGGTGCCAATGGCGCCGGGAAAAGTTTGCTTTTAAAATGTCTTCACGGATTACTAAAGCCACAAGGAGGGGAAATTAAAATTGATGGCAGTCCCCATTTCGAAACCCGACAACAACAGGCCATGGTGTTTCAAAGACCCGTTCTAATGAGGCGTAGTGTGCTAGCAAATGTCACATTTGCAGCCCCAGAGAATACGGATTCGAGAGAAATCGCTGACCTTCTGAACAGGGTACACTTGGCAGAAATAGCAAACGTCCCGGCTCGATTATTATCTGGAGGAGAGCAACAACGCCTGGCCTTAGCCCGGGCATTAATCACCAAACCAAGTATACTTTTTCTTGATGAGCCTACTGCAAGCCTTGACCCTGCTTCTGCCTTGATCATTGAACGACTAATTCAGGATACAAGTTTAACGGGTGTCAGAATTCTCTTTATCACGCATGACATCAATCAAGCTAAACGCCTGGGGCAAGATGTTATCTTCATGCATCGGGGGGAAATTACAGAGCACACTGATAAGAATAAATTTTTCACAAACGCTGAATCCAGGGAGGCAATAGCCTACTTGAGCGGCGAACTTATATTGTAGGAATGACCGGAAATAGGAATCCCTGATGACAACCCGATACGACCTTAAAATGCGTAATCTCGCAATCGGCCTTATCTTTACAGCCACATTTACTAATGCTGACTCAATCATTCTTCAGTCAACGACGTCCACCAAGAATTCTGGTCTTTATGAGCATCTGCTTCCTATAATAAAAAAGGAAATTGATCTAGTAGTGAGGGTTGTAGCTGTCGGGACGGGCCAAGCAATTAAAAACGCCGAGCGTTGTGACGGCGATGTATTATTAGTACACGCGAAAGGGGCTGAAGAAGAATTTGTGAAGGGAGGATTTGGCGTTAAGCGATTCAACCTTATGTACAACGATTTTGTGATTGTCGGACCGGAAAGTGACCCAGCTAAAATTCAGGGACTAAACGATGCCACGCAAGCGCTTAGAAAAATTGCTTCTAGTAAGTCAATATTCGTGTCTCGTGGCGATGATTCGGGAACACATAAAGCGGAACTGAGCCTTTGGAGGCAGACGTGGTCTGTTCCATCTCTAATATCGGGGAAATGGTATCTTGAGACAGGCTCTGGAATGGGAACAACCCTTAACATAGCGGTCGAAATGCGTGCATATGCGATAACCGATCGGGCGACCTGGATTAAATTCGGAAACAAGCGTGACACAAAGATTCTTGTTGAAGGGGATTCAAAGCTAGTCAACCAATACGGCATAATTCTGGTCAGTCAGAAAAAATGTCCAACGGTGAATACGGAGGCGGGGCAAAAGTTTGTGGCTTGGCTGCTGTCGGCTGAGGGGCAAAAGGCGATCGATTCATATAGCGTAGGCGGTAATCAGTTGTTCTTCGCGAATGCGGCGAAGAATGATAACGAACGATAGACGCTTAAATTTACAGTGGCTCAGAAATTGTCAGAAAGAAATCCGATTCTATTCGCCGCCGGCAGCATGGAACACCTCCTACCAAAGCTGATCACAGCTTACAAAAAGCGGGGTAAGAGCGCCGACATTGAAATGGTGTTTGGTCCCTCTAGCTCGCTATGCCGCAAGATTGAAGAAAACGAAATTTTCGATTTATTTATCGCCGCGTCAACGATTCACACGAATGCACTCCAGAAAAAAGGGATGCTTAAAAATGTCCAATTACTGGGTATTAACGAAATGGTGATGGTTTATAGAAAAGGGCTTTCGGAGCGCATAGAGCCCATTGAACAGGTCTTAAAAGATCAAAATTTAATCATCGGAATATCAACGACGGGGCTCGATCCACACTCCAATGAAGAACCCAGTATTCTAAAGGAAATTGGTAGAATAACCGGAGAGTCAGTACCAGAGTTAACAAAACGAACTCGTCTAATCACCGGTGGCCGTGAGACTCCTAACGCGCCTAACGGAAGAAATCAGTACGGGTGGATTATGGAAACGCAACGAGTAGAACTTCTTTTTACCTATTTTTCCAGTGCATTAGCTGCAGTGGAGGACAATCTCGACCTAAGAATTGTACAGCTGCCCAGGCGTTTGCGGACTGCGGGCGAATATGGCATTGGAATAAGGCCTGGCGCAGGCGCAATGGCGGCGGATTTTTTTGAGTGGCTTTTGTCGCTGCAAGCAAACGAGATTCTTTTTGAATTGGGATTTCAGAAATAGAGTTTGCAGTTGTCAAAAATCAGTTTTAGGACATGGATATTGAGCTGTAATCATAGAGTGAGCGAACAGAAAAGTCGGTCGTCAAGCGGTCTAAGATAGTGCCATAGTGGCCGAAAGGATATGAGTGGAGCAACTGGAAGATTTAAAAGTTCGGTTAAGATCATGATCGATCGAAGTTCTTGCGGGCAAAAAATAAAGTTGGGCACAGCATTTTTTGTTGAAATACTGGTGCTGAAGAAGATGCTAGTGGACTGTTATTCAAGGTTGAAAATTTAGCTTCAATCTTTCCATTCGTTTTGTAATTAGAGTGGACGAGATGGCAAAGTTAACCCCAGCGTCGATATCAGCGTCTTTTGTGTAGATCGCTGAGATTAAACCGAGCAAATTTCCGTTGGCGTCGACCAAAGGACCGCCTGAAGAACCGGGATTTGATGCAGCATCTGTTTGAATAAATGCCTCAATCTCGTTAAATCCAAGCGCCGTCCTGAGGGGCCCGGACACGACGCCACAGCTCATGCTAACCCCAAGCCCAAATGGGTTACCCAAGACGCACACGTGAGTCCCAGGACCGGGCGTAATATCCAAAAGTCTCAGGGGCACACCCTTCGTAGGAACTCTTAACAAGGCAAGATCAGCGTCGTGGTCGAAACTAGCGACTTCGGCGTCGACCCTTCGGCCATCGGTTAGGCGGACTTCGATACGGGTGGCATTTTTGACAACATGTGCCGCGGTCAAGATTAAAAAGCCGCTGGCTTTGGTATTAGGAAGGTCCACGAAAACACCGGTCCCTTCGGGAGAGGTCCGTGATGGGGCTCCGAATCCTGGTCGAGAATATCCAGGCCAAGTCGGGAGAATTGAGACCACGGACTTGTTTGATGCTACCCACGTTTGGGGACCGTGGTTCGCATGGGTCGTCGTCGAAAGTGAAAGAGAGAAGAAAAACGACCATAGGAGATTTTTCATTGGGTTGTGGTGGCTCGCTTAAGGTACCGAATTAAATCGTCCCGGTCCTCCTGACGCTTAATCCGCTGCACCGGCATTTTAGACCCTGGAGTCACAATGTCGGGGCCCTCACGGAAGAGCCGATCGATCGTATCCTCATTCCATACGAGATCTTGGGCCAGTAATTCTGGAGAATATGGATAATTTTCGACCTTCCCAACCTTGCGCCCAAACACACCATAAAGTGTTGGCCCAGCCCTGCGCTTGCTTGAAGGAGCCAAACTATGACAGACACTACATTTACGGGCAAATTGTTGCGCGCCGTTATCGGCTGGCTCGCCGGAGTGAAAGCGCCGGGATCCGCCAGGTAACACGCTCGGAACGATAAGATTTTCTAGGGGTATCCGGGTAATCCAATCATCGAGTCCAGCAAACAATAAATTCTCTGAATTTTCGGTTAGCTGTAACGCCCACACCGGACCGTTAACAGCTTGAAAGTCATGTTCGATTTCACCGACTACAGCATCAGCAATTACAATTCGGCCCTCTGCAGTACCGAAAGCCATTTTTTCAGATTGACGGTCAATCGAGAGTGCTAGAACAGGTGGTCCACCAATCCAAAGTTCGATTTCCGGTCCCTTTCCGTCAAGGCTTACACTTTTCATGACACCGTTAGAACCACCATAAGCGAGGACATTTAACTCGTGATCAATCGCAAGGACGTTGATACCGAAACCATTTTTAACAACACTACGGACATATTCGCCGTTTGACAGATCCCAGTAACGAATATGTCCATCAGCGCCGGCCGAATAAAGGTTTTGTGCGTCAGGAGAAAATACAGAGGCATTTACAAGACCCCGATGGCCTTTAAGAAATCGTATGCGGGTGCCTTTTTGGACATCCCAAATTCCGATGCGCCGGTCCCAACTCGAAGAAGCTAATTGAGTGCTATCGGAGCTGAACGCTAAATGAATGATCTTGGCGGTATGGCCATCTAGTGGAATGGGCAGAGGCGCAATATCGGGTTTCTTTAAGTCATCTACTCGCCACAAGAAAATTTGATTATCGTCACCGGCGGTCGCGAGCCAATTTCCGTCCGGGGAGAAAGTCGCCGCATTGACTGCGGCGTCATGAGCAACAAGACGTTTCAGTTCTCTAATTGGATTAGTAGCCCAAACGACTGCGGTATAATCAAAGCTAGTGCTGACAACAAGGCGTTGACTAGCGGAGTAGGCTAGCCCCTTTATTGGTCCACCGTGACCTGTGTATCGGTCGAAAGCGAAACACGTTACCGAAATGATCCAAAGCGTTACAACGATGACAGGACGCACATATCCCCCTAGACACTCAATTGATTAATTCCCGAGTTACAAATACGTATCCAAAATATATAAGGCCGTTTAATAGTCGACATCTCAACGATTTCGTGACCCGAAAGCCCACAAAATGCTGGTACATCTTTAATCGTTGTCGAGTCTGAAGTAACGAGTTTTACCAATTGACCATGGTTTAATGATTCGATGCGTTTTTTTAACTTCAGCACTGGTAATGGGCACTTGAGCCCGACGACGTCGACCTCAAGATCTGCGATCATAATTACTATCTTAGTTTAACCGGACAGATGGCGCGGACTGCATTTCAGCCGATGAAAATCCCATTCCGCTCATAATGTAATAAGCGGCGAATGACAACACAATGGTTGCCGCAAAAGCTGTGAACATCGTTTTCATCGCTACCTTCCTGCCTGACCGGCTTTGGCTTCTTCTTCTTCTACCCAAAGATCATGGTGCTGACGAGCCCACTCCAAGTCGACTTGGCCACTTCCCATCGCGTCGAATGCGCCTTCCATACCAACACTACCTATATAGATATGCGCCACAATCGCTATGATCATAGTAATTGCTACGATAGCATGCCACAAATGTGACAACTGCATTTCTTCATGAGGTAGTAACTCGGCCGGTAGGGCAGAGCCGGTAACCGCATTAATCAATGCGAAGGTTTCAGCAAACATAGGCATCTGAAATGGGAATAAAAGTGAAAGGCCTGAGACTGAAACAGAGGCTCCCATAATTATAGTCATCCAGAAAATAATCTTCTGCCCCGCATTGAATTTCTGAGCCGATGGGTGGGCGTTACCGATAATGCCGCCACCCTGCTTCAGCCAATCCCAATCAAGTTTATTTGGGATATTGTGAGCGACCCACATCAGAAAAATAGCGACGAGGGATCCCATAAATACCCAAGCGATATTGTTATGGACCCAGATTGAAAAGGTCGCGATGGCGGCGTTGGCTTCATGTCCAAAAACAGGAATTAAAATTGCGCGACCAAATAAAAGCAAAAGGCCTGTGGCAGACAACATAATGAATGATCCTGCCAAACACCAATGGCCAAAACGCTCGAATGACTTAAAGCGCTCAATAGTTTGGCCCGAAGGGCCTCCCTCTATTGTCATCCGACCGCGAGTGAAATAGAACGCGATCAGTGCAACTAAAATCCCACCAATGCCATAACCAGCATATCCACGGATACTAGTTGCACGAGTTATTAGCCATGAAATACCACCGTCCTGAACTAAGACATCTGCAGCTGGCCCATTGTTAGAGACTTTGATATCTACTTCAGAATAGCGGATACCCCGATATACATCAGCATTTGATATTCCACCCTGAGTGCCCAGCATATTGTTTATGGACTGTGCTTTATCAGGATCACCTAAATTTTCGCGACGGAAACTTTCGTCGACTTCTATTCCTTTTTGTCGCGCAAGAACATCTTGAAGTGTCTGCGCTCCACCCGTGGACGCTCGCTGGCCGTCTGATTGTTCTGCATAAGACGGAGCTATCGCTAAGGTTAGGACTGCAACCAAAAATGAACCAATCACTTGTATTTTCATGACGACCTCAAGAAAAATTATTTAGTAAATAAGAAACGGGCGGACTATTGTCCGCCCGTTTATCGGCTTCTTAGCCGCCTTTCTTTTCGTAGGCTGTTCCCCAGCCCCATGCGCCCGAGCCGAAGCCACGGGTAACAACGCGCTCGCGGTAAACCGCTGCCACATCATCCCCGTCGCCGGCTAGAAGTGCTTTTGTCGCGCACTGCTCTGCGCACGCTGGTAATTTACCTTCGGCAATTCGGTTGCTTCCATACTTTTGGTATTCAGCTTGCGAATTATCTTCCTCAGGTCCACCCGCACAAAATGTACACTTGTCCATTTTGCCGCGAGATCCAAAGCTACCCGCTTGGGGAAACTGTGGAGCACCGAACGGACAAGCATAAAAGCAGTATCCGCAACCGATACACAGATCCTTCGAGTGCAAAACTATGCCGTCATCTGTCTGATAGAAACAGTCGACAGGGCATACCGCCATACACGGGGCATCCGAACAATGCATACAAGCGACAGAAATTGATCTCTCACCTGGGCTACCGTCGTTAATAGTAACTACCCTGCGGCGATTGATACCCCACGGGACGTCGTTTTCGTTCTTGCATGCGGTAACACAAGCGTTGCATTCGATACACCGCTCCGCGTCGCATAGGAACTTGGCTCTCGCCTTTCCACCTAATGACATGTTTCGCCCTCCTTAAGCTGGCATGATTCTACATAGGGTTGCTTTGGTTTCCTGCATTTGGGTAACCGCGTCATAACCATATGTAGTAACTACGTTTGCTGATTCTCCGATCACGTACGGGTCAGCTCCATCCGGATATTTATCACGGCGATCTTCGCCCTGGTACATCCCGCCGAAGTGGAACGGCATAAACGCTACACCTTCTCCAACACGCTGGGTCACCATTGCCATTACCTTCACTTTTCCGCCCTCAGGACCTTCGACCCAGACCTGATCTCCATCACGGATTCCGAGGTTATTTGCATCACGAGGATTGACCTCAACAAACATATCTTGCTGCAATTCAGCCAGCCACGGATTAGAACGCGTTTCGTCTCCACCGCCCTCGTATTCGACTAAACGTCCTGACGTCAGGATCATCGGATAGTCTTTAGAGAAGTCATTTTTCTGTATTGAGGCATACAACGTTGGTAGACGAAACGAGAAGCGATCTTTGTACGTTGGATAATCCGCCACTAAATCTCGACGATTCGTGTACAGAGGCTCACGATGGAGCGGCACTGGATCTGGGAAATTCCAAACAACGCAACGAGCCTTCGCATTACCGAATGGTGCACACTCATGTTTGATTGCAACTCGCTGGATACCACCAGAAAGATCTGTTTTCCAGTTAGTTTTAACGCCAGCAACCTTTTTAATAGCTGCACGCTCGTCGTCAGTTAGATCTTTATCCCAACCTAAGTCCATCAGCATTTGCATCGTGAACTCTGGATAACCATCCTTGATTTCAGAACCGACGGAATAAACACCTTCGGCAAGAAGATTCTCGCCTTCTCTTTCAACACCAAATCTGGCACGGAAAGTTAAACCACCCTCGGAGACCCGCTTCGACATGTCATACAGGTTAGGAGTTCCTGGATGCTTCATCTCTGGTGGACCCCATGATGGCCACGGCATTCCGTAGTAATCGCCGTCTGCCGGCCCACCAATTGCTTTGAGAGTCGTCTTGTCAAACGTATGCTGATTAGCCATATGTAATTTAATACGCTCAGGCGACTGACCTGTATATCCGATAGTCCACATACCACGGTTAATTTCGCGAGTTATATCCTCAATAAGAGGCTCATCACCATTAATCTTGATGTTTCTAAAGAGGCGATCCGTATATCCAAACTTATCTGCAAATAACTTCATAATTACGTGATCTGGCTTTGAATCGAATAATGGTTCAATTACCTTATCTCGCCACTGAATCGAACGATTAGATGCTGTCACTGAGCCATACGTCTCAAATTGGGTAGTCGTTGGCAGCAAATAAACACCGTCCTTTCGATCATGAAGAATCGCCGATACTGTCGGATGCGGGTCAACCACAACCAACAAATCGAGTTTTTCCATGGCCTTCTTCATGTCGGTCATTCGCGACTGAGAGTTAGGCGCATGACCCCACAAAACCATCGCCCGAGTGTTGTTGGGCTGACCGATATTTTCTTTGGCTTCTAAAACACCATCGATCCATCGTGAAACAGGAATGCCCGTCTCATTCATCATCGCTTTGGTTTTACCATCTTTGGTTTTCATAGACGCAAAGCGCCCTTTCAACCAACCCAGATCCTCTTCCCAAACACGCGCCCAGTGGGCCCATGAGCCAGGCTTCAGTCCGTAGTAGCCAGGTAATGTATTTGCAAGAACGCCTAAATCAGTTGCGCCCTGTACGTTACAGTGACCACGGAAAATATTAGTACCGCCGCCACTAGTGCCCATATTGCCAAGCGCCAATTGAAGAATGCAATAAGCGCGAGTATTGTTATTTCCGTTTGTATGCTGGGTACCACCCATACACCAAATAACAGTACCTGGGCGGTTATTTGCTAGGGTCCTTGCAACGCGCTGAAGTTGTGAACCAGGCACGCCCGTGACGCGCTCGGTTTCTTCAGGCGTCCACTTAGAAACCTCTTTCTGAATGTCGCCCATACCCCAAACACGGGTACGAATGAACTCTTTGTCTTCCCATCCATTCTCAAAAATATGGTAAAGGAGGCCCCAGATCAGCGCAACATCTGAACCCGGACGAAAACGAACATATTCGTCAGCGTGAGCAGCCGTTCTGGTAAATCGAGGATCACAAACAATAAGCGGAGCATTGTTCTGCTCCTTGGCCTTCATAACGTGCTGAAGTGAGACAGGATGAGCCTCAGCCGGATTTCCACCAATTATGAAAATGGCCTTGGATTTGTGAATATCATTATACGAATTCGTCATTGCACCATAGCCCCAAGTGTTTGCAACACCCGCTACCGTTGTGGAATGACAAATACGTGCCTGGTGATCAACGTTGTTGGTTCCCCAGTAAGCCGCAAATTTTCGATACAAATACGACTGTTCATTGTTCGTCTTGGCCGACCCTAACCAATAAACACTGTCTGGTCCGCTTTCTTCGCGGATTTTAAGCATTTGGTCGCCAATATCGTTAATGGCATCTTCCCATGAAACTCTTGTATAAGTGCCGTTAACAAGTTTCATAGGATATTTTAAACGACGCTCCCCGTGTCCCAGCTCGCGAACCGACGAACCCTTTGCACAATGAGCACCAAGATTAAATGGTGAATCCCAGCCCGGCTCTTGACCGACCCACACCCCGTCGCGCACTTCAGCTTGAACGGTACAGCCGACGGAACAGTGTGTACAAACACTCTTAACTAGTTGAGTTTTTCCATCAGTAGAATTAGCACCAACGGCCGCTTCAACAGTACGTGGCGTCATAGAAAATGCAGCCAAACCACCCACGGCCAAACCGGTTGAACGTAAAAACGTCCGACGATCTAGTTTGTGAGAGGCTACATTCTTCAGTAAGGACGACACTCGGGAGCCAACTGCTACCCCATTCGTCTTTTTCCTTAACATAAAAAACCCTCCTCAGGATTTTGGAGCGATTATTCGGGGCCAAATGCTACCCGCACTCGCTCAGTTTTTATTTAGAATCGTGTTGTTTCTAAGTACTTCTTGTAATGCGCGTTCTTACTGAGTCCGCTTGACTTGCGAATCTCTGTTTCAGTGCCAGCGACCGCTTGGGTTCCCGCTGCGGCTGCAACTGCAGCCATTGGTAACCCGGCCGTTAGTAGTTTTAAGAAACTACGGCGTCCCGTCTTAGTTATTTTCTGCTCACTCATGAACATCTCCTTTTGTGCTCTCACACGTATTGGCTCTCGGCCCATTCTACTCGATACGAAACGCTTCCTGTTCTATCGCCATAAATGCACTCCCTAAGGAGCCCACCGGCGCATAAAGCACGGCGCTTTCCGTTTTTTCGAGATCACTAAAACAATGCGCTGCCCAAGGGGCAATGTGCGCATTGAAAAATTCTTTCTGAAGATCAAGAGATTGTGACTGAACGAGTGATCCGCTCGCCAACCCAGACATTATTTCGCACAGTGAACCAATATGGTCTTCTGGCTCCACAACACCACTGATCCGTTGAATTCCAAGAAATCGCATCTTTGCCCGTAAGTCTGCCA
>TARA_B110000305_G_C19465507_1_pt1 | contig 15405 bp, 14 predicted proteins | sample TARA_B110000305 | Tara Oceans TARA_B110000305 (sample SAMEA4397930) | marine metagenome | biome: Polar Biome; feature: [SRF] surface water layer (ENVO:00010504); material: water (ENVO:00002006), including particulate matter (ENVO:01000060) such as... | depth 5 m | reverse complement strand
GGAATGGGATCGGGTATTACCCCTTCGCAATAATCACCGGCGAGGACTTTATACTCATATATTTTCAGATTGTAAAGCAATGATAATAGCTGCTATCTCTTAAATCTAATATTTTGGATATACTGTTTCAGGCTTAATTCACAAGGAATACTGTACATTTTGATTTTACCAATTTTATTAACTGAAGATGATTTTTTTCTTTCACCTAACCTTGGTTTCACAAATTTAATTTTTCCACCAAACATTCTTGCAACATCTAAAATTGTGTAGCTTTTTTTATTTAAGACAAGATAATGTCTATTCAAACCTTTTTTCCATGCATAAAAACAACCCCTAACTGTGTCTTCGATATGTGTAAACTTTCTACTTTGAGTGCCTGGTCTTGATACAGTTAACACTTTATTATTTTTATATTGTTTTTCAAAAATTCCAATTACTGTAGACATTGGACCATTTTCAATTTGTTTTGGTCCATACACATTATAAAAATATAAAACTTCAAATTTAAAATCAAACCATTCTTTTAAATGAATTAATAATTTTAGATTTTTTGACTTAGTAAAAGCATAAGGAGATAAATTTTGATCTTTTCCACGATTTCCCAAACTTGCTGATGTTGCTGAATAAATAATTTTAATTTTATTCTTTAAGCAAAATGAAAAAATTTTTGATGTACCAGAAATATTTGTATGAAAACATTCTTCTGTGTTTATAAAACTTTGATGAATTCTTGCAAATTCACCAAAGTGAAAAATTACATTTATATTTTTTTTTTGTTTGTATAATATTTTTTCAATATCATTGGTATCAGCTTTGATATATTTAATATTTTTGTGTTTGATATGATTTTTTTTAGACCCAGATGAATAATTATCTATACTAAGTATTTTTAAATTTGTTTTATTTAATAAATATTTAATTAAATTAGATCCAATAAATCCAGCTCCACCAGTAACTATTATTAAATTTTTCATTATATGGTTTTATTTAATACTTTTATTGTTACAAAACAAGTAGTTAAAAAAAAATTGAAAAAAATTTAGAATTTTTTTTAATAAATCTAAGTTTTAATTTTTTAATAATTTATTTAAAAAATAAAAATTGTTTTAATTAATTTTTAATTTCAAGTTTTTGATATTTTATTTAAAGAATAAAAAACTAGATAATTAATTGTAGTTGACATAAATGTTATAATTCTCAATAAAAGTTTTAATATTACACCTTGATGCAAATATAACCCGAAGGGAATTGTCATACTTGCAAATAAGAGTTCACTTAGGCCTGGTATGCTTGATATCAATGGTATTCTTTCCAGAATAAAGTTTAATCCAAATAAAACCAAAATAGTTTTAAAGCCTACGTCAACTAAAATAATACTGGCTGACAAATAAAATATACATAAATCAAACGCATGAATAAGCACCCCATAAATCAACAAATATAAAATAGTTTTTTTTGAAAATGATTGATCTCTTATAAAAGAATAAACAAAATTGTATGAATGAAAAAATTTTTTTATTTTAGTTCCATAATTTTTTTTAACAACATGGATATTTTTTATAATAAAGTCTAAAATTTTTGGCGCATAAATAATAATTACCAAGCTAAATAAAAATATTACCAATAGATTAATCTTAAATTGAAGGGTCAATTCTGAAATAAAACTTAATTCAATTAAAACTAATAAAATATTTATCAAAATATAACTAGCAAAAAGGATATAGAATAAAGCTATATATTTTTTATATTCCAGCCCTCTTCTTTTAAGTTCAACTGCCCTATAAATTGAACCTGTGTGTGAAAATATAAGATTTAAAAATAAACTTTCATAAAAAATCTGGCTCCAGTCACAAAATTTACCCGAATACTTTGCACAGATTTTTAAAATTGAATAATTTCGAATGTTTAACAAATTAAGATAAATTAGATGAGTTAATAAAATTATAATAAATAATTTATTATTTTCAAAAAATTTTTCTTTAATAAAATCTAAATTTTTATAAACTTCACTTGCTAAAAATATGATACAAAATATTATTAACAAGTTTTTAAGAATTAAGAGAATTTTTTGTCTAAACATAATAATTGTTAATTTGCATATGAATATGAGAATAAATTAAAATTTTAAATATAAAAATTATACACCAATTAGCATTATTTCTTGTATTTAAGAAAAACTAATTTATAAATACAAAATATTATTATGTATATATCTATTGAAGTATTCCTGAAGCAAGTTAAAAAAAAAATCTTTTACTTGATTGGTTTTATGTTGCTAGTTTTTTTTGCTCTAGAGTATCTAAATTCTACTAAAGAAAATCATCACGATGTAAGAATTAAAACAAATTTTTATGATGCAAGAGTATTGTATAATATTATAAAAATGGCAGACGGAGCAATAGTTTTTGATAGTGACACCCAAGGTAGTAATTTTATATATAAATTTGAGTTAGGAATTTCAAAAAATCTTGAAATACTTGATGGGACAAATTGTGATTTTGAAACTAATATATTAGATTGTGAGAAAAAAAATATTTTATTAGTTTCTGATGAAATTGAAAGTTTAAAAATTAAAATAAAAAAAAATATATCGGAGATACTTAGAGAAATATTTAGTTCAGAAATAAAGATGATACAGCATAAGATTAATTCCAAAGAAAAAATGTATAAGGTTCTAGAATCTGAAAGCAAATCACTTGATAATCAAGAGTCTCTAACAACAACAACTAGTGATGCAGGTACGTTCCAAATGAATAACACATATATAAATCCGATGAAAAACACTATAGCAAATAAGCAGATAGATAACATAGTGAAATTAGAGCAATTAACATTTCTTAGAGATGCATTGACTAAGATGTCTGTTACAGAACAAAGTATTACAAATCAAATAGAAATTAATAAATCAACTTATGGATCAAATAACTTGAAGTTTTTACTTGGTTCACTCGCTTTTGCTTTAGTTTTAATATTTTTATCAATTCCAAATTCAATTCCAAGAAGTTAATTTTTTTTACAAAATAAAACTAATATTGTGTAATTTAAAATTCCTATAATTAAGCTTATAAAAAACATTTGAGAATAATTAAATATTATTACTGGTATAAGAACTAAAAGTACAATTATCAATTGTAATTTAATACCATTAAATTTATTCATTAAGATGTGATGTATATGGTTTTTGTCTGATACAAAAAAATCACTTTTTTTAATTGTTCTCGAAAAAAATAACCTTATTAGATCAAGTCCAGGTATTAACATTATTAATATAATATCATCAATATTTGATATTAAATTTACATTATATAGTTTTATAAAGAACCAACTAAAAATAAAACTCAAAATATGAGAGCCACTATTACCCAGAAAAATTTTACCAGATGAATTATGGTAAATAAAAAATATTAAGAATGTTAATATTGGTAAAAAAATATTTAAATATCCAGAATGTAATATAAAAAATATTGTTATTATTAAACTATAAAATCCAGCTTGTAAATTTGTTCCGTCGAACATATTAAAAGCATTTATGAAAATAAATATACAAAAAAGAGTAAAAATAATAGAGGCCTGTTTTAAATAAAATATTTTATCAATAAACGAAAAATGTAATTCTTCAATTACAAGCGATTCATCTATCAGGAGTGCTGAGTAAATTAAAATAAATAAATAAATACTTTTTTTTAAGGGTCTTAAATCAACAATATCATCAATTACACCCATAATAAATATGAGCAAAGTAGTTAAATAAAAACTATAAAAATTTGGGAGATTTAAAAATAAATTCTGTGAATCAAAATAAATGTTTTTATAAAATAAGAGTAACACACAAAGATTAATTATTAAATAAAAACCACCAATTGAAGAAACTGGTTTGGTATGAATTTTTCTATTATTTGGCAAATCATATATATTGATCAATTTATTCAACTTATTAAAAAAAATAAAAAAACTAATATTAATTAGAGATAATAGAATTATTAAATTAACATTAAACATTTTTAGTTTCAGTATTTTTTAAAGAATATAAAAATAAAGCAATAGACATAAAATAAATAAAAGATATCCAATTATTAAAGATATTACCTGATGTTGATATTGGAAACAAATTAATAAATACACCGGCAGTTACAAAGATATTAAATTGATGATAATAATTATTTTTATTACCTTTAACCAAAAGTGTAATTAACCTGAAAGAACAATATATCCATAACCAAAATATAAATAAAAAACCCATAATGCCAGTTTCAGATAGCAATTGCATGTACATATTATGTGGGTGTGTACTGCAGCTCCATTTGTCAAAATTAAATTTTATATCTTTACATTTAACTCTAAAAGATTTTGGACCATGACCAAAAAAAGGCTTATCAATAAACATTGCATAAGCAGTTCTATAATGAGAGTAATGAACTGTAGGTATACCATAATGGCCATTGCTAGAGAGTTGCTTAGCCTCTGTATAAATTCTTTTCTTAATATGTGGAACTGTACTCAGCATTGTATAACAGAAAAATATAAGTAGCAATAATCCTGCAAATTTTTTTGTATATGAAAAATCACTACACAAAAAATATATACACGTGAGTATAATGGCTAATCCTAGTGCATTTTTTTCTCCAGATAATAAAATTGTACCAATTGAAATAAACCAAAATAGTGGCAATAAATTTATTAATTTTTTCATTTTAAAATAATAAATTATACTCACAAATATTGGTAAAATTCGAACTACATAACTTCCCATTATTAACTCATCACCAAAAAATGAGCTAGCTCTAGTAACTTTTATTAATTTTTGGTTAAAAATATTAAATCCCATGTTAATTTGAAATATTGCATCAAAAAAAATTAATACTAAAATAAAAAATAAAAAATAAATATTTTTTTTATAACAATGCTCTTTATGTTCTAAGAAATAGCAAACTGCTAAATAAAAAAAACCAAACCTAATATAAAATAAAGAGCTTTTTAATGATAAAAAAAGGCTATCTGAAAAAAAAGATATTACAACAAGGTACAGATAAAATAATAAGAAAATATTAAAATAATATTTACCAAAAATATAATAATCTTTATTTTTATATATTGTGATAATCAAAGATATTATAAGAATAAATGAAATAATTTCAGGCAGTAAAGGCCCTGTAATTAACATAACAGGCAAAAGTAAAATTAAAAAAAAACTAAATCTAAAAATAGATTTATTTTCTTTTTTAACTAAAGAGATTTTTTCCATGTTTTAAGATTTATATAGTCAATATAGCTAATTAATATCTTAATTAATTTGCCAGACACATCATCTACTTCATAATCTTTAATGGAACTCATAATGTGCATTTTATCACTAAGTATGTTAATTGCAGTATCAATATTTTTTAGATCTAAACCTGTCATAGGAACAATACCTTCTTCAAATCCTTCTTGACGTTCATTTGTTTCTCTCAAATTAATTGCTTTGAATTTCATAACCGAAGATTCTTCTGTTATAGTTCCACTATCTGAAAAAACTATTTTTGCATTATTTAATAAATGGCAATAATCATAATAGCCAAAGGGCTTTAAAAACTTAACTTTTTTAAAATTTTTAATATTAATTTTTGCATTTTCTAAAATTTTATGTTGAAGCCTATAATGTGTTGATACTATAATTGGTAAGTTGAACTTGTTTTCTAAATATTCCAGAAATTTAAAAAAAGCATCAATTTTTTTTGTACTTTCAACATTTTCTTCTCTATGAAATGAAATTAAAAAAAAAGAATTTTTTGTTAGTGATAATTTTTTTAAAATTTTTGATCTTTTTATATCTTTTTTATAGAAATTATAAACCTCTCTAATTGGACTGCCAATATTAAATATCTGATCTTCAGGAAAACCCTCCAAAATTAAATTTTCTTTTGCAATTTTACTATATGTTAGGTTTATATCAGATAAGTGATCAACAATTTTTCTATTAATTTCTTCTGGAACTCTTTGATCATGACACCTATTTCCTGCCTCTAAATGAAATATTGGTATTTTTTTTCTTTTTGCTACATACGATAAAAGGCTAGAGTTTGTGTCTCCTAAAATAATTAATGCTTCAGGTTTTTCATCTTCACATATTTTTTCAAATTCTATCAACATTTCACTTATGTTCTGAATTGGCGTTTTATTTTTTGATTTGAAAGAATATTTTGGTTTTTTAATTTTTAGCTCCTTAAAAAAAATTTCATTCAATTCATAATTAAAGTTTTGATTTGTATTTACTATAATATTTTCAAAAAATTTATCTGTCTTATTAATAATTCGTGATAATTTAATAATGTCTGGCCGCGTTGCTACTAAAGTTATAACTTTCCTTTTATAATTCATTTTTAACAAAACTTTGTTTCTTTAATAACTTTACAACTTCATTAACATTTAAAAATTTTGTATTTGATGAACTATATTCTTTAAAACTTTCAACATTTTTATCTCCTTGAGTAAAATATTTTTCATAATTTAAATCTCTTTGATCTGGGGCAATTCTAAAAAAATTATTATAAGATAAGGTTTTGACTTTCTCTTCTCTAGAAATTAAAACTTCATGATTTTTTTCTCCATGTCTAATTCCGATATATTTAATTTTTGAATTTTTCGATTGAAAAATCTCTTGCAATGCCAAGGCAATATTTTTTATAGAACTGGCTGGTGATTTTTGTATAAAAATTTCACCATTTTTACCTTTTTGTAAAGCCTCGATAACTAGATTTACAGATTGATCTAATGACATTAAAAATCTTGTCATATTAGGATCTGTAATAGTAATTGGATCTTTTTTTTTTAACTTTTCAATAAATAGAGGAATAACCGATCCTCTAGATCCCATTACGTTTCCATATCTTGTTATACAAAATATTTTATTTTTTTTATTATTTTTTGAACTGGATATTACAACTTTTTCCATTAAAGCTTTTGTCATACCCATAGAATTAATTGGATACACAGATTTATCCGTACTTAAAAAAATACATTTTTTTATAGAAGATGATTTAACTGCTTTAATTAAGTTATTTGTTCCAATAATGTTAGTCTTAACTGCTTCCATAGGATAAAACTCACATGATGGAACCTGCTTTAAAGCTGCTGCATGAAATACAAAGTCTACACCTTCGCACGCTTCTTTTAATGAGCCCAGATCTCTTACATCACCAATGATAAATTTAACTTTTGTATCTTTAAGTTCTATTCTGAGTTTTTCTTGTTTTGTCTCATCTCGACTAAAAACACGAATTTCTTTAACTGGTTTTTGTAATAATCTTTTAACCATTGCTGATCCAAAAGATCCTGTACCACCAGTAACTAAATATGTTTTATTATTAAATATATTCATATTATTTTATTAAGTGTTCATGTTTAAGCTCTATTAACATTTTCTGCCAGCTTTTATCTTTATATTTAATAATTTTTTTAAGCTTATTGGAGTTTAACGATCTATCACATTTAATTGTGTTTTTAGGAATAATCAAAATATCTTTATTATAAATTTTTGAAATTTTTTTTAGTAAACTAAATTTATTAATTGGTTTTGAAGATAGATGAAAAAGGCCAGATTTTATGACATTTTTTTTAATAATATATTCATTTAAAAATTTTGCTACTTCTAAGGTAGTTAGCCCAGAGAATATTACATCTTTAAATCCATAAACTTTTTTTCTAGAATTCATAAACCACTCTAATAATCCGTTTTTTGTGTTTAATTCATGTCCAATTATAGAGGTTCTTAAATTAATAGTATTATTTGATTGAACTTCTCCTTTAAGCTTTGTGATGCCGTAATAATCTTTACAATCTGGTTTATCTTTTTCAGTATAGTTGCCTTTACTACCTGAAAATACACAATCTGTGCTAAAATGAACTAGTTTAAAATTTTGAGTTGTAGCTAATTTACTTAATTTTTTTGGAATTGTAACATTTAAGAAGTAAGTTAATTTTCTATTATTAGAGTTAATGATTTGCTTAACCATGCCAACACAGTTAATTAAACAATCAGGGTTATTTTTTTTTATTATCTTTTCTAATTTTTTGGTATTATCTAAATTACATAAAATAATTTTCATGTTTTTATATTTTATTTTTAACAAATTAAATTTTTTTTTATCTCGTATAACGCAAACAATATCATATTTATTTATATTATGAAAATATTTGGTTATCTGTGAACCAAGCATTCCAGTAGAGCCTAAAATTAAAATTTTTTTTTTTAGCATTCTTTAAGTGACTTTATAATTAAATGACAAATTTTTTTATTAGTATAATTTTCTTTATAAAGTTTATAGCTATTTAAACTAAAATTATTTAATTTTTTAAATTTGTATAATCTATAAAATTTTAAAACAGCATTTTCAAATTCTTTTATATTATTAGGGTTTGCAGTTAATCCACATTTATTATCTTCTATGATTTTTTTAGTTTGACCACTGACCCATCCCAATATTGGTTTTTTATGTATCAAATAATTTTGAAATTTTGATGGTATTGTCATATTTAAAATATTTTTATTTTTTAACATGATCAATAAAACATCAGATTTTTTGTATATTTTTATTAATTTGGATTTTTCAACAAAATCAAATACTTTTATATTTTTATTGTTATGTCTTTTAATATCATTAATAAGTAGATTTTTACTTTTCCCTTCACCAAAAATATTAAAATTAATATTTCTATTCTTAAGATAAATATTGTTAGCTGCTAAACAAAAATTTTTAAAAGACTGAGCTTTTCCTATATTGCCTGTATAGGTAATATTAAAAAAATTTTTATCTAGATATTTTTTATTATCTTTTTTATAGTTAGTTACAATTTTTTCAGCCGCATTTGGTACTACTAAAACTTTATCTGATATATTATTTTTTATAAAATGATTTTTAAAAGAATTTGATTGAACCAATAGTAGATCATTTTTTTTATAAAGATAATGAAAGATATAATTTAAAAAACCTTTATATCTTTTTTTATTAAAATGATCTGTTGCAAATAAACTCTCTGGCCATATATCCTGGACCCAAGTAACTAATTTTACTTTTTTAATAATTTTAAAAAAGACACCAATACCAATCTGAGTTGCTGGCGATGGGCAATATACTAAGATATAATCAAATTTTTTTCTTAAAGTGTAAAAATATCCAAAAAAAATACCAGAAAATAAAAATGATATATAGTTGAGAAATAGTTGTAATGAGGTTGCTTTTTTTCTTGGGAAAATTGGGACTCTAATAATTCTGTTAGACTGATTATAATTCTGTAAAATTATTCCATATTTTTTGTAGCCCTTGTAAAATTCACCTAATGGATAATTTGGTTTACCAGTAATAACTGTAAAATTAATTTTAGACGACAAACTTTTTACGATAGAATTAATAGGAAAATTTTCAGGCCAGAAATTTTGAGCTATAAGTAATACATTTAATTTTTTCTTCATCAAGATAACATAAATTCTTTAACTTTTTTAACTTCAGGTTTCCATTTATACATCTTTGAATATATTATACTTTTATTAATCTTTTTATAAAATTGAAGGTTACTCATATCAATAATTTTCAAAATACTAGATCTAATATCTCTTTTAGAATTTTGATTAAAGTAAACAGGTGAATCTTTCAAAATTTCATGAAAAACCCCCAAATTAGAGCATAATATAAGCAAACCAGCGCGCGCAGATTCTAACAGGGGTAAACCAAATGATTCACAATATGATGGGAAGATATGACAATCATATTTTCTATAAATTTTAAATAAATTATTTTGATCTATAGATTTTTTTAGTTTTATACCTTTAATGTTGTTCAATTTAATAAATTTTTTAAACTTGACCAAATTATCATCTAAGTCCTGACCATAACAATCCAACGTAACTTGTATTCTATTTTTATTTATTGTCTTAATTGCATCTAATAATTTGATATGATTTTTATGATTGGCATACTGCGATACATAAATTAATTTTAAAATATTTTTTTTTATTTTTTTTATTTTTTTTCTTTCAATAATTTTATTTGTTACTGCATTACATGATACGATATAATTTTTTTTTGTTGAAAAATTTTTTAATACTTTTTTTTTAATAGAATGACTTACAAAAATAATATTATTATTCATTTTAATTGAAATTAAATGGCTTATTTTTTGAAGGTAAAACTTCGCATTAAGTGCAAATGGAAAATATTTTCTTGTCTCATTAGAAAAAGGTAGTGCATTTTGTATTACTAAAAAAGTAGGGTTAAAAAATCCCATATAATGACCACTCATTACAATTAATTTTTGGCAATTTATTTTTCTTAAGAATTTATTTAAATAAAGAATTTTCCAAATATTTGTTTTTATAAAGTTTTGACTAAAAATTTTATTGTCTATAATTTTAATTTTCTTATGTCGTGAAGTAATGAGAGATTTTTTTGAAATTAATACACATATTTCATTTATATTATTTTTATTTATATTGAATAAAAATTGATTGAGATAAGTGAGTCCTCCTTCACTTTTTATATTGATCGCATCAACTACTATTTTCATCTGATTCTCTAACTTTTAAATTAAGCAATAATGCAAGTAACACAATTTTAAAACTCATAAAAATATCTAAGGTAAGACCACTCAAAATAAAGAATATTACCTGATATATTTTCATATTTTTTGACAGAAAAATTGCTAAAATTACTCCTAGGTATCCACTTGTAAATAATAATCTAATTAACATTGAATCTGTATAAATTTCAGTTGCACCTGATCCAAAAAGTTTAGTAAATATATTTGTATTAAATTCACTATACATTCCACTCCAATATTCTAACCTGAAATAAAAAGATAATAAATTTGGATTTTTTTCAAAAATTTCACTTCTAGTTGGGATTTCATTATTAATTATAAAATTTTTCAATAAGTCGATAATTTTACCTAAATCTATATTTATTTTAAAATCTTCTAATAAGGTTTCACCAGACGAATTAACTGAATAATTTAAATAAAGATCATAAAAATAAAATTTATTTATTATTATGATTATAGTTAGTCCCATAAGGAGCCATAACCATTGCCTTAAAGATTGATGTGATAAATATATAAAAATAGTTGTTATAACAAATGCTATAATATTTCCTCTTCCTTCAGTTAATAATAAAATAATTACGCTCATAACGAGCGCTACACTAATATTTAATCGGTTTTTTTCATATTTTAAAAATATAAAAAAGGCTAAGGAAATAGCAGCACCCAATTCCCATGAGCCTCCTAAAATGCCAAACGGTCTAGCATTAAACCAATGATCAGTAGCTAAATAACCAAATGATGATAATGAACCAAGCAGACCGTTTTCCTGGAGCGAAGCAACTATAAGATTAACTAAAATATAATTAAAACAAAGTCTTTTTAAAAATAATCCTGATATTTTTAAATTATTTAAAAATAAGATCAAAAATATATATTCAATATATCTAATTGAAACTGCAGGTATAATTGTCAAGTCTGATAAATGACCTACAAAGTTTCCAAAAAAAAGATAAGTGATAAATATTATAATTGGTCTAAATTGATAATTTGCTGGAATAAACCCTGCTTTGTAATTTATACAAAGATTGGTTGCAAATAATAATAGAATTAAATCCTCAAGTCTAATACCTTGGTGATAACCAGCGATACTTATAATATCTATCTTTGGTAAAAATAGTAAAATTATTAGTAATAAAGAATATATTTTTGGTGTAAAAATATGAGAATTTATTACCATTTTAATTTTTTAAATAATTTTTAACTTTTAATTTTAGGTAATTATACACACTAATAATGAATAATATGCGATATTTTTTAAGAGATTTTAAAAATAAGATAAAACCATTATTGAGGTTATTAATATAAAATATATTAATGACAATAACCTCTATTAAATATTTACAATAAATTACTTTCCACAATTTAATTTTATTTTTTTCAAAATTTTGTTTTTTAAAAACATGATTAAATAATAAAGCCAAATAATTCTTTTTATGTTTCATAATATTGTTGGTAATATTATTCCCGTGTATGCAATAAAAACCCAAAAAGTTTTTTATAAAAAAGAATTTAGCTTGTTTTAAAGCTAAATTGAGCCATAAATCATAATCTTCAACAGAATAATACTTGCGACATGTCCTAAACATAATATTATTTTTTTGTAAAAAATTTTTTTTTATGACAGTTGCAGAGGTAATCAGGCAATTTCCTTCTAGAATTAAATAATCATAAAATTTATTCCTGTATGGGCCTGTGTAAAGTTTTCTTGTTTTTCGAGTAAGTACTTCTTTCCTGATAAGATTGTGACAAAACACATTAAAGTTATTATTAATTTGAATATTATCAAAAGTAACTTGTAATTTGCTTTTTAGCCAAAAATCGTCAGAATCTAAAAAAGCTACCCACAGACCATTACATTTTTTTATTCCTAAATTTCTTGAATAAGCAGGACCTTTATTTTTTTCTAGGTTAATAATTGTTATATTTTTTTTATCTAATATGTTTAGAAATTTTTTAGTTTCATCAGATGATCCATCATTTACAATAATAATTTCATAATCATGAAAAGTTTGCCTATAAATACCTCTTAAACATCTCTTTAAATTATTAAGATCATTAAAAGTCGGAATTATAATTGAAAAAAAAAACATTATTTTATATTTTTAATTTATCACAAAAATTGTTTAATCTTTTAAAATTTGTATCAAAATTTAATAAATTTTTAATATTATAATTTTTTAATTTTTTTTTATCTAAGAAAATTTCAAGTTCAGTAGAATCAAATGAAAAATTATCAAATATTTTTTGCGGTAAAGGACACAGATTCAAATTATTAGACCCAATAAATACTGTCGTATGTATCTTATAATACATACTTTCAATGATTGCAGAGGTTGTGCCACAACATATTGAATAATTAAAAAAATTATAATCTACATTATTGTCTAAAAATTTTAGAAAATAAAAATTTTTTTTAATTTTTCTTATATGTTTATTGCTTAAAGTGGGATGAGGCTTAAAATAAAAATTAAATTTTTTTTTATATGATGAGTTTAAATTGTTTAGAGCTTCACAAATTTCATAATTTTCTTTTATAGAAATATCCCCAAATATTATTACGTTATTATTGGTTAGTTTTGTTAAATTTTTTTTCATATATTGGTAACGTAAAGCTTCAATTTCCTTAATATTTTTTTTATTTTCTACCATGTTAGACTTAGAAGCAATTTGCTTAGACAATATACCATTAACAAGAATATATTTTGGGGTATTCTGTTTTTTATGGTCAAAATTTTTTGATTGAAAATACCTCAGATCCCAAAATCTAATAGTTGAGTTAATATTGCCAATTAAATTACCATTTTTATATTTACTCCAAGATTTAAACAAAGCTTTTTCCCAACCTTGATTTTCATGAAGATAAAATAGATTTTTTTGTCTTGGGATATTTGAAAAAATATTTTCAAATATTGTCATATAAATTAAATTTTTAACTAATACCTCACCATAAAAAGAAATATTGAAATCATCTTTAAGAAAATAATAAAAATTAACTTTATCTTTATTATAAAAAAAATATCTTTTCTTATTTTTTAAATTTAAAAATTTAAAGTAAATATAAATATAATTATATTTAACTTTTAAAATATCTAATAATGAAAAATATCTATCTAAAGCAATATATGAGTTATTCGTATCTGACATTAGATTTATTTTTTTTAAAAATGTTTTGGTATCCGGAACATCATTAGACGGGTTAAAATCATTAAGTATGTTAATTTTTTTTCTTCTTAAATTTATAATTCTATTAAAATCTCCCCACAAATTTATATGATCTTTTTTTTTCACTTTTTTAAGGTGAACAAAGTAAGATAATAATAATAATGAATTTTTACTAAATATTGAATAATTTTTAGATAATATAATAATTTTAAATTTTGTAAAAATATAATGGATTAAGAACATGCTTGCTCTTAAAAAATAAGGAATCAATTTTTTTTTTTCATTCATCTTACCTGTGCTAGCTATTGAATTTATTTTTATATAAGAAATTTTATTTTTTATACACAATTCATTAATCGAGAGATGAATGTCTTTACTATGACCACAAAAAATTACTTGTGTAATATTATTTTTTTTAATAAATAGTTTTAACGCTAGTAATTTTAAGCATTCTTTTATGTTATGAGATTTGAATATATTTTTTTCATTAATAGTAGACATCTCCCACATATTGTGGCCATTGTCTAATTGAGAGATTTTTTCTAGACTTTTATTATTTATGCTTTTTTTACCTAACTTAATGATAAAATCTAAATATTTAGATTTTATCAAGATTTTATTAGATTCTATATATTTTATTAATGAATAATCTTCTTTTAAATTTCCATTCCAGAATAGTAAATTTTTTCCTTTGTACTCTTCTATTTCTTCATTTTTATTCTCATATATAAATAATTTTTTCTTATTATTTTGCATTAATGATTTTAATCACATTTTTCAGATCATTTAATGTGTCTACTGGGAAGGTTTCTTTCGAAATTTCTACTAAATTTACAGCATAGCCATTTTCAAGAATTCTCATCATGTCAACTGATTCGATCTTCTCTAGTTCCGTCGGTTTTAAATCTATATATTTTAGTAAAAAATCTCTTTTAAAAGGAATTATGCATACTTGCTTGTAACCATAAAAATTTTTACTTTTATTATTATAAGGTATTGGCGATCTAGAAAAATATAAAGCTTCATTTTTAAGATTTTTAACAACCTTTATGCTATTGGGGTCCATCATAATTTTTTTATTTTTAATTTTTGAAATTAAATTAACAACATTAATTTTTTTATTTTTTTTAAATGGTTCAATAGACTTTTCGATCATAAATTTATCAACCATAGGTTCATCTCCTTGGACCATAACCACTACGTCAAATTTTTTTTTATATCTCTTCTCACACTTTACTAAAGCTTCTGCTGTTCTATCTGATGCTCTTTGGTGTTTCATACTTGTCATTACAACCTCACCATTCATGGACTTGATATGATTAAAAATTATTTTATCACAGGTTGCTACAACAACTTTAGATAATGATTTATTTTTCGATATTGATTTATAAATTAACTCTACCATTGGCACTCCATTAATTTTTTTTAATGGTTTACCAGGAAATCTTGAGCTTCCCATTCTAACTGGGATAATTGCAATAGTTTTCATGTTAATTTTTTTTTTAAAATCTTTTCTGCTGCTTCTAGATCTGACTGACAATCAACACTTTTAACTTCATCTTTACACTCAACCATTTTTACTTTGTATCCATTTTCAACAAATCTCATCATGTCTACTGACTCTATATGTTCATAATATGAATTTTTAGTATTAACGAAATTTTCTAGTGA
>TARA_B110000305_G_scaffold188788_1_pt1 | contig 15462 bp, 15 predicted proteins | sample TARA_B110000305 | Tara Oceans TARA_B110000305 (sample SAMEA4397930) | marine metagenome | biome: Polar Biome; feature: [SRF] surface water layer (ENVO:00010504); material: water (ENVO:00002006), including particulate matter (ENVO:01000060) such as... | depth 5 m | reverse complement strand
TATGAGGAAAATAAACCTTCGACCTTGATTAACGACGTCCAGGAATGCCTGAATTTTTTTTGTGCAATCCTCGTAAGATCGGCTATGCCGAATACCTTCGAAGTATAATAATTTTGGTAGAAATTTTTAATTTTTGTGTTTTGTCACATCAACACTACTATCATATCTTATTATTACAACAAGTAATAATAAATAGCTAGCTAGCTATATATTATATTATATTATTAGCTATCTATCTATAGAATAGCTAGCTAGCTAGTGTTATTATTATTACCTTCGTTCGGTATAATATATTTTCAACGCGTCTTGTTTTGAGAATTATGTACTGCACCAAAAAACTCGGCAGGGCAGATAGTCAATGTCTTGCTCCAAAGCGAACGATTCGCGGGGTACGTGAACCGTGTCTGTGTATTTCCGATCTTCTCGAAGACACCGACGAATCGTCAAACTAGCAAATTAAGCGGGGAATCATGGCTTTCCACCCTGGCGTGAACATGCCAACAGGTCAAGAGCCGGAACAAGTTGACGTCGAGGCCTTCTATGTGCGAACAGAAGAGCTGCTGCCATTTGCAGAGCCCAAGACCGACGCCGCGGCTCTCCTCAGTCAGCTTAATTCCGAGAGCTGGATATCCGTGTGTGGTGCACTTTTGCTGGTTCGCCGGCTAGCCGCTCATCATCCGGAGGAGCTCCTAGGAGTTGTTGAGAGAATACTTCCCAGTTTGAACTTGCATGTCAATAGTTTGCGAAGTTCATTATGCAAGACTGCATTAATTTGCACCGCTGACCTTTTCAGGTCGCTCGGAGATTATTTCCTGGCAATCTCTCCCGATGGACTCTCTTTACTCGTCAAAACTCTTCTCAACAAAGCGGCGCTTGAAAAGAGATTTGTGATGGAAGAAGCAAAGCGAACGCTGTCTGCGATGATGACTTCCATGTCGACAAACATCTTGATTGACGTGGTATTGCCTCAAGCCCAAAGTCCAAATAGTAAGGTGCGAGCCGTCGTTGCCAGCTGTATTGAATCTACCGTAGAAAAAGCGTTATCAGACAGGCAGCCTGATACCGAGGTGAAGCTTTTCTCTTTCAGTAAAGACCATCGTGCATGACACTTGCACTTTTTCCAGTTATGTATTGACAATATGAGAGCAGAATTGATACGTGCTGCCGCTGCACTGGTAGGCAGTCCGTGCTTTACATTGCCATATATCACACCCATCCACTGTCCAAATTGATGCCACAGGTTACTGACAAAGAGCCAGAAGCCCGGAAAAGTGCCCGCGCGGTACTATGCAAGCTTAAAGAATTTCACCTTCTTACTTCGAGCTTGGAGGATTGGCAGATCTTCGTAGAGGCAATCTTAACCAAGACAATAGTTTTGCAGATTGGGAGAGCGCTTTGAAGAATTCAGACAAGACGTTTGGATTAGGTTGCCCTAACAACTATTCATTTCATTAGCAACACATAGGACGACATGCTCTAAGGAACAGCTGAGAGCAGCCAAGATGGCCCGGCGACCGTCGAACTTCAGACTATTTCTGATCAAGGAACACTGATCAGATATAATCTACATTTTCCCCTTGTGCCGTGTGGCAAAAGCACACCCGCGAGAGTTTGCCAGTAAACCTCGACCAACTTCAACACCCGCATTTTGTTCAGGAGCTTTCAACAAACTGATTAGGCTTTCGTAAAGTTGTGGTCGTGGTTCCAGATTATTAATCGCAGCCTCAACACGTGACGGGTTCACCTTATCCTCTACCAAGTATTTCTTCTTTATCTGGCGACGGGACCGTCCCGGAAATAAACGCTGCAACAGCGAAAAATCGGTTCCGAACTGACGAAGTGCTTCATAAAAAAAGTCAGTATCTTCTCTTGTCCACTTCTCTGCCTTCGTGTAGTTCGAATAAGTCGCTGAATTGAGTTTTACGCCACTCTCCTCTACGCGTATGAAGTCGCGAAGTGTTGATGCGCGATCGTCCATAGCACTTACAGTCAGGCTCTTCTCGTTTACAACTATTCGGCCATCGACAACGAGCACTTGCGGCGCCACAGGAAAGCTTCCATCCGGATGTCCAACGACATTTGCTTTTGTGTCCAAGTTGTGAATATTGGTATCGTGAGGTATTTTCTGCCTTGATGAATTCTTCCTCCCGATTTTATTAGCAGCTTTGGAAGAAGCATCAGTGGCCTGATGATTTTCAGACGCGAAAGGGGTATCCATAATCCGTTTCACACGGCTTTTGGACTCAGCTGCTCGCTCTTCCTTAGAGCGCTGCCGAATGATGTCACGTATGCTGTGGGACACTTCATACTCCGTTCTGCTTATTAGTGCAGGGGGTCGGTTTTTCCGAGTCATCGTCGAGTTCAAACGATTGCCTCGAACCGTGCTTGCTGTTCGGACCCATCGATGAGCCGGTGTAACTTTCCCTAAAAGTGTTTTGTTCGTTGACGCGGCAAGACTGGTACTCACAATCTTATCAAAGACGCCGCCAGATGATGACATTATCCGATTGCTTTCACGCAGGTTTACCGAATCGTTCTGCCTGGTGGACTGGACCGAGCCAGGAAGTAGTAACGTGGATTCTTCGGTATGGTCAGCTTTCCTTCTTCTTTTGGTCTTGTGCAGGGTAGGATAGTGCCTCAGAGGATTTTGCTCGCTCGGAGTGCCCAGTGTCGCCCGATTCGATATTGCGCCCTGCCAAGCGGCATTTTCTGCCTCGTGCATCTTCGAGTGTTCAGCTTGAATCTGTTGAGGATGATCACGTGCCTGTATTTTGGTGACTCGTGTTCGTTTCTCATCTTCCTGTGGAGGGCAAGTTTCCAAACTCACGCTAGTAGTCACGGTAACTTCTTCTGCATAGAAACGAGTACGCTGTTCAGCGTGCCGGCGGAATGTCCCGGTTAGCCGCTGTGCTTCGCGAGTTTTTATGAGCAAAAATATGCACGAAGGGGAAGACCTCACCGTTCGTTGGATGACTTTTGGAGTGAAGGAACTACTTCTAAGTTTCTTCCCTGAGCGTGGTAAATTTGTTTCATCAGCTTCGAAAAACGGATATTGCACTACTTTACCTTCGACGTGCCCTTCGTTTCCGAACGTTTCGAGTGCCGATAAGTCCATCGTTGCTTCAAACGTATTTTCACCAATCGTTAGTGAGACTTTTCTCGACGAACATTTTCAATTGGTTGATAACTCCGCTTTTCTCAAAACGTGTTCATCATCTATATATCGTTGTCTTATTATTTATTACGAAGATTTATATGAAACAAATAATACGAAGCTTACGAACGAACGAACGAAGGTAATAATAACAAATAAAAATAACGCACATTCATATATAAATGTGTGATGGCGATGTTTGAAACACTCAAACTGTTTGCTCGATGCGGAATATAATTTAGATCTTCAAATGAACGAGTTAAACTTTCCATAAAAATGTGAAGGTCTATTAACTTGACTCTCTCCCATGCATACATATATAGAAGCCGAAACGTCGTTAAACTGTTTGCTCTATGAACTATTTAAGTTAAATCATAAAAGTACGAGTTAAATCTCTCGTATATATGCAGTTCGATAGATGTATAAAATTTTTATTAAATATCAACGTTATATATATCGAACGAAGGCATCAAATAAATATCAAAACTAGTTTACTATCATATTAAATATATGACAACTAATTATAATCTTAACGGATAGGGAAATGAAAGTACGCCTTTTAAATTTACAAGTATATATATGTTTCAAGTATCATATATGTTTTCAAGTATGTTTTGAAGTATGTTTATTTACTCGTGATCGAGGGTTTATATTCTTCCGTACAAGTATGATACAAGTATATGTTTCCAAAAAATTTCCCAAATATATTATTAGTATTTCAAATATATTTGTACGGAAGAATAAACCATCGATCACGAAGTAAACATACTTGAAAACATACTTGAAACATACATGTAATTTATTAGGCGTATTATTTCCGTTGTCATATGATTATCACAAAAAATCTTAACACTTTAAAGATTTAAGAAGTCAGATAATCGGCATATAGTATCATTCCATTTTTAGCATTTTTTTACGACACTCTTATATAGGAAAATTATGAAAAGGGTTGACGAAAGGGACGAACCATTCCATACCTTCCACCTCGACCCTCCTTCTGAGATCAAAAATGGTGCTCGAAGCTACGATGCTCTGCATCGACAACAGCGAACATGTTCGCAACTCGGACTACCTACCCTCCAGGCTCCAGGTCAAATGCTTCCGCGACCGTTCCTTGTTCACTCTCATCTGAGTCCTGCCCATTTTACTGCAGGCTGAAGGGGACGCCATCAATCTATTGGCAGGTGCTAAAACCCAGTCAAACCCCGAGAATAGCGTTGGCGTTATGAGTCTCGCGGGCAAAGTTCCCAGGGTTATTGTCACGCCAACTGATGATCTTGGTCAGGTGCTCAACGCTGTCCACGGCATATCCACCGGTGGATCCATTAATCTCTCAACAGGAGTCCAGGTACGTTTAGTACGAAAAATAAATGTTCGTTTGCAGACGCGGAGAAATGTTCGTGGGAATTTGAGAGCAACTTCCTTTTTGAACCCAGCTGATTTGTGTTTTCCCTGAGAGTATCCAAAATTATCCCTCCGACCATCAGGTTGCGCATTTGGCGCTCAAGCACCGTCAAAACAAGCACCAACGCATGCGGATTGTACTTTTCGTTGGGAGCCCTGTGACTGCAAGTAAAGACGAGCTCACGACGGTTGGAAAAAAACTGCGAAAATGTAACGTCGCAGTTGATGTCATCAGCTTTGGAGACATAGAAAAGAACTCAGAAAAGTTGGAAGCTTTTGTCGCCGCTGTCAACAAAAACAGTAATAGCAACATGGTCACTGTTCCACCGGGTGCCATTATCGCCGATGTTATGTTGAGCACGCGTGTTTTCATGGACGACGATAATGCCGCAAATGGGAGCAGCGGATTTGCTGCAGCTGCGGCTGCGGCCTCAAGTCAGGCAGCAGCGCGGGGGTACGCGGGAGATGATGCTGGTTTCGACGGTGCTGACGATCCTGCTCTCATGTTGGCATTACGCGTATCGTTAGAGGAGGAGCGGGCGAGGCAGGAAGCTCAAATGAAAGACGCAGATGATGCAATCAATGGAAATAGTGCTTTGGCACAGTTTGACTGCACACAAGATACAAAGCAAAAACCATGCCCAAATGGGGTTCCCTTAGCACTAGACGAGGACGCACTCCTTCAGCGGGCTTTCGCGTTATCCATGTCCGATGAACGTGACGCCAGTGCATCAAAGACTGAAAATGACAATCAAAATATAGGGACAGTACCCAGTACTGCCTTCAAGATCGCAACTCGAGAAGATACAGAGAGTGTGGTAGCATCTGACTTGCTGGGACACGCACCCTATGCCGATTCGATCATTTCTTCCCTGCCCGCGGTTGATGTTGATGATGAAGAAAAAATGCTGCGGGAAGCTAGGCGGTCACAACAGGAAGCTGAGCATTCAAAACCTTCCGAAGACGTGAAAGAAGACGGACACAAATGACATAAATACCACGCGCACATCAACATTCAAATGCATTTGGAGGCATATTTTCTACTGTAGTTGCGTCTCACCGTTGGTTAATAATAATGTCAACTGTTTGGCCTAAAGTGATGCAAGACAACTGATTGTCCATCAATAGTTTTGGCATACACGGGGGAGAGAATGTGAAAAGCCCCTAGCGCGCTTAAAGCTGACACGATTGCCAGTGCCATCGAAGACATCATCAGCGCACGCTGAGTAACCCTGCCGTCATATCCCTGTGACCAAAATATCTTCAGTTCCGTAGCAGTAAACACGTCAAAGAAGGGATAAAAGGAGTTCGTGAAATCAATTCAGAATACCTCGATCTCTGCTTCGATGTCGCTCCTCTGAGTGTCGCCACGTGGTGAAGAGAACAACAAAATAACAACGAGCACGAAGAGGGCGCTGACAACTGCCGTCGCGCGACTGTTCATGAAACAGGGTAACATTTTCCCGGACAAATATTGCGAAGCATACGACGACCAACCTTGAATAACGACCACCTTGACTGAGGTAGCAAAAAGCGACAGCACCGATCCTGAGGCCAAGCAAAGAAGTTCTGACAAACGTTCAGGGAGATTGAAAATCATCACTCACAACAAAATCGCGAGAGCAAAAATACCGCTGCCAACGCCCATGATGAGGGTCATTTTCGAAGAAGGTTGAGGACCTTTGCGACGACTGGTGAGGAGAAGCGTAGGAATTAGACCGTTGAAGACAAGTTTCCGTTACGCAAGCATCATTCATAATCCTTCTTCATGTTCCATAAATATTATATTATTAATTTTCCTGATCCTATCTAGCTACCTGCTGCATGCGGTGCTGACTATATTATATATATATATATATATATATGTTCCCTTATATATTATTATATATTATTAATATTTATATTATATTACTTGCTTGCCTTGATTGCTTGCTTGCTTGCTTGATTGATTGATATATAGCTTATAATAATATATACCTTCGAACGAAGGTAATACATACGAGATGGTTGAATGACATTTCCTAGCAAAGCGAATCCTAGTGTTCTGTTCTCCACACCAAGTGCTGTCAGAAGTTGCTGATCTCCACTCCTTTATCACCTGTTGTGAAGCTGTTAGTGCGTCACCTGGCTGTGAACTAAGTTGTTGTGCAAGATATGAAAGACTCCTTACGAAGTTATCCAGCGGCACTTGGCGGTTCCAAACTGGTTACACCCGCAAACGGTCATAATCGAGGCGTTGGAAACGTCATTTTGAGCATGCCGGAAGACCAATTGGTCGGTTCATTGGAAAGAAAAGGCTTGGTCCGCGCGCTGGATCGCGGAATATCTGGACCACGGAATGATTGCGCGCGAAATTGCAGCACTCATGTGCTCATTGGACATAAGCCCCGCCTGGATCCAAGACCCCTTGGAGACAAGGCATTCACCACCACATGTGCAAGGCAGTTGATATCGTACCTCAGCACCCATGGATTCAATTCTTCACTTTCGCCAAAGGCGTTAGTTTCTCCAACGACCAAAGAGTTCGCATCGCTTGTCGTTTTCTTGTTCAAGATGATCGATGAAAACTTTAAGTTTGGCTCAAAGTCTGAGGATGACATACCAGTTGTTTTCAAGCAACTGCGCTATCCTTTCCAAATTAGCAAGAGTTCACTGTATGCTGTTGGAAGCGCGCACACATGGCCCTATCTGCTCGCGGCCTTGATTTGGCTCGTTCACATGTATATCTATGAGGACGACGTGACAAAAGCTGTGAGACTTATCAGCCATTCACTCTCATGCCTGCGTTCTAACTTTTTTGGACGAAACTTTACAGGGAAACGCCAGGGGACACGACAGTAACTTTCTCGAACACACGCGCCGAGCTTATGCGGTATGTCATGACAACTATCCATATGTTTTGCGGGTTCTTAAACAAAATAATTGTCAGTACTTTCTTGCGGGTGATGATAAAGCTTCCGTAGCTCTGGAGCGTGAGTTCGTTTCTGCACAGACAGAAAAGTCACGATACCTTGCCAAAAACATCCAGGACCTAGAATTGGTGCGGTCCGTGCCTTATACGCGTTGCGTCCTTGCCATCTCAATAGACAGGTATCAAACAGGAAAACTCAGATTTGAATCTTGTACTCGCGAACATGGTTCGGAAAAATAATGAGGCAGAAGCACTCCTGACAAAGGTCACCCTTCGAGTTTGTTATACCTCATTGTGACTTTGGTGTGACACAATTCAAGCAGGGATCTCTCCTAAATGAAGCTTACGTATATGATAATAGCTGCTATGCTATTAGACACTCGGTTGAGAACGCCGAGCTCAATCATTCACACATCATTACGTGTATCCTGAGAAACAAGGTGATTGTTTTGTGTTTGCAGTCCGCAAGGATATTATCTCATGCCTTGTTTAGACTTCTATTCAGGATGCGGCCGTAATTACGGCTCGCATGCAACGCTTCGCATATATCCATGAATCTGATGTCCCTCCCCAAACCAAATCAGTGAGTACTAAAACCATGTATTTCCAAATATGCCGTCCTTATCCTTCATAGCACATCTTTCAACAAAAGGACCTAGAACAAGGAGCGGCAGAGTCAATTACATTTGCTCTCAAAGCAACTCGAGCAAAAATTGTGGACAACTGCTCCAAAATAATCACTTCAATCGAGCTTGATGCTGCAGACTGGGACAACGATGTAACGTTCTTGAACGATAACATACGGAGTATTCGGTCGTCATTTTGCACAGGCGCGACGGTGGATTCCTCATCAAGTGATCAACTTCCCTCTGTCTCAGTAGCTCTCGGGATGGTGAGCACAACTTTTTCCCTGTCCACCATCGTCCTGACTTGCAATTGTAATACTGAACATGTGGTTCGTCACCAGTTGGATTCAGATTTTGCCAGCTCTACTCGCGTGACGATCAAGAGAATTCAAGAAGGCAAAGTCCAAAATAAGTGGTTAGTTTGATGAGATTTTCTTTTTTCTGTATTTTAATTATTCTTCATCTGTGAAGGTGCCTCGACCGCGAGAACCTCTTAGCACAGAATCTGCGAATAAGTCAGAATAATCTCGAAGAAAGGCGCGATAGTTTTCATATTCAGTAACATTCGGCATCTAAAGATGGAAACGTTTTCTAGAAAGATCACGGCGAGTGTTCTTCACCTGAACGTCTGTCGTCTCGAGCACGACTACGTTGCCGAGCGCAGCCGCATTCAAACTTTCCTCAACTTGTTGATGTCAGAGCTAGCAGAAATGGAAGAGCAGGAAAGTTCTTGATTGTGTTCAGAAAGTGTCAAAACTAAGTATTATCATCCGCAGATTACATCACTTAGGATATATCCACAGAATAGCGCCACCGATTACGAATCTGTTTTTCGTGAGCGCCAGGTGAGTTTCAAACAATTTTTTTGCATCGTTTTGTGTTTCAACAAATGCGAGCTTTCAGGTTGCGCGCGACCAGTGTGTGCAACGTCTGAGCCAGCAAAAGTTGATGACGCAAAACTTGATGTTGGCAGCATTGGATTCGCTCATGGGGCACAAACAACAAGTGCAGGATATTTTGGACACGGTCCATGGAAATTTGCACGCATCATCACTGACAGAACAGTAAACTTTCGATTTCGAATTAACGTGTTCGGACGATGCAAGGTGTTTGTGTTTGGTTGACAAGGAAGCCGTGGGGCAGCAGTGAGAATGGTGATTTGTGCCATGTTTCATTTCAATATCCTACAAGACCACCGCTGAAAAGATAGAGGGAAAAAACATATAGTATATCAAATAAGATGAACGGTGTCGTTGTGTATCATGAGCTTGTCACGAGCCTGTAAATGTGAGTTTCACTTGTTTCGCTACATCATCTGAATTGATTGTGCACACCTGCATATGGTTCAACACTGTTCTGATTTCCCCAATCGAAAACTCGCCATCAGAGAGCCAGCTCGAAGCTTCCTGATAAAGATCTTGCAACAGGATGGTCTCGCGATGAAGCATTAATCTGAATAAAGTGGATATTACTCGGTTTGATAACCATTGAACAGAAGCGACATACTCTTGAAATTTCTTCTGAAACGTTGACAACTTTGACACGGGAATGCCTGAAAGGCAGCTTCCGCCTGACTTTGTGGCTGCGGAAATCACTTTTAGTTCCGCATTCATTGAGATGACTGCGCATAATATTCACCTTCGCCCTTGTTGAGATCTGCTCGACCCGTCTCATCAGCCTTGCTCGTAGTTATGCCTTCAGCCTCGACAACAAATCGCATTATATCAATTGCGACGGACGCATCGACAGCATCAACAGATTTTGACATTCTCATCTTGGCATGAGCTGTTGAGAGACGGATCATGGTTTCCAAGGTCCTTGCCGTTATTGGTAGAGTTCTTCGAGCTCTCGACTCCGTCGCCTGCAAAGTTTCAACGCAACATCATCACATCATCAGCTGAGAATAACAAGTGGTTCGTCTATGCTTACTTTGTCAACTCTCCATCGAGAATATTGTTCGGCAATGAAATTTTCAGCACCAGGTGTTAAGATAGGCTCCCAAGGTCTGTGTTTGGCGTAGTATATGTATTTCTGAAGAAATCGTTTCGACAAGATTTCTCCAAAGGAGCTATGAGCCATGTACATGGCTGATTCGAAGTCCTGGAAACAATGTCACTTCATTGTACTTTCACAACATTAATTTCTGTGACTCACATTTTTGCCGTGTGTCAGTGTAGCATCTCTCTGCAACATAGATTTTGTAGATAATGTTGGATTTTCGCGAGAATGCATGTCAAGGACATGCGAGGATATGGCCCGATCAACCTATGCTCAGTCGCTTTAATTTAAGAAAACGAAACATAAAACCCGGAAAAAATCAATCACCTTCGAATCAGATCTGTCGAGAACAATGAACAGCATGTCGAAGCGAGACAAGAGAGAATCTGGAAGATTGATGTTACGCGTTATTCCATGGCTATGATCGTAGCTGCCATATATTGGATTTGCGGCCGCTACTACACTGCATCGAGCATTTAGTGAGGCATGAATGCCAGCCTACATGATCAAGTTAACGGTGTGAATAGGCATGATTTCACTACTTCACCGTGGTGGCAAAGCTTAAAAAGAGAGGATGTTGCAGTCTCAACGTTCAGATTTCACCTTTGCAATCGTAACAGTTTGCTGCTCCATAACTTCGTGGATTGCAACCCTATCAGCATCGTTCATTTTGTCAAACTCGTCAATACACACCACTCCTCTATCTGCGAGAACCATGGCACCTGCCTGGACGAGGAGTGAAATGTGATTCTTACAAATTTTGAGAGAATAAAGCATATCGTACTTCCAATTTCCGTTCACCACTTTCTTGGTCAGTAGTTACTGCAGCAGTGAGACCAACACCAGAAGATCCCCGACCAGTTGTACTGCCAGAAAGTATGAAATATCAAGAGAGATCTTGGGCGTTGCTACATTGTTGCAGAAAATTGCAGCGCTCACCTAACTGCATATGCAGCCACGCCAAGAACACATCTTAAAAGTTGAGACTTTGCAACGGATGGGTCACCCACCATCAGGCAGTTGATATCTCCGCGAATATGTGTTCCATTGAAAAGGTTCTTTTCTGTGCCGCCGAACAGTAGGAGGACAAGGGCTCTTTTGATCTCCTGGAAATTAGCAGCACCAGTCGAAACCAAGGAGTAACAAAAGAATATGAAGGACATACATCATGGCCACATATAGATGGAGCGAATGATCGACCGAGAAGTTCAAGCAACCCGTCGGGCTTCATTCTCCTTGGAAGCTCGTTGATGCTTTGTATGTCCTAATCATAAAGTTCACCGCATCAAAAATAATTGTGTATTGAAATGAAACCGAAGAGTAAACTTTGATATGCAGATGGCATGAAGATTGGTATCGCTTACCTCGTGGTTTAAGGAAGGTGCTGCGACTTCTTTGCTGAGTTGATAGACACTAAGTGCGACAAGAGCGGTCCGGAATACCCCTGTCATTCCTGATCCAATCGACTTCGCAGGGATAGCCTTTGAGCAAGACAGAACTGAATAACACAGATTGTGGAGGAAGATAAAGAGACTAACTTTGTAAATACCGACAACGCTTACTCGATCACCTGGCTTACACAGATCTACCAAGTCGTCCTCGAGAACGACATCGATGGAACGTGGAAGCTGACCTGATGAGACGGTGTCTTGTAACGAAACATTTTAAGGGCAGACAACTGGCCTTACCGGCCGGGGCATTTTCAGGCATTTCCTGCATGCTAAGGGTCTGATGATCGCGATAAGAACATAAACCGAATTCAGTTGTTAGCAAATTTCCGTTCTCATCCCTGCGGCGGAAAGGCGACGAGATTGATGCTTAGGCTGAGATGAAATCCTATGAGACGGTATAAATGAAATTGAGACCTTATTGGGTACACGGAGCTTGTTGGCGCCCCCGTCGAAGAAGTTGCATCTCTGTATTCCCGGGTGATGAAGTTCCTGCGACAAACCTCGAATCAAGCGGCAGAAAACGTTGACATAAACTAGCGTCATACCCGGTAGCTTCGCAAAAGTGAGTAGTTCTTGCGACTTTCGGACGGACACAGGAGCCTGGCAATAGTTCAAAGTTGGTTCAGCTGAGGAAGCTCTACGAACTGCAGGAGGAGACGCACACTTTGTCACCACCCCCTCAACGCTGACTATTTTCCCAAGAAATGGCGACAGGAGCTCACGAGGTGAAATGCGGTGATATCCGAAACTATCGAGCCAATAAAAATTAGTTTTGCAGTCATGCAGCTTGCGCTCTCCTCCTACCCGCCCGTGAGAGTTACATGGATATCTCCGTGCCTGAGAAACTTCGGGTCTATGGCACCAACTATCTCCTCAACTGCATGCTTCAAAGCTGTCAAGTAGTCGCCCGGGTCTCGAAGTAGCCTGGAAAGGAAATTGTTGCTGGCATGCGGGTATGAAATGTTGCGGGATAACCAGGAAACTCATACCCAGTAGCTAAGTCCGCAGAAAACTGCCGCAGCGCGTTCAAATCGATTGCCAAACGCCTCTCGTTACCTTCAACGAGCTTTTCAATGACTTTATGATAGTTTCCGAGGAGTGGCGAATCGAGAAAGTCAATGAAACGTTGTCTCAAATACAACTGTCCTTCATCCATGAGGGCGTGTTGTTTCTCTCTAAGAAGGGTTCGGGTCCTGCATCTGATGTTGTGTTTTTGAAAAAAATCATCTGACCTTCATTCATTATTCATCAAGAGTTAGACGGAAAATAATACCTTCGAAGGTACGAAGGTACCTTCGAAGGTACGAAGGGAACTCTTAAATAATGATAATAATTCTACAGAGGATCGAACGAGGGACGGAGGTTCGCGATTGTGGGTCGGCATAGCCTCAGAGGGATGGTTAATTGTAGTATGCATTAATAATGTTGTATATTAAACATGGGGTTGTAATGCCTAACTATTGCCCCCGTGGTCGAGGGTTAGTTTAATTTGGGTTTGCAACAGGGTTCGGTTGGGTGTAAAAAATACATTTACAATCTTAACGCCAATAAAAATAAAATTCATTCGACTTTCAAACGTAGTTTTAACGATACCAGATCTTGCTTGGATCGAGTATATGTGAAAAAGGACTCTATCTTGGATTCAGTGACGTGGGTGAAGGCTAAACCAAGATTTACGAGTTAAAAGAAAAAGAAAAAAGAAAAAGAAAAACTATTGGATTGGAACGAAAAATGATAACAATGTATGTATGGAACGAATAGACCGTGATGTTTGATCTACACACTTCGGAAAATTTTTGACTGTAAAACATGTCCGGTGCACCTGGTATCGTTTATATCTGAAGAATCTTCTGTCGTTCACGAATGTTATTAATTTGCTCACGAGCGACTGGCGTCTCCACTGGATATGGTCGACGGGTTACCAAAGTAACGTATCGGCTGCATACGAAACTCGTGTTTTTCTAGGGCGATTCCAGCGCATAAGTGTGCCTGTCACAGGTATTCAATATGAGATACACTCGGCTCAAGGCCAGGGATGGAGTCGCTGTTCCCGCCGGCTTGTTTTTCGAAAACTTTCTTAGCGACCAACAACGGGCCAAGGGTCGGCGAAAGATCCGAGAAAAAGTCGAAAGGCTAATTTGGCTTATTGTCTCGGTGACGATGATATGGTTTGGCGATGGGACGAATAACCTCGCGATTTGGTTGTATCGCCGTTACTCGGCAGTCAGGTGATTCGATTCAGTTAAACGTCTCACAATATCTCGTCATCAAGTTTTTCTTAGATCGTGGTTTCTTCTGGCTTTGTTTGCACTCTCCGCAAACATTACGATCGTAATATATCTCATACATCGCCATCATCTTCATCGAAAAGGCTCGAAATGGGAAAGCCAAGCAAGTTGGGCAGTCCCCGCATCTTGTTTCCTAGGGATTGTGTCGTGTACCGGGTGTGTTAAAAGTGTTTGACCTGTTAATGGCCATTTTCAGCTTTGCTTGCTTCCAGATTTGGAGTTGTATTATGGCCTGTATATGGTTGGGTTACCCCTATCGCCGAGGTAAGCATGCACTGACCCTAAACTGTACCAATGCTCATGTTTATCGTCTTCATTGCGTTCATTGCGGGCGAAGGTAGTACTGTGTATGGGCTTCTTGATGTCAAGCTATCTTGTACCACCTTTCACTTTGCCACGGAAGCGAAGCTGACACGCACATAATCACAAACAAGCATACGCAATGGTGATAACGACTCGGTTTCAACTGCCTACGAAACGGTGCCCTAAATTAGTATGCGTCCATGTTGCATCTTTTTGAAACTTTATTTGGAAGCTGTATTTGAAGCTGCAATCGACGTTGTGCATACTGTGTTACGAGCTCAGGTTGAGCAGTTCACCAGTTGAACTCTCCAGTTCCCCTTCCAAATAGAATATCTCTGTTATCGAGGGTCATGACTCCCTCTTTCAGCGTACATTTCCACTTACTCTTAGTTCGCGCCACCTTCTCAAACTGTGCTAAAATCAGATTCAAGCTCTTTGAGTCGCTGTCATTATCACCTCCTGCAAAACTTTTGTTTGAAGGACTGAAACTAAACCATGTGTTGATGGGAACCTTCTTCTGTATCATCTGTGTCTGAGCTGAGGACTTCATCGTCATTGACCACTTCTGTCGTCAGGTCAGTTGCGGAAGGAATATGGTCTCATTATGAAGCTTCAACTTGAACAGATTTTGACGGGACTCGGTAAGTCAGGAGGTTGCATACTTTTTCCTTCAACGGCCTTTGCTGCGTCTTCGATCAAGCTTTTTGCGGCGAACGATTGCTTTTCATGCACATCACAAACGTTTCTTTTATTCTGCACAATGCGACCAATGAGAAAGTCACGAGCGAGATGACCGGTACTGCGTCAAACAAGGCTGCGCGCTGCAAAAATATGTATCGCACCTCCGTGTCAGTTTCGGGGTCAAAGCTGCGAAGAAAGCCGGACTCCAAGACTTTTTGTTCCCAGAGCTAAGAGAAAATTTCTCGACATCAGAGGAAATGCTCTGTCGGACACGAAAGAAACGTTGTGATACCTTAGCTAGTCTATCTAATGCAGCTTCGTCAAGTTGCTCTGTGCTAAAATCCGCCTAAAACATATCCCGTTCAGAAAAAGATATCATCGGGAATCAGAGGTGCTTTACTCGCCCTAACTCCTTCAACGACGTTCCTAATCACCTGCAGGTAGAGCGGCGCGACGTCCATCGCTTATTTTTTTTCGAGGAGAATACGGAGCACTAGCCTCGTCCTTTCCTCCTGCACGACAGCACAACCGCTGATGACTTGAAGTCCTCTTTTTTTCTAAGTTCGGACAGTCTCCGTAAAAAAGTCTTCCTTTCTCTTTCGTGCTGCGAGCTTTGGCTTGTTGCGAGCTCGACCGGTAGAGGTCC
>TARA_B110000305_G_scaffold7422_2_pt1 | contig 15488 bp, 10 predicted proteins | sample TARA_B110000305 | Tara Oceans TARA_B110000305 (sample SAMEA4397930) | marine metagenome | biome: Polar Biome; feature: [SRF] surface water layer (ENVO:00010504); material: water (ENVO:00002006), including particulate matter (ENVO:01000060) such as... | depth 5 m | reverse complement strand
TTACCCATAGCAGACACAATTACTAGAGTTTTGTCAAATCCTATTTCGCTTAGGACTAAGAATAAGTTTTCTACACCATTAGAGTCCTTAACAGATGCTCCTCCAAATTTAAATATTTTCATTTGTTTAATATAAAATTATTAATCGCCTTTTCATTCATTTGTGCAACATTCCATTCATCTGAAACTACTGCTCCATTTGATTCATAAAATTTAATTGCGCTAACATTCCAGTTTAAAACTGCCCACTCTACTCTTTTAACTCCCGTAGAATGAGAGTGTCTAATGAAATTTGAAAACAAAGCGCTACCAACACCAATTGATCTGCATTTTCGAGTAACTATCAAATCTTCTAAATGCATTGTGACTCCTTTCCAAGTTGAATATCTGTTATAGCCTAAAGACATTCCAATAATTTCATCCTTTAAAACAGCTACAAAACAAATAAATAAAGGGGGAGTTGAAAAACCATCTTTAACTAGATCATCATAAGTTAATTCTACTGCATGAGGTTCACGTTCAAACTCGGCTAACTCTTTAATCAATAACAACACAGAATTCATGTCGTTTTTTTCAGCTTTTCTAATCACTAAATTCATTTATATCTATATATTTTTACAAAAGTAAACCAATGAATTTAAAATTCACAAATTCATTAATTGTATAACAATTTTATAGATATTTGTGACAATGAAAAAAGTGGGTAATAGTCCACATTCCTTGCCCTTTTTAAAGTCTCTGAAAATTCAGAAACTAAGACATTCTATTGCTAAATCTCAAAATAATTATGATTTAAGTGGGCTATATGGATCTGCTAAATCGTTTTTAATAAACCAACTTTTTGATAAAAAAAGAAATTTCATCTGGATTCTTAATGACAAAGAATCTGCAATCTACCATTTTAATGATTTAGAGAATTTTAATGATCGGAAAAATTGTTTTTTTCTTCCAAGCAGTTATAACAGGTACAAGGATTTTAAAAAAACAAATAGTCAAAACATTTTCAAAAGAACTGAAGTTATAAAAAATTTAAATTCAGGAATCCACTCACAAATAATTGTCACGTACCCAGAAGCTATTTTTGAAAAAATTATTCAAAAAAAAGAAATTAAAAAAAGGATTTTAAAAATTTCTAAAGGTCAAATATTAAATCTTGAAATTTTAAACGAGCAATTATTTGATTTTGAATTCAACAGAGAGGATTTTGTAATAGAGCCCGGAGATTTTTCAGTTAGGGGGGGGATAGTAGATGTCTTTTCTTATTCCAATAACTTGCCTTACAGGATTGAATTTTTTGGAGATGAAGTGGAGAGCATAAGAAGTTTTGAGATTGAATCTCAGGCTTCAAATAACACATTTGAATCAATTGAAATTTTAGCTGATTTAGAAAACAAAGAAAGTAGTTACAGCAGAGATCATATCTTTAATTTTCTTAACAAAGAAAGTGTTATAATCTCTGAAAACCTTACTTTTTTAAAAGATGAATTAAAAGATCTAAATACATATTTAACTGATATAAAATCAACTCAAAATGAATTTAATCCAAAGCAGATAAATGAGCTTTTTTACAATGGAGATTCATTGTTATTTGATTTAGAAAAGTTTTCAGTTATTAACCTGACAGCAGAAAAAAACGAGAAACTAAATTTTTTTAATATTATTCCGCAACCTGCATTCAATAAAAAGTTTGATCTTTTAGTTGAAAATTTAATTAGCTATAAAAAAAAAGGATATTCTATTAGAATTTTCTGTAGCTCAAAAAATCAAATTAATAGATTTAGAGAGATTTTTGAGGAAAACGAAATTCTAACAAATATTAACTTAATTGAGAAACCTATTTATAAGGGTTATATAAACCATGATGAAAAAGAAGTGTGCTATTCTGATCATGAAATATTTGACAGATATCATAAATTCAAAATATCTTCTGGATTTTCTGCTAAAAAAAGAGTCAGTTTAAATGAACTTAATCAATTAGAAATAGGAGATTACGTAACACATATTGATCATGGAATTGGAGTTTTTGGAGGATTAAAAAAAATTAAAGTAAATGACAAAATTCAGGAGGCTATCAAACTTACATATGGAGAAAGAGACACCCTTTATGTTAGCATTCATTTAATCCATAAAATTTGTAAGTATAATGGTAAAGATGGAACAAAGCCAAAGATTTTTAAACTTGGATCAGGAGCCTGGAAAAAAATTAAATTAAAAGCAAAAACTAGAGTCAAGCAGGTTGCGTTTAATTTAATTGAAGCTTATGCAAAAAGGAAATTAAAAAAAGGATTTCAATATGGCCCCGATTCATCTATTCAACATGAACTTGAAGCATCCTTCATTTACGAGGACACACCAGATCAAATAAAGTCTACGTTAGATATAAAAAATGACATGGAAAGCCTACAGCCCATGGATCGATTAATTTGTGGTGATGTTGGGTTTGGAAAAACAGAAATCGCCATTAGAGCAGCGTTTAAAGCAATTGATAACGGGAAACAAGTAGCTATATTAGTTCCTACTACTATTCTTGCATTTCAACATCATAAAACTTTTTCTAAAAGATTAAAAGATTTTCCAGTAACTATTGATTATTTAAACAGATTTCGATCAACAAAAGAAAAGAATACAATTGTTAGTGAAATTAATTCTGGTAAAATTGATCTAATAATTGGGACACATCAACTTGTAAATAAAAAAATTGAATTTAAAAACTTAGGGTTATTAATTGTTGACGAAGAACAAAAATTTGGAGTTAGTGTTAAAGAAAAGATTAGGTCTTTAAAAGAAAATATTGATGTTTTAACCCTAACTGCTACCCCCATTCCAAGAACACTACAGTATAGCTTAATGTCAGCTAGAGATTTATCTATAATTAATACTCCTCCACAAAACAGGTTCCCTATTGAAAGCAATGTTATTTCTTTTAATGAAGAGATAATTGCTGAAGCAGTTAATTTCGAAATTCAAAGAGGGGGACAAGTTTTTTTTGTACACAATAGAATTGAAAATATAAATGAGGTAAGCGCTATGATTTCAAGGCTTGCTCCTAATGCTGACATAGGAATCGTTCATGGTAGGATTGAAGGAGTAAAACTCGAAAAAACCATGCTAGATTTTATTAATGGAAAATTTGATGTGTTAGTTTCTACAACAATAATCGAAAGCGGGTTAGATGTTCCTAATGCTAACACAATTTTTATAAATAATGCACAAAATTTTGGACTAAGTGATTTACATCAAATGAGAGGAAGAGTTGGAAGAAGTAATAAAAAAGCATTTTGTTATTTCATAACCTCTTCATTTTCTTCAATGACTAAAGAAGCAAGAAAAAGAATTGAAGCAATAGAACAACATACTGAACTTGGAGCAGGGTTTCATATAGCTATGAAGGATTTAGAAATAAGGGGGGCGGGAGATTTACTTGGAGCAGAACAAAGTGGGTTTATAAATGACATTGGATTTGAAACTTATCAGAAGATTTTGAAAGAAGCTGTTGAAGAACTCAAAGCAAAAGATTTTAATGAGCTATTTGGTGAAAATTCTATCAATGAAAACAAAATTATTAATTTTCAAATTGATACAGATTTAGAGATTTTGTTTCCGGATACTTATATCAATAATATAAAAGAAAGATTAAATCAATATCAAAAATTATCAGAAATTAAAACTAATGAAGAGCTGAACGAATTCACAAATATCTTAGAAGATCGCTTTGGCAAATTACCTAATCAAACTATTGACTTGGTAAAAACCATCGAGTTGAAATGGCTAGGAATTGAAATTGGATTTGAAAAAATTATTTTAAAGAATAATAAAATGATCTGTCAATTTATATCAAATAAAGAAGATAGTTATTATAAGAACGGAAAATTTAAAAAAATACTATTAGACGTTCAAAAAAATCCGACACTCTGTCATATTAAAGAGAAAAAAAAGAATGATGTAGAAAAGCTTTTATTAATTTTTAATCAAGTAAAGTCAATAACTCAAGCTATAAATTATTTAAAGATTTTTTAAATTCTTTACCACTCTAAAAGCTTTGTCTACCTGTTCTTCGTTAACTAAAATAGTAAACTCATTGGAAGTTGAAATAACTTCATAGATATTAATTCCTTCCCAAGAGAGTCGTTGAAATACAAAATAATATACTCCTGGAATTGATACGTTTTCTGCAGGTAGCTTTATAGAAATTGAAGACAAATTACTTTGTTTTGAAATACAAATTTCATCCTTAAGAATAGTCTCAACTAATGAGGATAAGTTTCCACTAACAACTATATTACATTCATTTACTCCTCTTGAAGAGGTGTAGAAATCATCATTATTATCAACTTTAGATAAAAGTTTGGCTTGATTACTTAAAAGTGTATCTGAGACTTTAAAATTATAATCAACAAGTGAGGATCTAACAGTAATGTCTCCAATATCTTTAATGATTTTTACAATTTTATAAGTTGTTCTGAATTCCAATTCACTAGAAAGCCTCTTTAAGGCCATAACAATAGCTCCATATCTAACTTCTTTTTTTAAGGATAATTCTATTTCAGTTTTAATAATTCTAGAAAGAGAAGTCAAGTTTATTATTCCTTGAGATAAAGCTGAAATTAAAAAAGGCTTAGATTTTATATAATCTTCGACAGCAGATGAAATCGTTTTCATATTATACAAATATAGCAATCAAATAATTATTTGTTATAAATAAAACAAATAATTATGAATATAACATTTTGTAATATAGATCAGCTTGTTATAGTAGCAAAAGGAAAATTTAAATGATTATTTTTACGGAATATATTTAAAAGTGAAAAAAAGATACACCGTTACATCAGCCCTCCCATATGCAAATGGGCCTATTCATATTGGCCATTTGGCTGGAGCTTATATTCCTGCTGACATATATTCAAGATTCCAAAGACTTTCAGGTCATGATGTTTGTTTTGTTTGTGGAAGTGATGAACATGGCGCTGCAATTCCTATTAGAGCTAAAAAAGAAAGAACTAGTGCTCAGAATATTATTGATAAATATCATTTTATTATAAAAGAATCATTTATTGATTTCGGCATCTCATTTGACAACTATTCTAGAACCTCTTCTGAAATTCATCATGAAACTGCTTCAGAATTTTTTAAAGATTTAAATGATAAAAATATTTTTATTGAGCAAGAATCTGATCAATTATATGATTCTACAGAAAATCAATTTTTGGCCGATCGGTTTGTAGAAGGGGAATGCCCTAAATGCAACTTCGATGGAGCTTATGGTGATCAATGTGAAAGCTGTGGATCAACACTTAACGCCACTGAACTAATAAACCCAAGATCTAAATTAAGCGGAAATAAACCAACATTAAAAAAGACAAAGCATTGGTTTCTCCCTTTAAATAAATTTGAATCTTTTTTAAAAAAATGGTTTTTAATAGAGAAAAAAGATGAGTGGAAAACAAATGTTTTTGGCCAAGTTAAATCATGGATAAATGAAGGTTTGAAACCTCGTGCAATTACTAGAGATTTGGATTGGGGAATTCCTGTTCCTATTAAAGGAGCAGAAGGAAAAGTGTTATACGTATGGTTTGATGCACCAATTGGATATATTTCATCTACAAAAGAGTGGGCTAAAAGAAAAAAGATTGACTGGAAACCCTATTGGCAAGACCCTAAAACAGAACTTGTTCATTTCATAGGAAAAGATAATATTGTATTTCACTGTATTATATTCCCTTCAATACTAAAAGCTTCAGGTAAATACATACTACCTACTAATGTGCCAGCTAATGAATTTTTAAATTTAGAGGGAAAGAAAATTTCAACTTCAAAAAACTGGGCTATTTGGCTTCATGAATACCTTAAAGATTTTCCAGAAATGCAAGATTCTTTAAGATACGCACTAACTACTAATGCACCAGAAAATAAAGACAATGACTTTACTTGGAAAGATTTTCAAGCTAGAAACAATAATGAGTTAGTAGCAATTTTAGGAAATTTTATAAATAGAGTTGCTGTATTAACTCAAAAATATTATGACAGTAAAGTTCCTTCAATTGGAATTCTAAATGATAATGAACAAAGTTTAGTTAATGAGGTGTATTCTTTTCCTAAAAAAATTGGAGATTCTATTGAAAAGTTTAAGTTTAGAGAAGCCGTTAATACCATGATGGATTTAGCAAGACTAGGCAATAAATATCTTGCGGAAGAAGAGCCTTGGAAACTAATTAAAACTGATGATTTTGAAAGAGTAAAAACTATAATGAACATAAGCTTGCAGATCTGTGGTGTTCTAGGTTTGGTTTGTGAACCTTTTTTACCTAATACATCTAAAAAACTTAAGACAATATTTAATATTAAGGATACTGAATGGGATTCTATATCAAAAGAATCTCCTATAATTGCTAAAAATATTGAAAAAAGTTCTTTGATTTTTAGAAAAATTGACGACCAGGAAATTGAACTTCAACTTGAGAAACTCAATGAATCAAAACAGTAAAATTGGTATTATTGGTTGCGGATGGTTAGGGTTTGCGCTAGCTAAAAAGTTAATTTCAGAAAACTATCAAGTAAAAGGATCAACTACTTCTATAGAGAAAATTGAAAAATTCAATAAACACAATATTGAACCCTGTTTACTTCAAATTAATGAGGATGAAATTATTGGTGAAATATCTACGTTTTTAAAAAATCTAAATATTTTAATTATTTCTATCCCTCCAAAATCAAGAAAGAACTCTTCAAATTCATATTTAAATAAAATAAGGTGTCTGAATAAAGAAATTCAAAAAAGTTCAATAAAGAAAATAATTTTTATTAGCAGCACTTCCGTTTATGGGTCTACTCAAGGGGAAGTTGATTCAAATATAATAGCTAATCCAAATACAGCAAATGGAGCATTAATACTAGAATCAGAGAAATTCTTTAACAATAAATATTCAACAGTAATTAGATTTGGTGGTCTTATTGGCAATGATAGAAACCCTGTATTTTTTTTAATAAAAAAATTAGAAATTAAAAATTCGTTAGCTCCAATAAACCTTATTCATCTAGACGATTGCATTGGGATTATAAGTTCAATTATAAATAAAAACATGTGGGGTAAAGTGTTTTCAGCTGTAGCCCCTTATCACCCTTCTAAAAAAGAATATTACACAAAGAAATCTATTGAGTTTGGCTTAGGTAAGCTTAATTTTAGTGAATTAAAAACAAAAATTAATAAACAGATTTCTGACAATAAAATCAAAGATGATTTAAACTATAGCTTTATTTATCCTAAACTTTAGTTTAACCTAATTCTTTTTTTTAATTTCAACACTTTCCTTTGCAACTGCATTCATTCTACTGATTAATGCATTATAAGAGTCAGCTATGTTTTTTAGATTCTCTTTAAAAACTTTTAAATTATCTTGATTTAGCTCTTCTAAAGTACCTGCTTTTAATATGTCCGTTTTAAAAACCCTGAATCTACCAATTATTGAGGGAATGTTTAAAACTGTGGGTATATGAATTTCATTTATTTCATTTATTTCTAGCTTATAAGACTCAATAAAAAAACGTAATTGCCTAGTATCAGATGTTGATATTGTAGCTGCCTTTTTCAATACGTCAACATCTCCCCATAAATTAAATACTTGATTATAATTTGAATCTAAGCCTATAAGAATAGGCAAAGAATCTTTAACGAAAAAACTGAATTGCGAATAATCTATTGACTTATTTATTGGTTCTATTTTTTTTGTTGATTTAGAACACGAAACTATTAAAAGACAAATTAAAATAAGAAACCTCATTTAAATAAAAATTTAATTCAATTAAAAATAATACTTTTTATTTTGTTTTATCTCTTCGAATTAACAAAATTTTTGAGATTTCAGTCGCTTTTTCTTCCGTTATTTCGTAATCTCTCATCACATAAATAGCAACTAAAGTTCCAAGTATTGGTAACCCTGAGAAAAATAATCGAAGTCCAATTATAGCTTCCACAGGTTGTGTTAATGCACCTGAAGTAAACCCAACCAAAGAAAGAATTAAGCCTGTTAATCCTCCAGCAATAGCAAAGCCAAATTTTACCATCCACCAGTAAATAGCTCCAAAAATCCCTTCACGCCTTTTGCCTGTATTAAGCTCATCTAAATCAATCACATCTGCAGTCATTGACATCATTAAAGTAAATAATCCTCCAATTCCAAAAGAGAAAAATGGTAAGGCAAATAGAAACATATAAGGCTTTCCAGGTATAAACAAAAACCAAAACATTATATATCCGATAATAGATATACTCTGAGAAATTAAAAAAGCTTTCTTTTTACCAAATTTTCTTGACATCATTGTAACTATAGGAATAACTAAAAAGGTCGTAATTAAAGCACCACAACTTCCAAATAATGTAGGCCAAATACTCGCATCACTTGCATTTCCATTAAATAAATAGTAAACAATTATAAAAAAGGTAAACCCTGCCACTGTTTGGAAAGCATTAAAAATGAAAAAAGTAGCAATACAAAGTTTTCTAAATGGTTTAGATTTGAATGCTTCTTTAAAACCATTTCCAATTTCTCTTAAACTTCCTTTAACGTTTTTGATAGTTAATGGAGAGTAGTCTTTTTCAACAGTAGACTCACTCTTTATGAAAATTGCGGGAATCATGGCAAAAATCATACAAGCTATTCCAACCCAAATTGCCAGCTCTCTTACTGCAGTTTCAGCCGATTCAAACCAAGTATTGTCGTACATAACCACCCAAAACCATGGTGCTATAACCCACGCCCATTGTCCAATCCACTGGGCAATAGCCATTATATTAGTACGTTCATGAAAGTTATCACTCATCTCATAACCCATAGCAACGTAAGGCACGCTAAAAACAGTTAAGCCCAGGTAAAAAACAAAAGACCAAAATAAAAAATACAGAAAATTATAATCTACCCCATTATTTACATATAACTGCCACATAATTATAAAGGAAATCCCCATTATTATTGCGCCGATAAAAACATACTGTCGACGTCTCCCCCATTTTGATTTTGTATTGTCTGAAATATAACCCATAATTGGGTCAGTGATAGAATCAAAAAATCTTGGAGCTAAAGACACTACACCCCACATCCATCCGGGAAATCCTAAATTCTGAACTAGCACCACAATAAAAATACTTATTAAAGCTGGAAACATTTGATTAGCAAGCATGCCAAATCCAAAAGCAATCTTTTGACTCATTGGAACTTTACTTGAAACTTCTGAATAAGAATTTCTCATGTTTTGTTAGTTTTTGTAACAATCGTTTTTATTGATGGAGGCTTTATTATTATCATACTATCTATTAAACTTATCTTTCAACACATTAAATGTTTCTTTTTTATTTCTTTCTATATCCATAATGCCCCAAAACTCTTCATTTGGTGCGCCATCATAAGGAACTCCCGAACTATTAGGGGCCCATCCCCCAACATCTTGTTTGTCTGGATTTCCAGCTTTCCATAAACCGTCTAAAAATGAAAAAACAAACAAACCAGAAACAATTTCAGAATTTTGAAATACAGCATCAATTATTTTAGAATTTGCATCAGCTTGTGCTTTTTGATTTTCACCTTTTAAATAGCCGTTTTTTTCAATAGTCATATAGCTATCACTTCCTGCTTCTGACAGATAAACTGGCTTATCGCTTACAGACTCCCATTGTTTAAAAATTGAAGAGGGGTCATCCCACCTATATACATTTAATCCCCAAATGTCAATGTTGGGATTAGAACTTAAAGCTTCTGAGTTAGGCAACTCACCATGTGCTGTAGCTACAGGACGATTTTTATCGTTCTCTTTAATTAAAAGTGCGGATTTATTGAGTGCATTGTACCAATTTTTCACATCTCCTTCAAACCATTCTGGGTGATAGTTATACTCATTTCCTAATTCCCAAAATAAAATAGCATTATGATTTTTAAACTTATTTATATAATCAATAAAAGTTCCAGAATAGATGTCATAATATCCCCCCTGATTAAATCCAAAACTAATAATCACTTTAATTCCAGCTTGTTCAATTTTATTTAGTACATCTATCTGATCTATTGGCTCATAAACTCTTATAGTATTAATTCCTGCCTCTTGCATTAAACTAAGGTCTTGTTCTATATTACTAAAACTTCGTTGAGTACTTCCTTTAGGGACAGGATGATAGCAAATTCCTTTTATGAAGTAAGGAACATTATTAACTAATAATTGTCTGTTTAACGTTGTTACTAGATCTGTTTTATTATCCTGATAGACCGTACTTTCAGATAATATAATTGAAACGAACAATATAAATAGATTAATTATTTTCATTTATTTCTAATTTTGATTTGATTTTGTATCTGAGGGAATTAACACATCTTTTTGTAAATTTTCCAGAACCCCGTTATATGTTTTTTTAATAAAATTTCCGTTTCTAGTCAATCCTTTAAAGACTCCTTTATCTACACTATCCCAAAGAGCATATTTTGCTTTTCCGTCAACAGTGAATAACCCAAAATTATTTTCTGAACCATTGGGATTTCCATCTTTCCACTGCTCATTAAATGCTTCAAAATAAAAACAAGAAATCTCTTCTTTATTAGTCCATTCACGCATTTTTTTGTAATATATAGCTTGCTTAAATTCATCAGCTGCAAGAGAACCGTTTTCTCCATAAAACCCACTTGATACTGTAGCCCAGCCTAATTCTCCAATATGGATTGGTTTGTTAATTCCAAGACTTTCAATATAATTTTTTACACTATTGTACTGTGAAACAGCATGAGAGTAAACATTTTCCATTGATTTTTCAATTAATTCTTTATTAGAAAGTTTATTTTTATTGCTTTCACTTAATTCCCAGAACTCTGAATTATAATGAGTGTCGTGAAATGCATATGTATGCATAGAAACATAATCTACTGCATTAATAAGAGCAGTCAGATCTTTTGTGTGATAAGACGAGTCTCCCCCTCCCCAAGATGCAAAATTATCTGAGCTTGTTATCCAAAGGTTTTTGGGAAGTTTATTTTTATTTTTTAAATCTTGTAGATGATTTACCCATTTTAAAATAACTGAAGGCTGTACATAATAACTCGATGCCCAATGAACCATCGCTTCATTTCCTACAGCAATAATTTTTACAATATCTGGATATCTATTTGCTAAACTTATTGCTTTTTGAATTTCAATCGAGTTAGCAGACTCATCTGCTTTATCATGATTAGGGTTTGAAGTCCATGCATTTTCACAATCAATCCAAGCGCCTAGTTTAACATACATTTCAAAAGATGAATCTTCTATTTTTAACTCTCTAATTGCTTTTAAAATATTAGGAGCTTGTTGTAATTGTAAATTATAGGTTCTCAAAATTTTCACTCCCATGGCAGATAAAATTTTAAGATCCTCTTTCAAGTCAGAAATTGTAGGCTGAATATCACGTGTTTTTTCGCGATAACCGCCATAAGAAATTGCTAAATAATTTGAATTCCCTAAGATTTCAGATGCTGATTTATCTCCAGTACTTGACTCCTTTTTGTTTTCACATGAGAAAAATAAAATGCTAATTGATAATAGTAACATAACATTATATCCTAAGAGATCTTTCATTTTATTATTATTTAATCCAATTGTCATTAAAAATTATTTTTAACAACAAATACTACAATCTTATTCACTTCGTCAGTTCTTTTAAAAACTTTAGAACTTATTTTATCATTTAGCTTTTTGCCATTAAATTCAATAGATTTTCCATTATTTAAATAAACTGTGATTTTTGAAGCAGTTGACTTTTGATATATAATTGGGACTTGACAATATGTAAATCCTAATGAGTTCTTTTCTAGCTTAATTGAGCTACTTTTTTTATCAAGATTTATATAATTAAATATTTGAGTCTTATTTAAAAACTCTTCATTTTTTAAAATTTCAGGATTAAAACAAATTATTCCCTTGTCAATTTGAATGCCTAGTTCCCCAAACCTACTTAATAAGTCTTCTTTTACTTGACCTGTCATCCCGGGTTGTTGTGCCCCCTTTCCTTCTGGAGTGTGCGAATAAGGATCTGTTGGAAAAGCCCCATATAATTCAGGAGATTTTTTAACTCCAATTCCTTCATTAATTTCAAAATAATGATCAATTAACTTATTAACTATTACTTTATCTTCATTTTGCTGAGAAGCTGATTTGATGACTTCAAATACTGCTAATAAAAGCTTTGAAACCATATGCCAATAAATAGATCCCAAACCTTCATATCCAAAAAACGTTCCTGATCTTCCTGTAAAAGATTTATGATCAAATACTTGCTCAAAAATTTGAAGAATTTTTGACATCTCATTTTTTACAAGACTGTTATAATGCTCAGGAAGCATTTTTAAAGCTTTTATTAAACAATTTGCGTTATTGAAATTTCCATTAAAATGGTATCCTCCCAATAAATCTTTATTAATAATTTGAGAATTACCATCTTCAATTAACTTTTGTAATAAAGTTGACTTTAGAACATTCTCTTTTCCAATGTTATTTTTGTCGATAAAGCGACCTAAATCTTTATTAGGGTATAAGGTGTAGCTAGATTGATCTTTTCTAAACAATTTACTTTGCTTTAAACTATCCAGCACTTTTAAACTTTCGCTTGCGGATAGGTATCCTGAGCTTAATATTGCTACTTGACCTTCTAACATTTCTGGCAAACTTGAAATAATTATCTTACCATTTTCTTGTAGTGACATTAAATTGTAAGCGTGGTATAGGTTGTCCTTTCTTTTATTAGCCAAAATAGAATGATCTAAAAATGCTAAAGAAATTTTAATAAAACTTTTTAATTTTTCTATTGATAAATTTTGCTTATCTGATGAAAACCCCTGACTATAAATATTATTTCTGTAAATACTTCCTGCCTTTCCAAGAAGATCTAATATGACTTTGCGATCAATATCGGAAATATCTTTTGAGAGAAGGTGTTTATTATCTTGAAATGCCGTGTGAATTTCATTATAAAAATTAAACAATTCTAAAGAGATACCGACCTTATCAATTTTGCTTTTATTAAGAGTCTTATCAAAAAAGTTTAAAAACCTTCTTAAATAATAAAGCGTTACCATTGAAACTCCATTTCCTACTAACGCATTATTAGCATCATTCCACTCAGGCCGTTGCGTATTCATCCATATACCTCCCTCGGGAATAAAATTTGAAAGTTTTGATAAAACAGTAGCTAAAATCTTTTCAATAAAATTTATTTTATAAATATTATTGTTAGGATCCTTTAAAAGAGCTCCATCTACTCCATTTTTTTTTCTGTCATCTTGAATTTTCTTTTCGTTTTCGTGATCAAAATCAATAGTATTTTTAGAATCTACTAAAATCTGCTCATAACTTTTTATTTTATACGGGACATTAGCATAAACAAATACATTTTTCGAAAAGTAATTTAATAGTCTACTAGGGTAATAATCTTCAATAAATTCTAAAAACTTAAGAAGATAAATAATTTGATGATCTCCCCAATAACCAATATAAGCCCAAGGATTGTCAGGCTCTACTGTTTCCCAGTCAAAGCCATCTTTAGTAACTCTATAAGGATTGTATCCCTCAAATGTAGTAGCATTCAAAAATTTATGAATCATCCCATCAATAAATTCTGGATAAGAATGCGCTAATGATTCCCAATTTTGAAATATATCCCTCCAATTTCCTTCATAATCTAGAATTTTAGATCCATCTTCTTCACTCTTTGTGTTTATTGAAAATTTATTCCATGGACGACTTGGATCCCCGTGTCTTCTACTAAATTTTAAAGGCAAATATTCAAAGCATAAACGTTCAAAATCAGTATCATCATTCTTTTCATAAATAAGTTTTAAATCACCTAAAGAAAATAAAATTGGAAGAGAGTTTAATGTTTCTATGTTGTTCTCGTATACTTCTTTATTAGCATTTGATATATATGGAATGAAATCAGATTTTTCAATTTGATAGCTATTATCAAATATTCCTCCTCGCATTAAATTAAACATCGAGTTAGAAAAATGACGAATATTTCTGAGTTTATCTGCTGTAATTTGAATTCCATCACAGGATCCAACTATCTCTATTAAATGTTTTGATCCGGCTTTAATATCATTTTCGATATGAGTAGATATACTTGAATTGTTTTTTATAAGTTTTTTTATATAAATTATATCAGAAACTGTTTGATTTACATTGGCTACTATCATCCAATTTTTAGACTTATTGCTTGAAAGGGTTAAGCTTGTATTAAGAAAATAAGCTCCCTTTTCAGCTCTTATATTATTTTCTTGAATTACTTTATCCCCTCTTCTAAAATTTTCAATTTGTAAAGAAGAAAGTAAATACTTAGGATTTGTTAAGCCATAAGACCATACAGTATTAGCTTTTAAAGCTTCACTAGGCTCAGCCTTATCAACTATAATAGCGCTTAAAGAATAAACGCCTAATCCTGTATCGGTTTCAAGTTCACACTTCTTATAAGCATCAACTAGATTACTAGATCTATTTTGCAGCTCTTCATTAACCCCGCTTGGAACAATATTTTGTATCCCATCTAATAAATCTAACTCAACATCTGATGATCCATTATTTGTTATATTCGATTTTCTAACAAAGCCATGCTTATCACTTGAATTCCATTGATAAGAAAATTTCAATTCTAAATCGTGATTAATTTCTTCAAAAATTATTTTATTCCCTATTGAATTCTTGTAGAGGTTTCGTGTTATTTTATAGACACTACTAAGTTTTCTAGAAAAAGGCTCCCAAAGAAATTTTTTGCCACTTTTTGAAACAAGCAATAAGGTTTTGCTACCTGTAACCTCTTCAGATTCCGTAATCTTATCGTCAGTATAATAAGGAAATAAAGCTGAATCACTATTCTTTCTTCCGGCCGACAGACTTCCAGTACTTGAGATGAACATCCAATGGTTAGAATCACTTACAATACTCATAAAAAAAGGACGCATCGAGTCGACGTTAGAAATTTTATAAAACTCTTCGCTTTGTATTGTTACCAACTCTCCTTTAACTTCTTGTTTAGATAGATGAGCTTCTGTATTTCCTAAATATATTTTACTATTAGACATTCTAAAATTTTATAAATAACCAATTCTTCTATTGATAAATCCTTACATATTCAATCTCCATAATATCACTGTCAAAATCAGATGCAATTTCGCCTCCCATAGTTCCTCCCATGGCAACATTTAAAATGATAAACTGATTCCAATTAAAAGGAAGAGCACAAGAATTTCCTACTATATGATGTGGCTTGTCATCAACATAAAATGTTAGCGCCTGTTTGGTCCAAACAAGTGAATAAACATGAAATACTTCCGTAATATCAGAGTAATCATTGCTAATATGACTATCTCCCTCACCATAATTATCTGGATGATGTACTGTAGATTGAACTTTAAAATTATTTGATTGGGCTGCTTCTAAAATATCTATTTCACCACAAGCAGGCCAAGTAACAGTTCTAAAATTCGAGCCTAA
>TARA_B110000305_G_scaffold39277_1_pt1 | contig 15560 bp, 13 predicted proteins | sample TARA_B110000305 | Tara Oceans TARA_B110000305 (sample SAMEA4397930) | marine metagenome | biome: Polar Biome; feature: [SRF] surface water layer (ENVO:00010504); material: water (ENVO:00002006), including particulate matter (ENVO:01000060) such as... | depth 5 m | reverse complement strand
TTAATTGAATATGAAAATCTGTGTAATAGATTCAATTTAAATAAAAACGATTTAAAATTGTTTATAAAGATCATAAGAAACATTAAAGATTTTCAGGAAATAATTATTAAACATGGTTCAGGATCTAAATATTGGTTAAATACAATAATTCCAATGTTAGTCTCTGGCTCTATAACTAACTTTTTAGGTAAATCATATATGTATCCATTTAGGGTGGGATTGTATCCAGGAATTTCATGCATGTTTAAATGTACTTTTTGTGGGAGAAATTATGATGCGGTTTATAAAAGAAGTGCACTAGATGAAGGAATGGATGCGTTTCAAAGATTAATTAAAGAGTCTCCAAAAAATGATCCTTTCAGATTTTATATAAGTGGAGGTTTAGAACCATTAACTAACCCCAAATTAACACAAATGTTTAATAATCTAAGAGATCAAAAATTTAATTCTTCTTTATACACAAATGCATTTATGCTCACAAAAAAATATCTTGAGAAAAATAATGATTTTTCAAACTTAGACAGTTTGAGAATTTCTTTTTACGGTATTGATGATGAACAAACAGAAAATGTTACTAGAAAGAAAAATGCTCATAAAATTGTTACAGAAAATATATTTAATTATCTAAAATTTAAGAATGAAACTAATTCTAAAACCTCTTTTGGTTTAAATTTTGTAATCTTAAAAAATAGGTCAAATGATGTTGTAAAATTACTTCAATGGATTTCAAGCATTAATAAAAAATTAAATTTAGAAAAAAGAAGCTATATTAATTTTTTAACTTTAAGAGAAGATTTTAGAATTTTAGGAAATAGAATGGATAAAGTAGAAAAAAAAAATTTAATTAATAATATTGAGATAATTGAAAAAATGAGAAAAGAAGATGAATATTTAAAGGGTTTGTTTATCGATTATGGATTTGCTTTAGAACCTTTGCGAGATGGATATTTAGGTGATGATTTTGAAAATAATTTTGCTTCTTTAGAGGAGTTGAAGATATTGGGAGTTCCACAAGCAAGTGTTGCTGTGGATTTATATGGTGACGTTTATTTATTTAGAGAAGCTGCTTTTTTAGATAGACCGGGGTCCAAAAGATATATTATTGGGAATTTGATTAAAGATGGCAGCATGAATAATGTTATAAATAATTTTATTAATAAACCAAATAAAATTGATGTACTAGAAAATGATAGAGATTATCTTGATGGATGGGATCATGTATCTGTAAAATTGGCAAATTCTGTAAAAAAAAATAGTAAGTTTGGTTTCGATCTCAAAAATAGCATTATAAACTTAGATAAAATAAATGATGTAATTCACTCAAAGCACAATGTTCATTATTCAAAGTAGATGAAAAAAAAACTATTAATTATTGGTGGAAACTCAAAAATTGGAACAAAATTAAGATTATTAATTAAAAAAGATTATGAAATTTTTTTTACATCTAGAAAAGCTTCGTCTAAGAGTATTTTTAGTGAATTAGATGATATTAAGAAAATTGATATTTCTATCAATAACATAAACTTAAAAAAAATCAAATTTGATGCAGTAATTTTTTTACAGGGGGAATTAGTTGGAAAATCACTTAGAAATTTTAGAGATGAAGAGTTAATAAAAAATTTTAATATAAATTTCTTATCAGTTTTATTTTTACTAAAAAAATTAAATTTTGCAAAAAAAAGTTGTGTGATATTTGTGTCGTCGATATCTGGAAGAAAAGGGAGTTTTGATCCTATTTATGCATCTGCAAAAGCAGCTTTAATAAATTTAACAAAGTCTCTTGCTACCTGGCAAGCTCCGAATCAACATTTTTTATGTTTATGTCCTGGCCATATAAGTAATACTAAAATGTCTAACATGCTAAGTAAAAAGAGAAAGCAATTTCACTTAAAACAGAATCCAAATAAAAAATTTTTGTCTCCAAAAGAATTTGCCAATATTATACAAGATTTGTTAAAGCCTCACTGGAAGCAAGCGAATGGAGCAATAATTGATATTAATGGTGGTGTCTATTAAATATCTTCATTACATTAAATTTTATTAATCTTAAAAAATACCTAAAAAAATAAATTTTCCTAACTAGTTTATGCTCAAGCGAGTCTAACTTTTCATTAATTGTTATTTCTGGGGGTATTACTATTGGAAATTTCATTTTTGATATATTTAATCCTGGAAAAGTGTCATTTCCTTTTCCATGAGTTGAATCTGCACCCCAGCCTATATGTTTGCATAAATTTTTATATGGCCTAATAATTAATCCATCCTTTTTCCAAATACTGTAAAGTAATTGGTAATCCCATGAGTTAATTTTTCCATAGAATGAGAGTTTGAATTTCTGGTAAAAAAAATGAGCAATAGAAAAATTAAACTTAAAAAAATAAAATAGCCAAAAAAATTCTCTAAATCCCTTCCAATCAGACATTTTTTTGTCATTTTCTTGCCATCTATCTTTCCAAATAGCCCATCCGTGAGTTCCTGGACATCTACTAAAATAAAAACTATTTTTAGTTACAATATGTTCCATGTAATAATTGCCAGATATAATTTTAATTGTTTTATTGTCCTCATATTCATGTAATGCAAATTGACAAAATTTAAAAAATGATTCATCAGGCAGGCAATCATCTTCTAAAATAATACAATTTTGTTCATATTCAAAACACCAATCAATAGCATCATTAATATTTTTTTTTAACCCTATATTTTTTGATCTAAATTTTTTGAAAACTTTACAGTCCCAATCAATATTTTTTAAGATTAGCTCCTTCACCATGGTACAATTAATAATGTCAGCCTCTACTTCTGTCCTTGGGCCATCTGCTGCAATATATAATGTTTGAGGCTTTGTCTTTTTTAATACTTCTAAAATTTTTTTTATGTATTGTGGTCTATTAAAAATTATCAAAAGTATCGGAGTATTAAATTCTTGATTTTTTTTTTTAGTAGTATTTAAAAACATAATGATTAAGTTGTTATTAAATCATGAAATTTATAATTTTTATATTAAAATTGTCACTAGATGCTGTAAGAGATACGGTAAAAGTAGTCAAGTATTTTAATTTAATAAAACATAATAATTTTTTTGTCTTATTTAATTTTTTTTTTATAAGATTATTTTGCACTTTTAGCTCAATAAGAAACTTTAAAAAAGTAAAAACTAATAAACTCATTTGTAAAGAAATTTATTTTGATGACTCAAAAATAAATGTTGGGAAAATTATTAATGAAATGGATGATTCAGGATACTCTAAATTATTAAAACTTAAATCAAACTATGTCAAAGATATAAAAGAACTTATTTTTAAAAACCAAAATTATGACTTAAAAAAAATAAAAAAATATGATGAAGACCTAAAAAAAAATTTAGATGAATCTTTAAACGAATATTTATTCAGGTTAAAAAAATTAAAGATCAGCAGATTAACTGGAACAATTAACCTAAAAGAAGAAAATATTTTAAAAGATATTCTAACTTCCAAAACAATAGTTGAAGTTGCAAAGTCTTACTTAAATACAAAAACTCTTTCTATAAATGCAACATACTTTATATCTAATCCAATAGAAGTGGCAGAAGCAGAAAAATATAAAAATGCACAATATTTTCACTGGGATAATGATTTTACAAAATTTTTTAAATTTTATATTTATTTATCGGATGTTGATATGGGTTCGGGACCCCATGTGTTTATACCATATACCCATAAATTTAAAAAAAAAGAACATAGATTGTGTAGGCTTTACAATGATGCTAGCATATTCTCATCTTATAAGGATAAAAAATACTTTACAGGAAAAGCTGGAACAAGCTTCTTCGTCGATAGTTATGGTCTTCACAAGGGAGAGACGCCTTTAAATAATTATAGACTAATGCTAAATGTACACTTTGGAAAAGGTAAATTACTTTACAGTAAAGACGATTTATATATTAAAGTATAACAATTGAAAAAAATAATTAAAAAAATAATTAAAAATTTTATTCGCAATTTAGGGTGGCGTATTGAAAAAATTAGAAAAAATAATTTTTATAATTTAGAATCTCCAAACAAAGAATTGATACAGGCATTAATTGGTTCTAAAGGAATTATTCATATAGGAGCTCATAGGGGAGAAGAAGCCCCAATATATGAATGGTTTGGAAAAAAAGTATTATGGTTTGAGGCTAATCCTTTTATCTTTAAAGATCTTGAAGATAATATTTTTAAATATAAACATCAATTTGTCTATAATGAACTATTATTAGATGAAAAAAAAAAAAATATTGAGTTTTTTTTATCTAATAACGATTTTGCATCATCATCTATTTTTAATTTTGGAAAATTAAGCGAAGGAAAGGATTCATTGTGGCCTGAGAAAAAACTTAAAATGGTTAAATCTATTTATCTTAATTCAAAATCTTTTGATGAATTAATTTTAGAAAAAAAATTAAATATTGAGAATTATAATCATTGGGTCATTGATACACAGGGTTCAGAATTGCTATTTTTAAAAGGAGCAAAAAATTCATTGAAATATTGTAAATCAATATATGTTGAAGTTAGTAATGCTGATGTATATAAAAATGGATCAGAATGGATTGATGTTAAAAACTACTTAACATCATTTGGTTTTGAACAAATCACTGAGCTTAATTCTGAGCATGCAGATGTTTTATTTGTTAAAAATTAATTTTAAATCCACCAAAGTTTTCAGGTAAGATTTTTTTTAAATACCATAAAAATCTAGACAAAAAAATATTATCAGAATTGAAACCATTATTAATTTTATATAGTTTAAAATCTGATTTGTAAAAATTTATAAATTTGGCAGCATCAGGGATATGTGACTCGGAACAAACTATGCCATTAGTTTCTGAAAGAAGATACATGTCAATCAAATTTTCCTTACCAATATTGAATCTATGATTTTGTCTCTTTTGATTATCAAAAACATCAAATTTATTTGTACGATAGCTATTGTAAGAGCACAATCGTTCTTTATATTTTTTAGAAAGTTTTTCATAATATTTACTATCTTCTGTGACAAGATAAATTAAATCATAATTGTTTTTTTTGATTTCTGCATCTATCAGTCCTACCATCTGTTGAATTGTAGGAGGGAACGGATGCCTTTCTTGAATTTTCATATCTGTGCCTCTAAAGTGAACACCAAGAACTTTTTTATTTATGAAGTTTTTATTCTTAAAAGTTTCAATTTCATTCATTATATCTTTATTCACTTTAAAATATTTTAGAAACAAATTGTGATGTTTTTGACTAAGGTTTTGAAAACTATCAAATTCTTTTATTTTATTAGTTTTATTAGAAGATATTATTACAAATTTACTTTGATATATATCATCAAGTTTGTAATCATTTATTGGTTCAAAATAATAATCCCACATATTGTAAGATTTGTTAATAATGTTAGGCTCATTATATTTTGTAGGAAAGTTCTTAAAATCAATAATAGGAGTACATTCAAGTTTATCACAAATATAAAGATGGTGTAAAATATAATTTATATTTGAAAACATTCCACCACCCACAAACCTTTGGATAACATAAAATATTTTATCTTTATTTAGCTCGCCAAAACTTTTAATATTATAATTCAAATCTCTATTTTCATTTGATTTTAAATCTAATTTTAAATTTGGGTGAATTTTAGATCTATTTCTATAAAGTAATTTTTTAATTTGAGTTTTTATCATAAAAATTTATAAATTGTCTTGTAGTACTCTTTCATTTTTATATCAAAATTAAAACGGTGGAGACTATTAAACCCCAATTGAATTTTATTTTTATTTTTATTTTTATTATACTGCAAGATGCATTTTGATAATTGCTTATAATCCCCAATATTAAAAAGGTTTCCAGCTTTTCCATTTAGTAAAATTTCTTTAGGTCCCGTAGGACAATTTGAAGAAATTATAAATTTCTTAAATAGTTGAGCTTCTAATAATACATTTGGCAGACCTTCGAATTTTGAAGTTAATATAAAAATATCAGCTTGTTTTATATAATTGTATGGATTTTTTTTATAACCCGCAAAAGAAATTATTTGATTTAAATTATTTTCTTTCACATAGTTAATTAATTTTTTTTTTTCAGCACCTTTCCCGATTATAATCAATTTCAAATCAATTTTGTTTTTTATTAAATTGATTGCTTTAAGTAGTGTGAAAAAATCTTTTTGTTCTGTTAATCGTCCAATGGATAAAATCTTTAAAAATTTTGGTTTACTTCTAAATAATTTTTTATTGGTCTTTATTAATTTTTTTGTGATAAAATCAATATCTAAAGGGTTATAAATAGTTTTGGCCCTTACGTCAAAGCGTGTAAGCATTTCATTTTTAAATTCTATTGAATTAACAATTGTTAAGTCAGCCCTTTTTAAAAAAATTTTGAATATTAAGGTTTTAAAAAAATTAGTTGACCATCCAGAGGGAGAGGAGTTAGATCTAGATATTACTTTAATGGCAAAAAATCTTGCTATTATAATTACGTATATATTAGCTTGAAAAGATAGAATTGTTAATTTTCTATTGTTTTTAAAAATTTGATAAACCAATACAAATAAACAAAATATATATTTAAAAATTCTGCCCTTATTTCGTAAATATTTTAAATCCAAACCAATAAAATTTATATTCTTATTAAATCGATTTTTGTAATCGTAGTTTGCTGTGATTATTTCTATTTTGTTAATTTTCTTAGACAAATAATTGCTTATTAAAAAAAGGTTTTTTTCAACACCTCCATCTTCAATAGATGGCATGAAAATAATTAGTTTTTTCATAAAAGAATTTTATAAGTTATATTAAAGTACTTATATATGTAACTTATAATTTAAATAAACATGAAAAAAAAAGTTTTTTATTGGTCACCATTTTTAAGCAAAATTGCAACAGAAAAAGCTGTTGTCAATTCAGCGTTAAACCTAGGAAAGTATTTTAAAGAATACGAATGTTACGTTATCAATTCTATTGGAGAGTTCAGTCATTATAAGAATTTAAAGTTAATAAATTTTTTTAAAAAGGATATAAAAAATTATTTACCTGCTATAGGTTTTTTTAAGACTAGATTTTCATATATTTTAATCTTTTTATTAACATTTTTTAAATTAAAAAGATTACTTTCAAATTCAAAACCTGAATATTTTATAATTCATTTAATAAGCCCCTTACCACTTTTATTAAATTACTTTTTTAATTTTGATACAAAATTTATATTAAGGATTTCAGGCCTACCCAATATGAATATTATAAGAGTTTATTTTTGGAAAAAAATGCTTAAAAAAGTTTTTGTTATTACCTGCCCTACAGAAGCCACTAAAAATCTTTTAATAAAAATAAATATTATAAATGCTGAAAGAATTATTGTTTTAAGAGATCCTGTGATTTCAATAAGTGAAATTAAAAAAAAATATTCTTCTGAAAAAATGGATACTAAAAAGCCATACCTTTTAGCTGCTGGAAGATTAACAAAGCAGAAAAATTTCAAATTTTTAATTGAATGTTTCAAATCTATCTCTGATGAATATAAAGATCTTAATTTAATAATCTTAGGAGATGGTGAACTTAAAAACGATCTAATTGATTTAATCAATAGATTATCTTTGAGTGAAAGAGTAAGATTAATTGGCTATACCAAAAATATTTTCAGATATATTGATGAATCTAAATGTTTTTTATTACCATCTTTATGGGAGGATCCTGGATTTGTCTTAATTGAGGCAGCTTTTTTTAGAAAAATAATTATATCCAATAATTGTCCTAATGGTCCCAAGGATTTTTTTAATAATATGGACTATCCTTTTCTTTCAGACGACTTTACAGATAAAAAAAAATTTGTACAAATGATAAAAAATTATTTAGATAATGAAATTTACTACGAAAATTTAAAAATTAATTTATTAAAAAAAACAAAGGAATACACGGTATATCAGCACTGTAAAAAACTTTCAGAGATATTAAATTAACATAACCTTATTTATTAACAAAATAAATAAAAGATAGTAGTATAAATAAAAGTTATAAAATATTTAAATTTTAAAATGTGTGATGAATATAATTATGATTCAAGTTTCTATAACATAAACTTGAAATAGTATTTAAAAAATGAAGATAATAACTATCTAGGAAGATTGACATCTCCTAAAAAATTAAAATTGTTAAAGAAGGTTGGGAGAGTTTATGCTGAAACGGAAAAATAAAAAAAAAATATTGATATATGGTGGAAAATCAACAGCATACATAGTTTACGATATGCTAAAAGAATCTAAATTAAATCCTTCATATATATTTGATGAATATTTAAAAAAACCATCTTTCATTTCTAGGGCTATTTTTTCAAATAAAAAAAATGATTTGAAAAAATTTATACATGATTCTGATAAATTTTTTGTCTGTATTGGAATGATGGATGGTAAACTTAGAGATTATATATCCACTTTCTTTATCAAAAAAAAACTAGAACCATTTTCTGTCATAAGTAAAAATAGCATTATAGACAAAAGCGTTATACATGGTCATGGATTACTAGCAATGCCAAATTCTGTTGTTCATAAATACTGTAGATTAGGAAATAACTGTTATTTAAATGTCAACTCAGTAGTTGATCACGAATGTATCATTGGGAATGGTGTGCATATAATGGGTTCAGCTTATATTGCTGGAAGAGTAAAAATAGAAAATTATGTATCTGTGGGAGCTAATGCAACAATATTGCCGGATCTTACTTTAGGTGAGGGGTCAATAATTGGTGCGGGAGCAGTTGTAACTAAAAATGTAAAACCAAATGAAGTCGTGGTTGGAAATCCAGCAAAATTTTTGAAAAAAAATAAAAAAAAATATAATCTTAAAATTTTATAATTTATGGATTTATGAATATTGGCTTTGTAATTAATTTTAATAAACAAGACTGGATAGGTGGATACAATTATTATTTACATTTGTTCAATGGTTTAAAAAATCGTAAGAATTCAAAGTTTAAACCTGTAATAATATTAGATAATAAGGATAGATTATTAAATAATAAAGAATTAAAGAAATTTGATTATATAATTTCAGATTTATTTTCAAACAAAAGTTCATTACAAAGAATTATTAATAAGTTACTAATAATATTATTTGGAAAAAATTTTTTAATAGAAAAATTTTTTATAAAAAATAATATTTATAAAGTTTCACATACGAGCTTTTTTGGAAATAAAAGTAGGATTAAAAGCTACCCTTGGTTTCCTGACTTTCAGGAATATTATTTGCCTCAATTTTTTTCTTGGAAAAAAATTATTCTAAGAAAAATAAACTTATACCTTGCTTATAGACATAGTAGTGGAATAATTGTTAGTAGTAAGAGCGTTTACGATGATTTGTTGAAAATTTACCCTAAGGCAATAAAAAAAACAAAAATTTTACGACATAACAATTCATTAATCTCTAGAAAAAGTTTATTAAATAAAAAATTTTTAAAAAAAAAATTTTCGATTAAAAAAAAATTTTTCTTAGTACCAAACCATTACTGGAAACATAAAAATCATATGTGCATACTAAAGGCACTTACTAAATTAAAAAACGTAGATTTTACAATAATTTCAACAGGAAGATGCGATGATCATAGAAACCCCTATTACTTCAATAAAATCAGAAAATTTATAAATAAGCATAATTTAAATGATCATTATAAGATTTTAGGATTAGTTAATTTTAATGAACTTATTTCACTCATGTATCACTCTTGTGCTGTAATCAACCCATCCAAGTTTGAAGGTTGGGGTAATAGTGCTTCAATGGCTTTAAGCATGGGCAAACCAGTTATTGTGTCAAATATCAAAACCCATAAAGAGTTGAAAGGAAAATCAATTTTTTATTTTAGCCCTAATAATTTTATAGAACTTTCTAAACTATTCAAAAAGTTATCAAAAAAAATTTTTTTAAAAAAAAGTTTTAAGAAGTCTGTAAATGAAAATAATATTAAAACAGAAGAATTTATAAATAATTATTTAAAGATTTTAGAAGAAAAATAGTATATGAAAAATTTCATAAGCATCATAGTTCCTTATTATAAAAAAAAAAAATTTATAAAAAAAACATTAGACTCTATTTATAATCAAACATATAAGAACTATGAAGTTATCCTCATTTATAATGATAAAAATTTAGATGATCTAATCTATATAAAGAACCTTCTTAAAAAATTTAAAAAATTTAGTTTATTGATAAGCAAGAAAGAAGGTGTTGCACTTGCAAGAAATGCTGGGATCAAAAAATCATTGGGTAATTACATTGCTTTCCTAGATAGTGATGATATTTGGAGAAAAGATAAACTTGAGCAGCAAATAAGTTTTATGAATAAAAAAAATATTTATGTCTCACACACTTCATATAAAATTATAGGCGAAAAGGATGAATATATCTCAATAAGGAATGCGAAAAATTTAAATTACAATCAGTTAATTCGATCTTGTGATATTGGCTTATCATCAGTAATGATAAAAAAAAATTCAAAAATAAATATCAAATTTCCAAAAATTAAGACTAAAGAAGACTATGTTTTATGGCTTAAAATTTCAAAGCTAGGGTATAAAATTTATGCACTAAAGAAACCACTTACATGTTGGAGACAGACAAGAAATTCATTGTCATCTTCAATTATTCAAAAGTTATTAGATGGATATAGAGTATACAGGGTTCATGAAAACAAAAAAAGTATTACTTCATTAATTTACTTGTTGTATTTAAGTATTAATTATATTAAAAAAAAATTTACCTTATGAAAAAAATTGCATTAATAACAGGAATTACTGGTCAAGATGGGTCGTATTTAGCTGAATTTTTATTAAAAAAAAATTATGTAGTTCATGGGATCAAGAGAAAATCCTCATCGTTTAATACAAGTAGAATAGATGATATTTATATTGACCCACATAAAAAATCTAATTTTTTTTTATATTATGGAGATCTAACAGATGCAAACAGCCTTAATTATATTGTAAATAAAGTTAAACCAGATGAAGTTTATAATCTTGCAGCCCAAAGTCACGTTGGAGTTTCATTTGAAAATCCCGAATATACAGCTCAAGTAACTGGCTTAGGAACCCTTAGGCTTTTAGAAACTGTACGAATTCTAAGTTCAAAAAAAAAGGTTAAATTTTATCAAGCTAGTACTTCGGAGTTATTTGGAGAAAAACTCAACTATAGTGCTTTTAATGAAAAATCAATTATGACACCGAAATCACCGTATGGTGCAGCTAAACTTTACTCACATAATATTACACAGATGTATAGAGAGTCTTATAATTTATTTGCATGTTCAGGAATTTTATTCAATCATGAAAGTCCCAGGAGGGGAGAAACATTTGTTACAAGAAAAATAACCATGTTTCTTGCTAAATGGATGAAGTCGTTAAATAAAAAAGATGTTTTATATTTAGGAAATATTTATGCAAAAAGAGACTGGGGGCATGCAAAAGATTATGTTGAAATGCAATGGAAAATGTTACAGCAAAAAAAACCAGAAGATTTTGTAATAGCTACGGGAAAAACGTATACAGTAAAATATTTTTTTAATGAATGTTGCAAGCATCTAAAATTAAAAACTAAATGGCAAGGCAAAGGTTTAAAAGAAAAATGTTTAGTGAAGTATAAAAATAAATTTATACCTATTTTAAAAATTGATAAGAAATATTTTAGACCCTTGGATATAAACTTTTTAAAAGGTGACCCATCAAAGGCAAAAAAAATCCTAAAATGGAGGCCAAAATACGATCTAAAAGGTCTTGTTAAAGATATGATGGATCAGGAACTTAAAAATCTCGATTAATTTTTTATGGATGGATATGACAAGAAGAAAAGTAGTATCTTTTTAGCAGGACACAATGGGTTGGTTGGATCAGCAATTCTAAGAAAGTTAAAAGCTTTAAATTTTAAAAAAGTAATTACAATACCTAGAAACAAATTGGATTTAACAGATCGCAATGCAGTAAAAAATTTTTTTAAAAAAAAAAAAATAGATTATTTAATAATGGCTGCCGCAAGAGTTGGGGGAATATTAGCTAATAAAAACTATCAAGATGAGTTTTTGTTAGATAACATAAATATACAAAATAATTTGCTTCTTCTTGCAAAAGAAAAAAAAATTAAAAGAACTATATTTTTAGGATCGTCATGCATATATCCAAAAAAATCAAAAACACCAATTAAAGAAAGTAGCTTACTAACTGGCAAATTAGAAAAAACTAATGAATGTTACGCAGTAGCCAAGATAGCTGGAATTAAGCTCTCAGAAGCATTGATGAACAGATATAAACTGGATGTTGTTGCCATAATGCCAACTAATACCTATGGAATAAATGATAATTTTGATATTGATAACAGTCATGTGATACCTGCAATCTTAATGAAATTATTAAAAGCAAAAAAAAATAATGAAAATTTTGTAAAACTTTATGGCACAGGTAAACCAGAAAGAGAATTTATTTATAGTGATGATCTAGCCAGTGCTATTGTAAAAATGCTTTTTATGAGCAAAAAAAAACTAACAAAAAAATTTAAAAAAGAATTACCAATTATAAATGTTGGAACTGGTAAGAATATATCAATTAAGAATTTAGCATTATTAATTAAAAAAATTACAAAATATAATGGCAAAATATTATTTGATAGTGATTTTCCAGATGGAACTTTAAAGAAAAACCTAGACTCGAAAATAATAAAGAGTTTCGGATGGACACCTAAAACCAAAATAAGTGTTGGGTTGAATAGAGTCTATAGTTCAATAAAAGATTAATTGACTAATATTTTAAAAATAGATCTGATAGTCTCGTTATTTATTACGTATGTTTGTTTTTTATTGTTAAAAAAATTAAGAATTTTTCAATACAAAACAAATGTTGAAATACACAAAAATTTTGTTTCTAAGTCTGAGGGAATAAATTTTCTTCTAGGCTTTGTTTTAGTTTCTAATTATATATTTATACTAAAAATTATAAATGTAGAAGCAATATGCATACTGATAATTTTTATTATAGGTTTGGCATCAGACTTAAAAGTATTAAATTCACCAAGGTTTAGGTTGCTTTTACAGATTATTTTAGTTTTAGTCTTTGTTAAAATAACCAACTTAACTCTAACAGACTTAAGAATTAATTGGTTAAATCAATTCTTAAGCAATAATTACCTGGCAATACTTTTTACTGCATTTTGTATAACTATTTTATTAAATGGAGTAAATTTTATTGATGGGTTAAATTGTAACGTTTTATTTTATTTCTTTGGAGTTGCAGCTTCCCTTTTATTAGTTGCGGATAATGCAAATCTAGGTGATTTAACATATAAATATTATGTATTAATTTTGATAATTTTCCTGCTAATTTTACTAAATTTTAAAGGTAAGAACTATCTTGGTGATAATGGATCATACTCATTAGCGTTTATTGTTGGAGTATTGATAATTAATACATACAATGAAACTCCAAATATTTCTCCATATTATTTTGCTTGTCTTTTATGGTATCCTGCATATGAAAATTTGTTTTCGATTGTAAGAAAAAAATATTATAAAAAAAAACCATATGAGCCGGATATTGAACATTTTCATCAATTATTTTTCCTGTATATTAGAAGAAAATTTAATCAAAGTGAACATTCTAACACCTTAACTTCAGTTATAATCAATATGTTCAATTTCCTTGTTTTTTTTATTGCTTATAAAAATAATAGTGAAACTCAATTTTTGATTTTTTTAATTTTGGCATGTGTTGTTTTAAAAACTTTCTTTTATTTCTTTTTTAAAAAACTAAGGACATGAACCATTTTTAGATAATATGTAAAAAATAAAACTACCAATTTTATTTTTACAATAATTTTTATCAATTTTTACATTTTTTGTTATTGAGGAATTTGTATTTATGATAATTAATTCTGGTATGTCAAATTTTTTATTACTATTTATAAATTTGGTAATAAATTCTTCTTCTTCTTCTTTTGATAAATAAATATTTTGTGGGGCAGAAGGCAAAGTGCTCATAAAATGCTCCCATTCTTTTTTTGCAAAACTTGCTTCAGAATATTTGTGAATATTTAATAAGCTTTTTTGATATTTAAGATAATAAAAAGTTAACAAAAAATCATTTGTATATCTCCATGAAGTTTTTTTATTTTTGATTATTTCTTTAAATTTTTCAGTATTGTAACCAATTTGCTTTAAATAAAAAAATAATTCATTTTCTAATAAGCTAAGATTTTTAGAATGAAAAAAATTATTTGTATATAAAATATTATTATAGTCCCTTAATATAAGATATATTTGTAAATTATCATCAAATGTAAGAATTTTTGTGTTTTTATTTAATTCATTTTTCTCAAGAAAATTGATTACTTTATCTACGTTGATGACTTCATTTGTATTTCTTTGGATAGATTGATTATAGTAAAAAGAGTTTAAGCTTAAAAAGCAAAATACAATTATTAATGTTAGTATTTTTTTTTTTAGGTAATCATTTTTTAATAATTGAAGAAAAATGATAAAACAATTAACACATAATGATATAATTCCTGAATAAATAATAATATTGTTAAAATGATACATTTCAGAAATTTTAGGTGATAAAATTATAAATAATAAATATCCAATTATAGAAGATATAAAAAAATAATAAAAAATTTCAAATCCATTGTTATATCTTTTAAATTTTATTTTTATAAAAATAAAAAGTAGAGTATTTAATAAAAAAAATGATAAGAACTTTAAAGACATCACTTTAGAAAGGATTGATAAAATTATCAATTTTTTATTTTCTAAATTGAGCTCTGTTAAGCCCACTACAGATGTATAATGTGGTTCTGCATTAATTACGAGAGGGAGTTGTGGTAAAAGCAAAGTAAAACCTATAAATGAGAAAAAAAAATTTCTAAGATGAAATTGTAAATTTTTTTTATCTTTAATAAAAAATAACTTTATATAAACAATTAAAAAAGTAACCACACATATTGGAACGTGATAATAAACACTTCCAAACATCAGCGATAACGTTGCAGATATTAAAATGATTAAATTTAAAGAATAAGACTTCATTAGCCTTATGTTTAAATAAAAAAAGACTAATAAATAAATTATACTTACAAGCGGTCTTGCAAAATTTGTACTATGAAAGTGATAGAGTGAGTTAAAATATGTACTTAGTCTGTCTAAATTTAAGAACGCCACTAATGATGGTAATGATATTAATAATATAATAAGTGAAAAATTCTCCGTTTTATCAATTCCAATTAACTCAAATATTTTAAAAAATAAAAATAAAAATAAAAATATAAATAGCAATTCTGCAACTAGTAGACCAAAAATATTAAAAAATTTGAAAAGAATAGAATGTGTTATTAGCGAATATAAAGGAAAGGGTAAAAATAATTTTTTTTGACTATACTGATTATGCACTGGGTTTAAATCAAGTTCTGATAAACTATGCATCAAAGGCAAATAGTGTCTATCATCTATATTAAAGAGTATTCTGGTAAAAAAGTTTAAATCATAACTGATAAAATATGAATAAAACCATTTAATAGAAAAAATTAATATTGATAA
>TARA_B110000305_G_scaffold90510_1_pt1 | contig 15686 bp, 22 predicted proteins | sample TARA_B110000305 | Tara Oceans TARA_B110000305 (sample SAMEA4397930) | marine metagenome | biome: Polar Biome; feature: [SRF] surface water layer (ENVO:00010504); material: water (ENVO:00002006), including particulate matter (ENVO:01000060) such as... | depth 5 m | reverse complement strand
CCGCATAGTCCACTACAAGGTTTCTGGCATGCATTCTTAACATGGCACAGAGAACAAAAGTATTTCGACCAACACATTGATAGGCGTGTTTTAGTCACATACATTCGACGTGGATTCGTTAACGAAAAATATTACCAATTCTTAAATGATTATCATTTAGCAATTAATTACGGTACAATATTATTAGCATGGTTACTATTTGGGTGGCAAGTTGCATTATACGGAATAGTATTTGGTATATGGGCAACACTAATGAATACAAGTACTGTTACAGCATTAAGTCATTACAGTTGGTTTGGGTACAAGAACTTTGAAACCAAAGACAACAGTGTGAACAATCGAGTAGGTGCTATACTTACTTGGGGAGAAATGCTACATAACAACCATCACAGATATTGGAATGCACAAAGCAACAGTCACCATTGGAGTGAAGTTGATATGAGTGGATGGGTTATTAAAGGACTCAAAAAATAATGCTATTCTACTTACTATTTTTACCACTAGCCGCAATTAGTTTTGGGTACTCACTGTTTTACGGTACAACATCACTATGGATTGCAACATTATTATTTACAGTGTTATATAGTGGTTACGGTGTTAGTGTTGGATTCCACAGACTACACAGTCATCGAAGTTTTAAAACCTGGGAGCCTATACGCAAGTTAGTATTATACTTGGGTTGCCAAGGAGCACAAGGATCTCCAGTAACATGGAGCCTTATACACAACAGAAGTCATCATGCTCACACAGACACAGCAAAAGATGTGCATACACCAACGAAAGGATTATTTTATGCTTTCTTTGGATGGATTTTTGATAGAAGTAATCATCAATTTGCACAAACAGAACTATTTAAAATGCGAAAGAATTTAGACCCATATGCGTTATGGTGCCATAAAAATTACATATTATTAATTATTTTAAATCTAGTCTTAATTGCTTTACTAACTGGTTGGTGGTTTGAGGGCAGGTATGTACTTGCAAGTTTAAATGCAAGTTTCTCGGCTGTGTTGATTAGTGGACTCGTTAATGTCTTTGGACACTTACCTTTAAAAGGTTTGACATACGAAACAGATCCTACTAAGAACAACAGCACAAACAATCCTTGGTTAGTGTTTGTTAGTTGGGGCGAAAGCCTGCATAACAATCATCATTATAGACCAGCAAGATTAAACTTTAATACTAAATGGTACGAATTGGACGTAGGCAGATGGCTAATAGCAACAATCAAAAAATCTTAAGAACTTTTTTCGACGGCAAAATCGGGTGTGTAGAACTAGATGACTACTGGATGCCGAAGTTAGAACAGTTTTGTAAAATTGCAGGCGACTTAGGATTTAAACAAAATGCTTCACCTGAAGCAATGAAAGTAGACTCAATTAAATACCATTGCATGGTACACATACCTACAGAAGAGATATATGCTGTAGCAGGTGTGCAGTACATGCCAGAATACAAAGAAGGCTATTACCGAGTGTGGACTAGGCTATCACGCATACCTAATCAACATATACCTATGACTAAAATGGTGCGATACGGCAGAGGACATGAGATGCCAGAGTTTGACGGCTTGCTATATTATAATTGCAAGTGGGCAAATGAGCAGGCAGGCTTTAAAGCAACATTCGGTACAACACTAGCAAACAAGACATACTCAGGCGATTATGTCAAAAGCACAAACGCAATCACTGATTATATAAAACGTAATTGGTGGAAACGCAAAGGGATTGCTGTTCCAGAAGGCATACAAGATTTTTATAGTGTGCCTCAAGTAATTTGGAACATAAACTTTGAAAAATTTAAGGAATTTTCTGTATGAAGAAGAATATAAAGAAGTTACTGTTCTCTGTTGAAGGCATGAGAAATGTATACTGGGATCAGTCCCCATGCACTATTGGATGTGAAGTTTCTATTCCTTTTAAGTTTGAAGGCGACCAACCGCTATGCATTATAAGTCACGGTTCAGGCGGATTAGGTAATGACACTGAACATTTTGTAGGTGCGTTAAATGATGCGGGTATTGCTACGTTATGTGTAGATAGTTTTGCTGGACGAAATATGACCAATATAAATTGGAATGAACTTGGCGGCTATGTAAGTCCAAGGGCACGAGCATACGAAACAGTTGAAGCGTTTAAGTTCTTGCAAGAAAATCACGAAAGTTTATTTGCTGGGGTGGATTTAAGTAAAGTTGCATGTGTTGGATTTAGTTGGGGTGCAGATAGTATAGCACAAGTGTTTGCTCATTATGATGGCATACTACCGGCAGAGACGTTCTACGCACTGTGTTACGGTAACTTATGGCCCTTTGAACCAGAGTACTACAATGCGAGAGACAGGGATGTAACATTGTATCACGGAGCAGATGATAACTGGACAAGTCCTGAAAGAGGTAAAACTTTTGCTAAAGAAACACACAGCGAGTTTGTAGAATTCTTTGGATGTACACACGGATTTTGTAAACCAGGCTACGATGAAGAAATTGCAGAACAAGTTATAGTAAACTATCATGCAGAGTTCCCGGTACCTACGAAACTAAAAGACGCATTTGCATATATACAGAAAGGTATGATTTGGAAAGACACAAAATGGAAACGGGTCGATGCGGCTATTACATTTGATCCTATGGCAACTCAGCGTATTATTTCCGATATCATTGGAAAACTAAAATGAAGAATTTAATATTTGCAGGCTGTAGTTTTACTCATGCGCCTGACAGTTGGGCACACTGTTCTAATCCATGGCGAGACGAGAGTGGCATGGACCCGGCCGCCCAAGCAGACATAGAGAAACAAACTAATGCATACACAAGAACAGAACATAGCGGCAATAGGTCTGGCCAGACACATGTTGAGAAAATGTATGCTCAGAGATTAACAGCGTATACACCAGATAAAATAATCGACTTTAAGCCCGAACATATTTGGGATGGCGTAAAAAAATTACCCAAAGATCAGTTTAGTATAAACATTTTGGGCTCCGGTGCCAACTCTAACACTGATATAGCTAGGAATGTAATACATTTTATAGAAAATTTTTCTGGTGAAGTAGACACATGTATATTCCAGATTACTGCATTCCAACGACAAACAAAATTTGTAGAATGGGTCGATGTAGACCCATTAGACACCTGCTTTGTCCACACTCATTATGACGATATTTGTTTTGAAAAATTGCAGAACGCAGTGGAAACAGATGAGGACGAGTGGAACGGTATTGAAGCAATCGAGGCGTTACAAAATTTAACAACTTTTTGTCAAGCAAACAACATTGTCATAAAATACTTCCACGGCTGGGATAACTTGCCATCAACAATGATGGGTACTTATTTCAGTAAAAAATACATGAAGTATATAAGCCCGAACTTGTTGACGAGAACGAATATAATCACCGAGGGTGTAAACAATTTACACCCGCATAGCGTATTTCAGTATGAGGATCTGCACCCTAGCACACTAGCCCACATAAATTTTTGGAATACCATCATCCATCCGTACATAGTTGGAGGCTGGTATCTTAGATAAATAGTAGTATGGCAAAACTACTATGGGTTAAAGGTCCTCATACTACAGACCCGGACAGAGCAGTAACAGTCCAATGGAGTATGGGAAATACATGTAATTTTAGTTGCGACTATTGTCCTAGCATTCTGCACGATGGTACAAGACCTTGGTTAACAACAGACCAGTATTTGAATGTTGTTGACAAAATATCACAGCACTATAAAGCAAACAATAGATTTATGCATTGGGAGTTGCTTGGTGGCGAAGTAACCACAATACCCGACTTTGAAAAAATTATAAAACGTATTGCATCTTACAGTTCTAGTGTAACAATATACACTAACGGTAGTAGAACAACTGCATGGTGGGAAGAAGCAAGAGACTATCTTACAGGTGTAGTTATTACTTACCACCCGTTAACTATGGATGAGCAACACTTATATGATGTAGTAAGTACACTCAAAGATAAACTGATACTTGATATAAACATTGCTGGTATAGGCGGCCAAGTAGAGGAACTAAGTAAAGTAGCGGATAATTTGAGAAACATGTTTACAGATGGCGAAATGCAAAGCATATACGATGTAAACATTACTGTAAAAACTATGTACAATAAGTATTTAGGGCCAGACGCAAACCACAATCAGCAAACAACTTACTACGATTACACTCCTGCAGAAGTTAATATTATGCAACGTCCTGGTTTATTACCTAACCCAACCCCACACCAAGATAATAGTGACCCCAATGATAATCAGGATCATCCTAGATTTTGGAGTACAGAATTTATGTATGATGACGCCCCTACACGTTATGTGCAAAGTCATCAAATTATAAATGAAGGTCTAAACAAGTTCAAAGGGATGAAGTGTCAACTTGGTTTTGATAGTTTAAATATTGATATGAACGGTGAAGTTATTAGTAGTTGGTGCGGCGCCAAAACATTCGGTAACATAACCCAATTAGATGGATGGGAAATACCTAAGACAGAAACAGTGTGCCCATATGAATTTTGCAATAACTTAAATGACATATCTATAACAAAGACAAGTGAATAGCTATTCACTACTGCTAGTATCCGCAATTAAGATTATATAAATACTAGCATGATACCATATTATTTTGATATTCCGGAATTAGAACTACCGTCAGAACTAGCTGAAGTCCCATACAGACAACATCCAAGTGACTTTATGTCACCCTCAGGATTAGGTATGGGAGGAAAAACATTCCAGTATAGAGCAGTTCCTGCCAATTGGCACAGTATTATAAAAGCACATTTGGACAGTAAAGTTAACTTATCGTTTGGCGCCCTTACATTGTTGAATACAAATAAAGCCGGCTCCAGTCCTTGGCATGCAGAAGGCCCAAACTTATTTGGGAGACAATGTGCATTAAACTTTTGTATACAAGGCGATATAGAAAACAGTTATGTACAGTGGTGTGATAGAGGCGAAGAAGATATCCGCACAAATGATACCAGAGGTGCTTGGTGGGAAGATGACAAATTAAATGTGTTAGCAGAACATCGGATGGTTGAAAATAAAGCAACAATTTATAACACAATGCATTGGCACAGAGTATTTAATTTTACTAATGTAGATCGCATAGTTGTAAGTGCGGCAATAAACACTCCTATAGAAGAAGTGTATGAAAAGTATATGGCAGGGGAATTAATAAATGAGTGATAGAAAAGAAATACCTTACTACTTTGAAATACCCGAATTAAATATGCCGTCATTTGATGTGAAAGAATATTTTGTGTCAGACGAAGAACGCACAATAGCAAGAACAGACGTAAAAACATCTAACAGACTTACAGGTAATAGTAGATCTAATACAGCTAACTGGTACCAGAGTTTTATAAAAGTAGAAGAGAACAGTAGCCAAGACAAGCGAGATTTTAATCAAGTTAACTTGTATGAAGAAGCAAACTTTGATTTAACAAAACTTTTAAAAGAATGGTTACATGACCATATCAATTTAAAGTTTACTAGTGTACTAATGCTAAGAACTCCTGCTAATACTAATAGTAGATGGCATTGTGAAGGTCCTGTATTTCACACACGGCAATGTGCATTAAACTTTCCTGTGTCAGGTGACTTTACAAAGTCCGAAGCACAGTGGGCCACGTTTCCAAGATTTAAGGACATCGATCCTAGAGAAAATGAGAAGCATGGATATGTTACACAAACAGATATGAAAGATACGGAAATGCTATGTAGGTGGGATAACCAAACAGTTCCTGGTTTCCAGAACACTATGATAATGCATAGAGGATACAATGAACATTGCGACACTGACAGAGTTATACTAAGTGCCGCGGTCGAAGACACTGCTGACATAAACGTTGTCTACAAAAAGTACATAGCTGGCAATTTATTTAAATAAGATAAATAGTACTGTAGGAAATACTATACTAAGTAGGAGAATATGCAGTGTCAAATAAAACGCCGTATGAAATAAGATTAGAGTTAATACAAGAAGCGAGACTGATCTTGCAAGCAAAGGCAGGCAAGCCTGAGTTCATGCCTTCTACTGAAGATGTAATTAGCGAAGCAGAAAAGCTCAACCAATTCATCTCTAGAAAGCCCGAACAGCGATAAAATCTAAATAGCCATTATTATAATATTTTGTTGACTTAAACAGTTAAATACTGTATTATAACACACAGTAACATTAAGTTTACACATAGGAAATATAATGGCTAACAGAAAAGAACGTAGGGCTTCAAAGAAGACCTCCCCTAAAACCGGAACACCCACAACTGCAGAAACAGTTACAGACAACATCGAGCAAGGAAAAAGCGACGATGATATCCTGTTTAACTTACTAGATGCAAAGATTGAAATCCCAATTCAGCAATTACGAAACAAGCACATCTTTATTGCAACACCGTGTTACGGCGGACAGATTGGCGAGCCGTACTTTAGGAGTATGATGCGTTTAGCAATCTTGTGTAATAAGTATGACATTCAATTCACAGTTAGCACACTTGCTAACGAAAGTCTTATTACTAGAGGCAGGAACACACTAGTAAGTTTCTTTATGGAACACCCAGAAGCGACTCACTTGTTTTTTGTTGATGCAGATATTGAGTTTGATCCTAATGACATGCTTAGAATGGTAGCATACGATAAGCCTGTTACAGTAGGCGCATATCCTAAGAAAGCAGTTAACTGGGACAGCATTATTGATGCAGTTAAACGTAACCCGGAAGAAACAGCACAAACAGTTGAAGGACACAGTTCCAACTATGTTGTAAACTTTGACTTCTTAAAAGACGATGAAGGTAACATTACTCCTCAAATTCAAATTAGAGATAACTTAATCAAACTAAAAGATGCTGGCACAGGCTTTATGTGCATTAAGAAAGAAGTTATCCAACAAATGTTTGATAACCATCCAGAACTATCATACGCAAATGATATCAACGTTGATCAGAAATATGAAAAGCACATGTTTGCATTGTTCGACACAATGATTGATCCAGACAGCAGACGTTATTTGTCAGAGGACTACACATTCTGCAGACTATGGCAAAACATGGGCGGCGATGTATATTTAGATCCACGTACTGCTCTTAACCACGTTGGGCATTACACGTTCAGAGGTAACATCAGGAAACTTATTACAGGATAAATTATGACAGAGCAAACAACACAAGCAGGAAGTGTAATTAGTATTATTCTTCCTACGAGAGGTAGAACAAACGGAGCATTGCAAGCCAGCCTTGCTAGTCTATTAGACAATGCAGACGATTGTGCTAGAATAGAAATTATGTTGGGTGTTGATGAAGACGACGCAGATACAATTAATTGGGTAAACGATGAAGCCGCAGACTTTGTAAAAGGATACGGCTGTGCATGTAAGGCAAAAATATTTAAGCCGTTAGGGTACACAAAACTAAATGTGTATGTTAACTTGCTATGTCATGCAAGTACAGGTGATTGGTTGTTCCTATGGAATGATGACGCACTTATGCAAACAAAAGGTTGGGACACAAAAGTTAGAAGTTATGACGGACAGTTTAAGTGTTTAGCACCTAAGGACAATCATGATCATCCGTTTGCTATTTTCCCACTTATCCCTGCTGACTGGTTTACACTATGTGATGCATGGAGTGTTAATGCACAAAATGATACATGGGTAAGTGTTATTGCTAAAATGACAGGCACGTTCGAACGAATTGATATTGAAGTAATGCATGACCGAGCAGACATGACCGGAGCCAACGACGATGAGACGTTTGCAAACAGGCAGTACATGGAAGGAAATCCTGCGAACCCAGAAGACTTTAACCACCCCAGTATGCAACAAGCAAGAATGCATCACGCAAGTAAGATTGACTGGTTCTTGAAAAAAATGAAACTAGTAGAAATACCTAGTCCGTTTGAACAGTTTATTGCAGGTGAAGTTAATCCTTTTGCTGATATGGGCAAGCATAATCCAAAGGGTGCTGGACAGTTTGGTAGCATTAACGATAACGGTGACCGTAACAAACGTTTGCCTGATGACACGAAAATTAGTTTATAATGTCAGATCCTGTTACAGCCGCATTAACAAATGCGGTACAATGGAATCAGGACAAAAGCATATTTCCTAGATCCCCCCGATTAGACTTTTTTGATGTAATGTTAGGAAAGCCTGATTGGGAAAATGTTAAAGTTTTAGACATAGGCGGCAACAGGGGTAACTTGCTTGAAGACGGAATACAGAAAAACAAAATTACTCCAGAAAACTATTACTGTCTGGATGTAGACAAGGAAGCAGTTGAGTATGGCAGGAACAATTTTCCTAGTGCTAATTGGTATCATCATTCTGCCTTTAATCATATGTACAATGTGGTTGGTATGGAAGGTGTCGATTTTCCTTATCCAGATGATACTTTTGATTGTGTTGTTGCTTATAGTGTGTACAGTCATACAACATTTGAGCAGTTATGCTTTGACTTAAAAGAGATGCAACGTGTTTGTAAGCCAGGTGGCAAAGTTGCTATAACTATAATAGATAAAGAGTCGGCCGAGTATTTTACAACGAAACGACTTACTGACTATCCAGGCAAACGTTGCCTAACCCACAATGATATATTACTAGAGCCAATTGAAGACTTTAAGTACTTTGTGGATAACGATTTGCTTGTAGACAAACTTTATAATACAACAAGTGTAAATCACTTGGTAACAATTTACAACACGAATTGGTTAATAAATTATTTTAAAGACCAATTAAACTTAACCTTGAAGTTCCCTTTAACAGGACACGTTCAGAAAACATTGGTATTCACGAATGAACAGTTACGATGAAAAAGAATTATACGACAAAGAACCGAACATTGAAGCAATTATGGACAAGCACTCTGTAGGCAGACATGACTTAGTGTTTGTGGCAACGTCAGTTGCAAGGTCATTGCAATGCACACCTAAAACAGCACTACTGACTATTGAGGGTGTAGACGATTTAGAAACATATCTTATTTCCTTAAAGTTCAAAGAAACCGGTTGACACGACCACTTAATTATATTATAATATGTACATATTGTTAATACACGAATGGTATTTCGTATATTAGGTGGGATAGTGCAGTAATATGCATCACGATAATGAGTAGTTTGACCGTGCCCAGTAAAGTCCTTAAGTGTACTGTATTAACAGTTGTTTGCTCCGTTCGTCTAGTGGACTAGGACACCGGGTTTTCATCTCGGCAACGGGAGTTCAATTCTCCCACGGAGTACCATACTTAATTACTAGGGACAGATATGTATGTTGGACGGTTTAATATTTGGATTAGTGGACAACGGCATCTTAGCCGTATGTGCAATAATGGGAATAGACTTAGATAAAAGGTTCTCAGGGCAAGGCGTTAATGGTGCATTGTTTGGTGCATTGTTTGGAAACGCATTATCTGATGGGCTCGGTGCATTATTAGACTTTAGTTTATTAGTTACCGTTAATATAGTAATAGGCTGTTTAGCAGTTATACCATTTGTTTACTGGTATGTGTCAACACGCAGATAAATACATTTAAGAAATAAGGCTCCTGTAGCTCATCTGGTAGAGCAACTGATTTGTAATCAGTAGGTAGTTGGTTCAAGTCCGACCAGGAGCTCCATATTTCTTGACAATCCTCTAACAATCAACTATAATAAAGCTATGGGTCAATACACCGATAAGATAAATCGTATCTCCGAAGATTTTAAAAAACTTGAGAGTTACGAACAAGTAAACTGTTTACTAGCACAAAACGGCTGTTTAGTACTGATGCATAATCATGGCGGGTATACAGTTACTACATCAGATAGACCTGGTGAATACAACATGCACAAATTGGGACCTAATGAGAAATTATACATTGAATCAACTGACCAAGCATATCTAATACTAAGGCAACGTTACGGCAGTGACCGAAGACCGCTTATGTCTAGACTATACGACAAGTGGCAAAAAATAAAGCAACGACTAAAAACAAGTAGATAAATAATAGTATGAAAAATATAATTAAAAGTGCAGGATTATTACTAGTATGTATTTTACTTTCTAGATTTATATTACCTGCTAACATAACTCCTCTTCTTGCAATGGCAGTATTTTTGCCGTATGTTACAACAAACAAAAACGTACAGATGTTTTTACCTGTGTCACTTATGTTTGTTACAGACATCTTCTTAGGATTCTATAGCACTATGTGGTTAGTATACGGAACAATGGCCCTCATAGGAGTCGTGTCCCGGGTTTTAAACAACGGACAGTACCAAACACTGCTAGGAACTTCTGTGTTAAGTGTTGTTTTATGGCACTTAATTGTGAACATTCCAGGCCCGTTCCTGCCATTGTCGCCCGAAGCATTAGTGTTCGATATTAGATTACTAGCAAGCACTGTAGCATTTACTTCGTTATTTTACATTACACAAAAAGCAGTACAGGAACTTATGCATGATAAATTTAGAGTTAGTTGATCCTAGACATCCGGCACTACATACTCCAGCAGTAGTAGACCCGTTTGACTCGAGGGTAGATGTTGATTGGGATGAAACAGAACAAGCAATGTTTACACTCATGGAAAGACGTATGGGGATTGGCTTGGCTAGTCCACAAGTAGGATTAAATTATATGATGTTTACTATGACATTCCAGTCTGGACAGAACATCGGTGTATACAATCCTGAGATCCTAGAAACATCTGACACTAACGTTTCGTTACAAGAAGGGTGTTTAACATTCCCTTTATTGTACCTTATTATAACAAGGCCTGAGAAAGTTAAAGTTAGATTCCAAACAAGTGACCAGACAATTGTGGAAGACTGGTTAGAAGGAATGGATGCTAGATGTTTCCAGCACGAACTAGATCACTTGAAAGGTATTACTTATTTAGAGTATGCAAGTGACATGAAATTAAAACGTGCTCTTAAGAAACGTGAGAAAACTTGGAAGACACTTCAGACAGACCTAGCATTGAACAACTTAGCAAATGAGTCTTGATTACCCGTTTTGGGTTAATGACTTCGACAGAGTTAAGGACCACAAAGAAAAATTCCCACTAGCAAGTAATATATTTGAGCACCCAGTTTCTTTTTGGTACGGTGAACGTAACGGAAAGGAAATGGAAAAGATTGCTTATAGTTTACAACGACTCTTGCGTAGAACGGCACCTCAGTTGCCCGTACTAGTCGTGTACAACATGCCAAATAGAGATATAGGACAATACAGCAAAGGCGGTGCCACGTCACGTGAAAGTTATTTAAACTTCATAAAAGAGTTTGCAGATGGCATTGGCAGTAATAGACCTATACTAGTATTTGAGCCAGACAGTTTAACACATGCTACGGAGTTAGGCACGGATGAACAAAATGACCGTTTAACATTAATGAAAGACGGACTGCAACTGCTCACAGACAACTGCGATGCACTGGTGTATATCGACATTGGGCACAGTAATTGGTTAAGTTCTGAGGAAGCTAGTAAACTAATAAATAAAGTTACTAACGACAAAGTCAGAGGTTTTGCTGTTAATGTAAGTAATTACAGAGCAACACAAGAAAGTATGAACTGGGCATTGCAACTATGCGAACATAGGCCTAACGATTACTTTGTTATTGATACTAGTCGTAATGGCAATGGCCCACACGGTAATGATTGGTGCAATCCTCCGGGCAGAGCATTAGGTACACCACCTACATGTGATACTAACGAAGAGAAATGCGATGCGTTTTTATGGATTAAGATACCAGGCGAAAGTGATGGCAAAGCAAACAAAGGACCCAGAGCAGGAAGGTTCTGGGGCGAAATGGCTGAACAACTAGTGAGTAATAATGGACATAATTAAAGACATGATTCCATGGGAACACTATTACATAGATAACTTCTTAACACAAGAACACGTAGAAAGACTGTACCGTTTATGCGATGGGAGTGACACCATTAAAAATAATATTGATAACGGTATGTTTTTAAATTCCGGCGGTCAGTATCAAAATACAGCACCTGTACACGCACCACTGCCCGGCGACATATCGGATATTGTACAAACACAACTAGATGAGATTTCCCAAACGCTAGGAATGGCATCTTCAAATTTCGTTTGGGGATACAGCATGAATGCTACCTACCCTAAACTAGATGTACAGCTAATGCCGCACAACGATGACTTTGCTGAATTAGGTAAGTACGGTGCAGGTAAAATTAAAGTATTAGTGTACTTGGGAAGAAATGATATCTCATACAAAAACTGGGGCACCAAGTTATACACATCGACCCTACCAGAAGATTTTGCAAAAGAAGTAAAGTTTGTTCCTGGTAGAGCATTCATATTTAAACCTGTTGCTAACACATATCACGGCACACAATTTAACAAAGAATTACAGGGCCCTAGATATATGTTAGGCGCTGAATACATGGAGAAAAAGAATGGATAGTTATTGGGAATGGAATAAAGAAAACTTTCCTTGGCATTATGATCCGAGCAGTAAACAATCAGATGTACAATATGTCGGGCAGTATGTTAGTGACGACATGGACAAGTATATTGAAGAGGCAATTGGTAACTTTGTACCAGAGGACTACTACAATGAAGTAAGTTTCAAAGGTAAACCTTATAACCCAGAAGCGGCAGAGATAATGGAAGGTTATCATAATGACCTTACCCGAGCAGGATTTAACGAACATAACACTGGCGGGAGACAAACTAGGAACTTGCCTAACTTCTTTAATGTCTTAGCAGAAGCAAGTGGGTTATGGAATCCACAGGTGATGATGCTAGAGCAACCTCCCGGAAAATTTATACCTTGGCACAGAGATAGTTATAATAACTATAGAAGAAATTTTGCAAAAGTGGGCGACGACACAGAAGTGATTCGTTACTTAGTACAACTCAACGATTGGCAATGGGGACACTATGTTAGTGTCGGTAATGATGTTATTCATCAATACAAGAAAGGCGATATACATTGTTGGCCCGAAGGAATTTATCACTCAACTGCCAACGCAGGCTACTGGCCCAGATACTCACTAACAATCACAGGTGTTGTAACACCTAGTGCATTACATTTAAGAGATGCTAAACAGGTTAAGATATGAACAAAGCCTTTATCAAACTAGATGAAGAGTTTGACTTCATGCGTTTACGCAACGATGTTATTACAGTATACAATAACATTAAACGTGACGCTACTGACAACATGTATGTTGATTTGGTTACTAGAAATATATCATTAACTGCTAGACAGCCTGACAGCGATGATTGGACTGACGGTGTTGCAGGCAAGACATTTGTTAACCAGTCACACAGTGATAATTCTATAGGATTAAAAACACAACTTGGACTGTCTAATGACAACGAAATGCTTAAAGAGACTGAGTATGTATACCCTATTAATCAAGTAAAAGGCACATACATAGAGGAATTAATTAATAAGTACGACTTTGTTTGTAGGTGGCGCATCAGTATTTTACCACCTAGAACAACATTAAGTATTCATGTAGACGGCAGTCCGTTAATGAATACTTTACAAGGCGGAGGCGCAGTTATGGATTGGCGTTTGCATTTTCCTATCCAAACTAACAATAGATGTTTCTTAGTAAACTGGCCCAGCAACTTTGGTACACCTAAAGACACAGGTGAAGAAGTTACAACTAATATGGCGAATTTTAAGTCAGGAAATGCGTACTTGTTGAATACGTCCATGATGCATTGTGCTACAAATTATAGCACAAGCGAACGTATTCATTTAATTGCTAGTTGTGATACTAGTGCTATTAAGAATTTTTCTGTACGGTAAACGGGGTCTGTATGCTCCACATAGGCGGCAAACGTCTAGTACCTATTGTAGAATCTGGGAACAACTCCTTAAGATAACCATCCATATAATCACTGTTCCAAAACCAAGTATAATGCGTTGCTTCTAATACACCGTCATCACCTTCAGTTGGTACACGTCTGATATGTGGTCTAATGTCATCGTTGTTAATTAAACAAAAGTAATCAGAAGTTTCTGTAGTCTCGATAAGAGATTCATCTAACATTCCGTATTCATGTGTTCTTCTAACAACAAAGTAGTTGAGCGATACTTCTCTGATAAACACACCGAACATTATAACACCACCGGGGTTCAAATGCTCGTAGCATGTAGTAAGCATGTCTTCTAATATTTCGGGATCAACGTTAGCAGTTTTCATGTAACTAATGATTAGATCAAACTTTTCTTCACCTACAAATGGTAATGGTGCATCTATGTCGCCACCTGGATTATTCATTTGGTTATGTTGATTCCATTCTCTGAAATCTGAATCAGGAAAGTCTTCAATGCCTTGTGCTAATGCTTCGGGGTCATTTTCAAACACAGTATAGTTCTCAGGGAGCACCTCATTCTCAGGATCATTAAGTAATGTACCTGCGTTGCCGTAAAGTTCTAAAACTTTAGCAGTTGATAAATCCATATCAATATTTGAAGATTGCAACGTTGTTGCGATATATTTGTGTTTTGGTATGTATGCTTCTACTGTCATGTCTAACTCCGTGTTAATTGTATAACAGTATTTATTTACTCAGATACTAATGTTGCATTGTATTTGGCAAGATCACTTGCTAAATCTTCTTCTGCAATTACTACTGGGCGATATATTTGTGGGAATACATGGCATGGGCAATGTTGTGAACTGCCAGCTCTAGTAATTTCATTAGTCTCTTTATGCCTAAGCCAAACAATTCCTGCAACAGCGTATTTAATATCTGGATCATCAGTTACAGTAAAATCCAATAAACCCATAGTCCACGAATCGCACTCAGCTATAATATCCCAATCCCATCGCTCTTGCACACTTGCAGGTTGCCCTAGTCTGTTAACAGACTGTAAGTCGTCTAAGTTATTATGTCCACTACCTCGTATAAATGATTCAGTTGTAAAACTGCCATCCTTTTCTTTATAAGTAGTTGATTCGATATATAACGGTGTGGTGTGCCCTTGCTCGATTAACCATTGTACTTCGACTGGCCATTCGTCTTTCTCAGCAACGGGCGGTATTGGTGAATAGCCATGTGTCCAATTGACTGGCATATCCGGGTATTGTTTGATACGTTTATCAAAAACACCATCAACGTACTTGTCAATGTTCTGGCCGCCGTCAATTGTTTCGTAGTGTAAATTTTCTATATCGAGTACTAACTTGTTTTCATCGTAAACTGCTTGCCAATCTAATTGCATGTGTTTATATTCCTGAGGGGTTTATATCTTCTTGTTCTTCTGGGGGTCTGTCTATCGGGCTTTCTTCTTCAGGTGCATACATTTCACCTTCTAAATAATGTTTAGCAGAACCAATGTATTCTCCTGCTTTAACAATCTTTGCCTGCCACCAATGGGGGAAATCGCCGTCAGGTAATTCACCTAACATCTTATATAGTTCAACACTATACTTGCCGATTTTAAATAGTTCTTTACGCAACATGTCTGCTTCAGCATCTACATGCCCAACAGCAACTTTAGTTACGTCATCTTCGTTAATTGGAAGACCTGCAAGTAGTCTCATCCTTGCGAATGATTCTGCAACTTCATCTTTGTCTTCATCTTGCTTCTTCTTCTTTTTAGCACCCTTTTGTATCTTATGTCCTAAGTATGCACCTGCCGCTGTACCTAATGGTCCGCCAGCACTTCCTAAAATTCCGCCGGCTACTGCGCCTGTTATTCCTTCGTC
>TARA_B110000305_G_scaffold149573_1_pt1 | contig 15968 bp, 12 predicted proteins | sample TARA_B110000305 | Tara Oceans TARA_B110000305 (sample SAMEA4397930) | marine metagenome | biome: Polar Biome; feature: [SRF] surface water layer (ENVO:00010504); material: water (ENVO:00002006), including particulate matter (ENVO:01000060) such as... | depth 5 m | reverse complement strand
TTAAGTATAATAAAGTTTAGAGTACCAATTTGGACTCTAGATTATGCTTATTTTTTAACCACGCTGAACTGCGAAGCCCGTCCGTTTTCAAGAGTAACACTGAACACATAAACTCCAGACTCTAAAGAAGACATATCAATGTCAGCAGAACCATTCACTAAAGTGATAGAAGAATTCATCGCAACTTTTCCAGCGATATCAACCACTTGTAAAGAAGCAACACCGTTGGCGTCAATTGAAACAGTAACCTTATCCGTTGCTGGATTAGGGAATGCACTTCCTTCAATCAATTCATCCTCTCCTAATCCAATTGCAGCGGGATCGAATGTTTTAAGAGCTATAGAAGCAGCTGAAGATCCAGCCCAACCTGCAGCGTACCACATTCCATCTACATGGACAGGCGCAACTGGCTGACGAATAATTCCTTCATTTCCATCATAGTCAATGTTTCCGTCGTACCCGAAAGAGATTGTAGCTGACTCAAACGTTTGAAGACAAAATAAGTATCTAGTGTTATCATTCATTTGGAATGGAGTGTCAAAACCAGCGAAAGCTACATCATCAACGTCATCATTAGAAGATGGGTAATGCGTACCGAAAGTAATTAAGTTCAAGTTTTGAAACGCATCGTTTGTTGCAGGATCAAATTGGTAAGCAGGATCATCAAGATCAACCCAAGCATCATCCCATTGGTATGCATTAATGAAAATTTCAGCTCCAGCTAATTCATTTAAAGCAGTATCAGTATGAGGCACAAAATAGACACCTTCAATAGCTAAAGCACTTGCATTAGCATTTTGGAACGTCATACATGATTGATATTCTGTCGTCGAGTTCGTTGGGTAGTTCGATGCAATTGGCATGTCTGCTCCATCAAGACGAGACAGAGAAACTTGATCTGATTGAATTTTGAAATCAGACGTGTAAACGTTATCAAAATCAGAATCATCTGTTAAACCCGTCATAGAAACAGTATACGTTAATGTATAGTCACCATCTGTATAGTTTCCAACCCCCAATTGCCAAGCAATAAATTCATCCGTGTTTCCAGGGAAAACAGAAATAGTATCTCCTGAAAGCATAGCTAAAGGACCAACAGAATCAGCATAAACATTTCCACCAGGACCGTCAATTTTAGCATTAATTATAACGTCTGTTTGGTCAGCTGAACCGAAGTTGTACACCTGAATACCAGGAGTAAAACCATCATAAACTTGGTTGTTAGCGCCTCCAAATGGAGAAACTAAGAATTCACCCTTAACTGCACCAACATCGTTAGTGAATGCTCCTTGCTTATTACCAATCAACATTTCAACAGGGCCTCCAGCCATTGCACTAGTTATGATTGCACCATCGACGTTTGAAATAAACACGGCGGGAATTGTACATAGAATTCCTTCAATCGCATCACCTAACATTCCAAGGAGTGCATTTTCACGATTAATAATAATCACCCCTACAGCACCGGCGTTTTGTGCGTTAAGAATTTTAGACGTAAAGTTACAGGTGTTTCTGTAGATTACGGCAATCTTACCTGTAAGGTCGTTAATTAACGAATCACAACCCTCTGCTGATACTGGATTACCTTGAATGTTTAAACCTAGACTACCATCATCAACAAACATTAGAGTATCTTGAATATAAGTTCCGGGAACATTGAAATCTAGAACATAACCCCAGGTTCCATCGTCTGTTTCGCCCGGCCAAGCACCACAAGAAGCCTGAGCAGTATAATCGTAATTTCCCTGCACAGAGGCCGGGCTCACCCCGGCAACAACAACTTGTGCTTGCGACGTAAAAGCAGACGCAATTAAAGTAAGTGATAGTAAAATTTTTTTCATAAGTATTTTTTTAAGAATTGCTAAGATACAATTTAATAAATTGAAAGTGTTATATAAGCTGGGAATAAGGTGATTGAATACCAGTATCGGCAATTTATAAAATAAAAAAAGACCTGTCCTAGCGAAGCTGAGACAGGTCATATAATCGGCTTGGTCAGGCCTTACATTTTCACGACCCTTCTTGTGGTCAAAATCCTGTCGTCTCCAAATACGCGAATTAGATACATTCCCTTTGCGTATTTATTGTCCATTTTAATCTTGTCTACAGCTGTAAAGTCTCTAGACTCTATTTGTTTTCCTGAGCTTAATTCAAGAACTTCAACATGTACATTTTCGAATACTTGATCCAAAACAATGTTGATTTCATTTGTAAATGGCACGGGGTAAACATTAACTAAAGCGTCATTGCTTATTTCAACAACACCAATATTGTTTGGAAGTGAATCCCAAACGAAGAAGTTATCAAATCCACCTTCAGATAGATGTCCTCCTTGAACATCCATAGCGCGAATTTTCATTTGCATAATAGCTGTTGTCGGTAAATAATCGGTTACGCGGAATTCGCGGTATGCCCATGAGCTATTGTCAGGACTATTGAAATCGGCAAAATCAAGACGAACTGTTTGTGTTCCATTTGTAATATCAACAACCAAAGAGTCATTCGGAGTTCCTGAACCACCTTCATTAAAGAACCAACGTTCAAATGAAATATAAGGGTCCGTGTACGCCAACAGGTCAAATATTGGTGAAGTAAGAACAGTTGTTCCATTATCAACATCATCGGACCCGGCGTTTCCACCGTCGTTTCCAGTAACATAAGCTAGCGTTCCACAATCGTTAGAGTCATCTTCTGGATTTGACTCGCTACCCTGGTACGTTGTTCCGTTTGGCTCATCACGTTCCCAATCTCCTGAATCAGGATTGCCAGAAACAGACCAGCCCAAGTCCAATTCAAAAATATCAGAATAGCCTTCTTCCATAACATACACGTAAGGCCCGCCATTTATTGTGAACTGTTCGTTTGAAAGACATAAAGTGTGGTGTCCCCATAAACCAATCGAGACATCATATGCACCTTCAAGGAACGTTGAAACATCAAATGCTCCAATACCGTTAGTTACAACTGTTGTTGTAGATTGAGCGTCCGTTATAACAACCATTGCGTTTGAAATTGGGTTGCCATTTTCATCTTCAACCATTCCCTGTAGCGTAAATGTAACTAGAGGAACAAGCTCAACATCAACAATAGTTGTGTTTCCGTTTGTAAGAACAACGCCTGTGATCGTTTGTGAAATGTACCCAAGTTTTGAGAAAGTAACATCGAATGCTCCCCCTGTTCCAACACCCGAAGCGTAATCACCAGCAACGTTAGAGTTGTCAGTTAATGCAGTAGTAGCAATTTCTATTAGTGCATTATCGATAGGGTTTGTCGTTGCAGCATCTGTAACATTTCCTTCAAGATAAGCTCCAGGAGCGTAAGTAGGCCCGAGAACAAACAAACCATTATCAATATCACTTACTATAAGGTTTCCCGAGGGCAAGTAAGGGTAAACACCCCAATCTCCATCAAAGCCGTCTCCTGATAGTGGAGAGGTGTCATAATTTCCAACTTGAATTAAGTTTGAAGGATTTGTTGCATCAGTAATAACAACACCGTCTCTGTAATAAGAAGTAACAAGATAGTCGCCAACAACGAATGTGTTGTGAGGAACAACATCTTGTCCTGGACTTGATTGAACCCTATCCAATTCAACAATGTTTGCAATGTTGCTTACATCATAAGAAGCTACGTAAGCATCGGAAACTTCGTCTGTTGTGTAAAGCGTGTTACCATCATCTGATAACCAAACGTTGTGACTAAATGTTGTTGGAGTTAGTTGTGTTGCTATTGTCGTGCAATTCATAGGATCGGAAATGTCACCAACCGCAAAGAAACCGTCGTTTATAGCCCCACCCCACAAAGTATCTCCTCGAACAAAAATGTCATGAAAGTAAAATTCATCGTATCGACCCAATTCAACAGGGTTTAACTGATCAGTAGCAACATCTAATATAATCGCTCCACCAACACCGCTATTGGCACCTGTAATATAGGCGTGCCCATTTTCATCCATAAAGATATTATGTGCCGTTGTGAAATTATAAGTTGATCCAGTATAATAAGAAACATCTCCTGCATTAAGTGCACCAGGAAGATTACTAAGGTCAATTATTTTAAGACCACCACCACCTTCGTTGGTAATATAAGCAGTTGTTCCCCAAACTTTCATATCACGCCAAATCGTTTGGTCACCTGCAGTATAAAATACTTCAACTGGATTTGCCGGGTCTGACACATCTACAATAGAAGTTCCAGTGTAGTTTCCAACTATAGCGTATTCGTTTCCAGAACCGTCGACATAGCCCCAAATATCGCTACAATCTCCACGATTGTTTGCGTATTGGAGCTGACCAAGAAAGTTCAAGTTTAATTGAGAGTGCGCTGTGGTCGATAACAATAGTACCGCCAACAACTGGAGAGAGAGTTTTAACATTTTCGTTTAGTTTTAGCACCCACAAAGTACGAATTTTAATGCGTTAAAACGAACATAACACTTACTAGCTTGATTTATAGCAGCTTATTGCATAAAAGAGTGGTAGAATAACCTGAGCACAGCTTAATTTGAGAAACGTTTCCTGTTTCTATTCAACAAAGAAAGCCTCTTCTGGATAAAACTAGAAGAGGCTTTCCAATATTTAAGCAGGCTTTGTAAGTCATTTACAATTCCTGATCGAAAGTGTTACTTTCTCTTTTACTTCTTTATAACATTGAACTGAGACGGTTTTCCGTTCTTAAAACAGAAGCCACTGAAAACAAAAAAGGGTTGGACACTCGTCCAACCCTTTTTGTATTTAAACATTATGAAACCTTTATGCTTCGCTCGAAACAGAAGCTTTAAGATAGTCGCGGTTCATTCGTGCAATGTTTTCCAACGAAATTTCTTTTGGACATTCGATAGAACAAGCGCCTGTGTTTGTACAATTACCAAACCCTTCTTTATCCATTTGCTCAACCATGTGAAGAACACGCTTGTTTGCTTCCACTTTACCCTGTGGTAATAATGAGAACTGTGAAACCTTCGCAGAAACGAAAAGCATTGCTGAGGCATTTTTACAAGCTGCAACACAAGCTCCACAACCAATACATGTTGCGGCATCAAACGCGTTGTCTGCATCAACTTTAGGAACAGGAATAGCATTTGCGTCTTGCGTGTTACCAGAAGTTGGAATAGAAATAAACCCTCCAGCATGTTGAATTCTATCAAAAGCCTTTCTATCAACAACTAAGTCTTTAATTACTGGGAATCCTTTGGCTCGAAATGGCTCAATGTAGATTGTTTCTCCATCATTGAACTTTCTCATGTGCAATTGACATGTGGTTACACCGCGGTCTGGCCCATGAGGCTCACCGTTAATATGCATAGAACATGAACCACAAATTCCTTCACGACAATCGTGATCGAATGCAATTGGATTTTCTTTTCCTTCTGCAATGATTTGCTCATTAAGAACGTCCATCATTTCCAAAAAAGACATGTGTTCCGAAACATTATCAATTGGATATGTTTGAATTCCACCTTTGTCGTTAGCGTTTTTTTGACGCCAAATTTTCAATGTTAACTTCATCTCTGTTCTTATTTATATGATCGTTGTACCAACTTAATATCGTTAAACGTCAATTGCTCTTTATGCAACACTGGTTTACTTGGATCGCCTGTCCATTCCCAGGCAGAAACGTGAGCAAAGTTTATGTCATCGCGCTTTGCCTCACCTTTTTGTGGGCCATCTAGTTCGGCAGACTCTTCTCTAAAATGACCACCACAAGACTCAACTCTTTGTAAGGCATCATGTGCGAAAAGCTCACCAAGTTCAATGAAGTCAGATACTCTCATTACTTTTTCAAGCTCTGGATTCAATTCATCCATACCGCCAGGAACGAAAACATTTTTATGGAAGTCTTCGCGAATCTCTTGGATTTCAGCAATTGCTGCTGCAAGTCCTTCTGCGTTTCTAGACATTCCCGCCTTGTCCCACATTACTTTTCCAAGCTTCCTGTGGAAGTAATCAACTGACTTGCTTCCTTTATTGTTTATGAATTTCTCTAATCGACCTCTTACAGCTTTTTCTGCTTCATCAAACTCTGGAGTGTCTGTTGGAACCTCTCCAGTTCTAATGTCGTGAGAAAGATAATCGCCAATTGTATAAGGAAGAACGAAATAACCATCGGCTAATCCTTGCATCAATGCAGAAGCTCCCAGTCTGTTTGCCCCGTGATCAGAGAAGTTTGCCTCTCCAGCCGCGTAACATCCAGGAATTGTTGTCATCAAGTTATAATCAACCCAAACACCACCCATTGTGTAGTGAACCGCTGGATAAATCATCATTGGTGTATTGTATGGATTCTCATCAGTGATCTTCTCATACATTTGGAATAAGTTTCCGTACTTATTTTTAATAACAGCACGACCTAGCTTAAGAATAAGCTCCTCAGATGGTGACTCTTCACCATTTATCAAAGCCTCTTCTTTTCCGTAACGCACGAAGGCAGAAGCGAAGTCAAGGTAAACGGCCTCACCGGTATGATTTACTCCGTGACCAGCATCACACCTTTCCTTAGCGGCTCTTGATGCAACATCACGCGGCACTAGGTTTCCGAAAGCAGGGTAACGACGCTCTAAGTAATAATCTCTTTCATCCGCAGACAAATCAGTAGGCTTCTTTGTTCCTTTTCTGATTGCCATTACATCTTCTATATTCTTCGGCACCCAAATACGCCCGTCATTTCTCAAGGACTCCGACATCAATGTCAATTTTGATTGGTAATCACCAGAACGTGGAATACACGTTGGGTGAATTTGAGTGTAACAAGGGTTGGCGAAGTAGGCTCCTTTTTTATGAATTTGCCATGCTGCTGTAACGTTAGATCCCATTGCGTTTGTAGAAAGGAAGAATACGTTTCCGTATCCACCCGATGCAATTACAACAGCATGACCAGAATGTTTTTCAAGCTCACCGGTGATCATGTTTCTTGCGATAATTCCTCTTGCTTTTCCATCAACCTTAACAAGCTCCAGCATTTCGTGGCGGTTGTACATTTTGATTTTACCCTTGCCAATTTGGCGGTTCATTGCTGAATACGCACCCAATAGTAATTGTTGACCGGTTTGACCTTTTGCATAGAAGGTACGCGAAACCAAAACACCACCGAAAGAACGGTTGTCTAATAGTCCACCGTAATCACGAGCGAAAGGAACACCTTGCGCAACACACTGGTCAATGATGTTCGCCGACACTTCTGCCAAACGGTAAACGTTTGCCTCACGTGAGCGGTAATCACCTCCTTTTACTGTGTCATAAAACAAACGGAAAACAGAGTCACCGTCATTTTGATAGTTCTTTGCTGCGTTGATTCCACCTTGAGCGGCAATTGAATGCGCGCGTCTTGGAGAGTCTTGGAAGCAAAATGCCTTTACGTTGTACCCCATCTCTGCAAGAGAAGCTGAGGCAGAACCTCCAGCCAAACCTGTTCCTACAACAATAACATCGATAAGACGTTTATTGGCAGGAGCCACAAGATTGATGTGGTTTTTATAGTTTGTCCACTTATCTTTAATTGGACCATCTGGTATTTTTGCGTCTAATACTGACATAATTTCAAGTCTTTTAAATATCTATTTGGTCAAGAAAATGATAATTGGGATGATCGCGAATGCTAGTGGAACTAGAACCGAGAAAACTTTACCAAATCCTGAAATTAGTGGAGTGTATTTTTTATTTTTCAACCCAAGTGACTGGAATGCCGAAGCAAATCCGTGCCACAAGTGGAAAGCCATAACGATCATTGCGAGAACGTAAAGGATCATTGCAATAAGGGCATATTTGTTAGCAGGAATTCCTGCGTCATTCGATTTATCGTGACCGAAATAGGCAAGCGTCATTGAGTGCAAGTCTTTGTAGCCTTTGGCATAAACTGGATTGTCACCCACTTTACTATATGAAGGATCTTCTTTTTGAATTTCTTTTTCAAAACTCTTATAATACAATTCATCTCCGTTTTTAACAATGATAGTTGCAGTGTCCAAATAGTCTCCCTCTGTTGTGTAATATGCGAGGGCTTCAGCATCATAAGGATTTGTTGGGTCTTCAACATTGTTTGAAACTAAAGGAAAGTATATTTTTTCAGTGTGCAAAGGAACTTCTCCGAAGTGCATTTTCCCCCAGAATGCGCTCATGTGTAAAACAATGAACACCAAAATAGCAGTTCCTAAGACTGCCATGTAACGAGAAGGGGTTGAAGAATTCGTTCCGGGCTTGTTGTAAGCGTAATTAATAGGTCTTGCTTTTTTATTCTTAATTGTTAAATAGATTCCAAAAGCGGCATGAAATAGAATAGAAAAATACGTTAGATATGACATGATCTTAATTAACGGATTGTGCGTCATAAAATAGGCGTACTCATTAAAAGCTCTTTTTCCTTCTACGCCATCAATGAAGATCAATTGTAAGTTTCCTAACAAGTGACCAACCAAGAAAAGGCAAAGAAATAAGCCCGTTAATGCCATCCACCACTTTCTTGCGATTGATGACTTAAGAATTGCTGATTTACTCATGATTGTTATCGTTCAATAAAATTGTTCCACAAATTTAACACATATCAAAAATTGAAGGCTATGACAATCTTATTTAGACTTAATATAAATAGCACATTATTTTTACCGTAACAAATGAGATTAAAACCGTTACAGTACTGAACTGTTAATCTCCATAACATGAAAAAATCACTTGTAGTCCCAATGCTTTTATTAGCGTCCATCTCATTCTCTCAAGATGAGGAAAACGAAATATATCGAACGGCTCGACTCAGAGCTGAATGTGTAGAACGCTCAAAATGTGAGGTTAAGGTCTACCCAAACCCATCTTACGGACTAATTAAAATCGAAGCCCCACGAGGTGCTACATGTCAAATTTATTCATCAACAGGAACGTATGTTGGCACTTGGACGGTAAGTGAAAATGGACTTTCTCTTTCAGATTTGCCTTCAGGGTCTTACATTGCGACGGTGAATTACAACAACATTAACAGAATAAATAGAGTTGTAATTCTTTAAAAAGTCAATTGTACTTTTTCTTTTTGAACAGATAATGTGACTCCTGCGCCTAAAATAAGTGCACGATTGTCATCAATGTGACCGGCAGGGAAGTTGAAACAAACAGGAATGTTTCTATATTCGAAATGCGAAAGAATTACTTCTTCATAACTCATTCCAAATGGCGTGGCGGTATCTTTAAAATCGGTCATTCCTCCTATAACGAGGCCGTTTATTTTATCTAAAATTCCAGCTTTTTCAAATGCGTAGAACATTCGGTCGAGATGGTAAATTTGTTCCGCTACGTCCTCAATAAATAAGATTGAGTTTGAATAATCAATCTGATCGTTGGTTCCCAACAAGCTATAAAGGATGGATAAATTTCCCCCAAGCAATCGGCCTTTGGCTTTACCAAGTGTGTTTTTTGGATGTGCAGAAGTTACTATAGAGTAAGGTTGACCCGTTAGAGCGTCGACCAAGGTTTGAAGGGCTTCCGGAGAATTTGTTTCAAAGTTTAAGGGCATTGTTCCGTGAATGGAATTGTTTCCCAGAATGTTTACTCTTTGATGAAAGACAGTGACATCGCTAAATCCAACAATCCATTTTGGCGTTAGTAGGCTGTTTGCCCATTGAACTTTATCCACGAGTTGCACGCAGCCATAACCACCTCTTGCACAAACAATTGCTTTAACATCTGGATCGTTCAGTGCATTTTGAAAATCTACCAAGCGCTCTGAAACAGAGCCAGAAAAGTAATTTTCTACACCCAAACAGTTTTCGCTAATGTGCACTTTAAATCCTTTTGATTCGAAAAAATCCTTTGCAAATAAAATGTGGTTTTCCTCAATTGCTTTAGCAGGAGCTAGAATTTCGATGAGGTCACCGGGCTTGAGAGTAGGAACGATTAGATTCATGTGGTAAATTTAGATATTAGATATTAGAATTTAGTCTGATTTTCTAAATTCTAAATTCTAAATTCGTTAAACCAAAACATTTGAAATGATTTCTCCATACAACGACGCGTATTTTATGAGGCAGGCTTTACAAGAGGCTCAAAAGGCGTATGATGAAGATGAGGTTCCGGTTGGAGCTGTGATTGTGGCAAATGATCAAATAATTGCAAGAGCCCACAACCTCACGGAGAAATTGACAGATGTAACAGCACATGCAGAAATGCAGGCAATTACTGCGGCGGCAAGTTTTCTAGGCGGAAAATATTTAAAAGGATGCACGCTTTATGTAACACTTGAGCCGTGCGTTATGTGCGGAGGAGCGCTTTATTGGTCCCAGATTGACAAGATTGTTTTTGCAGCGGCGGATGAAAAAAGAGGCGCAGGAAAAGTTGGAGAATTGTACCATCCAAAAACAAAAGTGGTTAGCGGAGTATTAGAAGATGAGTGCTCTCTTTTGATGCAAGAGTTCTTTCGGAACAAGCGCAAGTAGGCTTTACCGCTTATCAATTCGTTTTTGAAATCTACTTCAAGAGTTGTTTCTGACAGCCCAGTCACAGTTGGAACGGATAACGGATCATACTTAGTTGTAAATCCACCTCCAACAGTTTATATGGTGACAGTTCACACTCCGGATTATACTTCATAACTTAGAATTCTTGTTGAGTAATTGACAAAACCAATAATATTGAAGCCCCCATCCATTTATTGGTTGGGGATTTTTTATTAGTTAATTTTGCCGCATGAAAAACTCTCAGGAAACAATTTGTGCTCTAGCTACTCCAAACGGAATTGGTGCCATCGGGATGATTCGACTTTCTGGAAAAGAAAGTTGGTCAATTGCATCAAAAGTATTTTCTAAATCGTTAGAAACGGCAATTTCTCACACGACTCATTTTGGCATCATATCAAATGATAAAGGCGAATTGATCGACGAGGTTTTGATTAACGTTTTTGCCGAAGGAAAGAGTTTTACGGGAGAACAAAGTGCTGAAATATCGTGTCACGGTTCGCCTTACATTCAACAACAAATCATTCAAGAATTATTTAAGGTTGGTGGCCGAATGGCAGAACCAGGAGAGTTTACGCAACGCGCATTTTTGAACGGAAAAATGGACTTGTCGCAAGCGGAAGCAGTGGCGGATTTGATAGCGTCTCAATCGAAAAGTGCACACGGAATTGCATTAAAACAACTACGTGGCGGATTCTCAAATGAGTTAAAAGACCTACGAACAGAGCTAATGAACTTTGCTTCTTTAATAGAATTGGAATTGGACTTCGCCGAAGAAGATGTTGAATTTGCCGATCGAACGCAGCTTAAGAAACTCGTAAGCGATGTTCTTGCACACATTAAGCGATTGGCAAGATCATTTGAATTAGGAAATGCGATTAAAAATGGAGTTCCGGTTGCAATTGTTGGCGCTCCAAACACAGGAAAAAGCACCTTGTTGAACCAATTACTTGGCGACGACCGAGCGATTGTAAGCGATATTGAAGGAACAACGAGAGACGTTATTGAAGAGGTTTTGAATATTGAGGGAATTCTGTTCAGACTCATCGATACCGCCGGAATTCGAGAGGGCGCAGAAGCGATTGAGGCAATGGGAATTGAACGTTCTTTAGAGAAAATAGATCAAGCTTCTATCGTTCTTTGTTTGGCTGACGGATCGAATCAAGCAAGCTTATCGGAAGTTTCCAGCTGGGCTGAAGAACTAAGTCAAAAATACGAGGACAAGAAGATCTTCATGGTCGCCAATAAAGTCGATTTGACCTCTGGAACCTCAAACGAAGGAATTCAAATCAGCGCTAAAAACGGAGACAACATCGATGTGTTAAAATCAAGATTGGTCGATGAGGTTAAGGGCGATTTTAACATGGCGAATGAGACTATTGTTTCAAATGCAAGACATTACGATGCGTTGATAAAGACAGCTGTTGCGCTGGAAAAAGCGGATGAAGGATTGGAAACTCAAGTTACCGCTGATTTTGTAGCAATGGATATTCGCCAAGCGATGTTTGAGCTCGGAACGATTACGGGAGATATTTCAACGGATGATTTGTTGGGCAATATCTTTAGTAAATTTTGTATCGGCAAATAGAGATAAGAGACTAACGTTTGGGGCTGCGCAGACTGCGGCTCGCTACCAAGGTTGGTTTTTCGAAGATAGGAATAGGTTTGTTAACAATGGTATAATAAAAACCGAAACATCGAACTTTGTTCAGTAAAAAACATTCTATTAGTAAATTCCTTTATGCCCTCGTTATAAAGTCAAGTGCAATTTATAGGGTGATACCAATGAAGGTTACATCATCTGTCTGTTCTTCTTCGCCTTTCCAGAGATCAAAAGAATTCCTTACTATAACTCCTTGTTCTTCAATATCCAGGCCTTTTATGGACAACAATAGTTGTTTCAGGTTTTTGGAATTGAATTTTTTTGAGTGCTCACCACCAAACTGCGAAACATACCCATCGGATAAAAGATATAAATTATCTCCAGGCTCGTAGCTAAATGAATATTCTTCTATTTCAAATTGATTACTGCCTATTGAAAACGAACTGCCTCTAAATTCGACAAGCTTGTTTCCTCCGCCGTTTTCATGAATTCGCATGTTTTGCTCAGCATCACCGAACGATTTTATATGCTTAGGAAGGAAATACAATGGCCTTTTAGCTCCTGAATATGTTACTGTTTTATCTTTTTGATTAATGGAACAGAACGATATGTCCATTCCATCTCCGTCGTGCTCCAAATAATTCTCCCGCATAAATTCAACAACAAGTTCATTTATCTTTCTCAAAGCTTTTGCGGGACTGGTGATTTCGAACATTTCACATGCCACATTCATCACCGTTGCACAAGCCATGGAAAGCAATGCTGCTGGGACTCCATGTCCCGTGCAGTCTGCTACTGCTATAAGTTTCAGCCCATTTATTTCCTTAGTCCAGTAAAAATCTCCTGAAATAGTTTGTAACGGATTGTAATACAGAAAATGTTCTTGGAACATGTCCTTCATTTTTTCTACCGTTGGTAAAATACCATTCTGAACGATCTTTGCACGATTTAAGCTTTCCTGGTAATCTTTCTCGTTGTTCACTGTTTCTTTTTTGAACAAATTAAGCGCATCATTCATTCGTTCGTTGTTTGCTTGAGTCAGTTTTATCCTTTTCGAAAGTAATCGATCAATAACATCTAAAAGTTCGCAGGACTGAAATGGTTTAGCGATAAAGTCGTCAGCCCCACGATTCATACCAATCCTGAAATTAGGAACTAGCGGAGCGGCACTTAAAAATATAAAAGGAGTGTTTTCGAATTTTTCAATACCCCGAATAATATCGATTGTTTGCCAACCATCAATTCCAGGCATCATGATGTCGCAGATAATCAAATCGGGCACTACTTTCTTGGCCTCTTCTATTCCTGCTCTTCCATTCTCAGAGCTTGTTACGTCATATCCTCTATGTTCCAATATTTCATAAATAGACTCGCGCATTTGGTTGTCATCCTCTATTAATAATACTTTGCTCATTAGACTTAAATTTAGATTACCCCATAAAATTATTTAGAATAAGGGGGATGACACTTATAGAATTTTCCAACGTTATTAGTTTTCTTTCCAACGTCTTGGGGGCTTAATAAAATACTGAGCATTTTAAACAACCAATAAGAGAAAGCTTAACCACATTAAAACGATTGTGGGCTATAAATTGAACTGAAATAAATATTCTTTGCACGCATAAAAAGTTTAGGCCGAAAAGCATGTAATTAGTTCTACCAGCTAAGTTTCAGGGCCCAGAACAAAGATTATATTAGCTACTCGTATAAAGGAAACATGGGCTAGAGCTCAATACTGACTAAAAAGCGCTATAGTGAACATTTAATTGCTAAAACCTAATTTTCAACTAGTTGTACCTTGCCCCCTCAAGCACTACTTTTTGTGTCCAAGCTTATCACTACCACCATTTTTTCTTAGGAACAGAAATTTCTTTTTCATACCTCAATGAAACGGTATCTCTCAAAGGCGTTCCGCCGGGCTCAGAAGAGCAGGTGCCTTGTCGTTTTATGATTCTCTAATAGAGAGAAAAGTGTCATTTATTTTATACTTTCCAATATACAGGCAACGTTACGGTGAACGAAACCTCCTGGTTCTGCTCCCATTAAGTCCTCAGACGCAACCCTACTGTCGGAACATCCGACGTACAATGTTTCAGGGTTTTGTTCTTTGTCTAAGTTTTTGAGGTATTCTGAATCCTTCTCAAGTTTGGATGCGACCCACTCTTCGTTATTTTCAAATATTTTTTTATTTCCATCTTTATAGGTTCAAATAATACGCATCTAAATGTAATTATGTATTCAGGAAAAACCAACAGAAAATGGTCAATTCGTTGAGCTCAAGCCCTTGCAGCTTTTTTGTTTCTAGATAAATGGGATCATTTACTAAATCTTCTTATCTGTGCCTTTTATTTTAACGAAGGAAAGCGTAGGTTTAGTTCATGAAATTATTTTTATCCACAGTATTATTATTTGTCACACTTATGTCTAACGCTCAAACAGATACAATTTACAGCCTTTCATTCAATGATATTGAAGGAAATGAAACAAGTGTTTCAAAATTTAAAGGGAAGAAAATCTTGTTTGTGAATGTAGCCTCCAAATGTGGGTTTACGGGCCAATATAAGGAGCTACAAGAGTTGCACGCACAATTTGGTGAAGATGTAGTTCTTATTGGATTTCCTTGCGATCAATTTGGCGGACAGGAGCCGGGAACTGAAACTGAAATTAAAAGTTTTTGCGAAAAAAATTACGGTGTAACCTTCTTGATGGCTTCGAAGGTAAATGTCAAAGGTGATGATCAACACCCAATTTATAAATGGTTGACGTCTAAAGAGAAAAATGGCTCGGACAGCAGTAAAGTAAATTGGAATTTCGAAAAGTACCTTATTGATGAAAATGGACAGTTGATCGGACATTTCAATTCTCAAGTGAAACCAATGAGTGAAAAAATCACATCATTGTTGAACTAGATGAAGGCGGTTTGTCTTTCTTTCTTCTTGTGTCTGAGTTGTCTTGGTTTCACTCAAGGAAACATAGATGGTTTTTTTAAACCCAAAGGGGATTTGGAAATAGCAATTTCTGGCACTTATGTTTATTCAAGAATCTATTTTGCAGGCATAAGCCCTATTTTTTACAAAAGAGACCAATCAATTATTGGGTTATATGGTGTTTATGGGTTAAGTGATAAATGGAACCTCATTGCAAGTCTTCCAGTTATAAATTTTACACCTCAAGATTTGGCACTTTATGCGAAATACAAACTTTATGAATCGAAGTTTAACGCTTGTGAAGTGACCCTTGCTCCGGCTTTTGGTGTTTCTGTTCCTGCTTGGAATTACAATACCGAATCAGGACAGGCAATAGGTCAACAGGCAGTCACAGTTCAACCTAAACTTGTTATGCAGTTTAAACACGCTCGAAATTGGTTTGTTCAAGCCCAAACAGGCTATAATTATTCAATAAACAGTGTTCCGTCCGCTTTTGTTGCTTCAGCTAAGGCTGGCTTTATTTACAAAAAATGGTACTTCGATGTCTGGTACGATTACCAACTTTCTATTGGAGGGAAGGATTACGGTGCAGGTGGGTTGGAATCATTTCGCGAACTTGGAGTTTCTTATGAACGGGTTGGTGGAGTGGTGTATGCATCAATCGGAGACCGCTGGGGCGGCTTTTTATCATTAAGCACTGTTCTTTCAGGAAGAAATAGTAGCGACTCAAATACGTTTAATGGGGGCGTTGTTTTAAAGTTTAAAACGACAAAAGAAAAATAGGTAACCAAAAGATTGCTAACCCTTATGTACTGACGTATACATGGGTTGCGGAAGGAACTACTGTGGAGACGACGGTTATTTGGAACTTGGAGCATTCAGGAATACTAGAACTACTCCGACGAGGAAACTATAATTGCTATGTTTGATAGTTTCAACGGTGGATGAAAAATTGAATTTAAGAAGCCAACACCTCGACGATAAAAAGACGTCAGAACCTGAAGATTTT